>Ga0209053_1000225_pt1 | contig 54253 bp, 51 predicted proteins | sample EBPBio152010_DNA_FD_185864 | JGI IMG/M metagenome (GOLD analysis project Ga0209053, IMG submission 185864) | Wastewater treatment Type I Accumulibacter community from EBPR Bioreactor in Madison, WI, USA - Reactor 1_7/15/2010_ DNA (SPAdes)... | ecosystem: Engineered > Bioreactor > EBPR >... | reverse complement strand
TGGCGCCATCGCGGCCCAACGCGGCGAGGCGGCCTCGGTCGTGCTGTCGCTGGGGTTGGGCCTTTCGGTGCTGGCGGCGGTCGGGCAGATCGACGCCAATCTGCGCGCGGCCATCGACCGCGACCTGCCGACCCGGGCGCCGGCCTATTTCTTTGTCGATATCCAGCCTGACCAGATCGACCCTTTTCTGGATCGGGTGAAGGCCGATCCGGCGATCAGCCGGGTGGACAGCGCGCCGATGCTGCGCGCCGTGCTGAGCCGGATCAACGATCGCCCCGCCGCCGAGGTGGCCGGCGATCACTGGGTGGTGCGCGGCGACCGGGGCGTTTCCTATGCCGATCGGCTGCCCGAAGGCACGCGGATCGTGGCGGGCGAATGGTGGCCTGCGGGCTGGCAGGGCGAGCCGCAGGTCAGCTTTTCTGCCGTCGAGGCCGAGGAGATCGGGCTGAAGCTGGGCGACAGCGTGACGTTGAATGTGCTGGGCCGCGACATCACCGCGCGCATCACCTCGCTGCGCGAGGTGGATTTCGCGACCGGCGGCATGGGGTTCGTTATGGTGCTGAACGCCGCCGCCCTGCAAGCCGCGCCGCATAGCCACATCGCCACGATCTACGCCCCACCCGAGGCCGAGGCCCGCATCCTGCGCGATCTGGCCGGCACCTGGCCCAATATCACCGCGATCCGGGTGCGGGACGCCATCGACCGCGTGACCGAGGCCCTGGACGCCATCGCCACGGCGACCGCCTGGGCGGCGGCGGCGGTGCTGGCGACCGGGCTGGTGGTGCTGATCGGCGCGGCGGCCGCGGGGGAACGCTCGCGCATCTATGAGGCCGCGATCCTCAAGGTGCTGGGCGCGACTCGCGGCCAGATCCTGGGCAGTTTCGCGCTGCGTTCGGCGCTGATGGGCATGGCGGCGGGGGTGGTCGCCATCGCCGCCGGCGCGGCGGCGGGCTGGGCCGTCTTGGTCTGGGTGATGGAGAGCAGCTACCAGTTCGAGCCGCTTTCGGCCCTGGCCATCGTGGCGGGCGGCGGGCTGGCGACGCTGGCGGCAGGGTTGGCCTTTGCCTGGCGCCCGCTGCGCCTGCGCCCGGCCGGCGTGCTGCGCGACAGCGAATAGGCTGCGCCATAAATGGAATGAAAATTCCACATACCCCCCCGGAGCGCGGCCTTCGAGGGGGTATTTCATGCGCTGCACGGCCTTCGCCCCGCAAGGGGCCACGAGAAACCCTCAAATTCTGGAACTTTTCAGTTGAATGAATCTGAAAATGGAATATCAATTCCATTACGCAGGTGGGGTCGAGATCGGAGAATCGTTGCGGCACAGGGAAGCGGAAACTGGCAATGCCAGCCGCGCTGCGCCGATCCGGGCCCCGCCACGATGCGCATTCCGCCCTTGGGAGGGGCGGTCCGGCAGGGAAACGGGTGCGCCGGACACCCGTAGTGGAGGAAAGACAATGAAAAAGATCGTTCTCGCAGGCGTGGTCTCGCTGCTGGGCACCACCGCGATGGCAGAGAATATCGGCGTGTCGATGGCGCTGTTCGATGACAACTTTCTGACCGTTCTGCGCAATGGCATGATCGAACAGGGCAAGACGCTGGGGGTCGAACTTCAGGTCGAGGACGCGCAGAACGACGTGGCCAAGCAGCTGGACCAGATCAACAATTTCATCGCCTCGGGCGTTTCGGCGATCATCGTGAACCCGGTCGATACCTCGGCCACCCAGGCGATGAGCGATGCGGCCGCCGCGGCGGGCGTGCCGCTGGTCTATGTCAACCGCGAACCGGTGAACGTGGACACGCTGCCCGACAACCAGGCCTTCGTCGCCTCGAACGAGATGGATTCGGGCACGCTGCAAACCAAGGAAGTCTGCCGGCTGTTCAAGGAAGCGGGCAAGGCCGAAGCCAATATCTATGTCATCATGGGCGAGCTGTCGAACCAGGCCGCCGTCATGCGCACCAAGGATATCCATGACGTGATCGGCGGCGCCGATTGCGGCGTGAAGGTCAATATCATTGATGAGCAGACCTCCAACTGGGCGCGCGACCAGGCGCAGAACCTGATGACCAACTGGCTGTCCACCGGCGCGGCCTTTGACGGCGTGATCGCCAACAATGACGAAAGCGCCATCGGCGCGATCCAGGCGATGAAGGCCTCGGGCACCGACATGGCCTCGGTCGTGGTGGCCGGCATCGACGCGACGCAGGACGCGCTGGCCTCGATGCAGGCGGGCGATCTGGACGTGACGGTGTTCCAGGATGCCGCCGGCCAGGGCGCGGGCGCGCTGGATGCCGCCATCAAGCTGGCCAAGGGCGAGGCGGTGGACCAGAAGGTCTATATCCCGTTCCAGCTGGTGACCCCGGCCAATATCGGCGATTTCCTGAAGAAGAACTGATCGGCCGCCAGGCGATCCGGGGCGGCGCCAGGCCGCCGCCCCATCACTCTTGCGCGGCGCGGGGCGCGGGCGCAGTATTTTTCGCATGACATATCGCGGGAGGGGTTCGGCATGGCCACCACGACGCATGGCCTGGGCGGGCTGAAATACGACCCGAGCAGACGGGCGCGCGCGCCGGAATGGAACGTCTTTTTTGCCCTGGTCGGCATCATCCTGATCTTTGAACTGGTCGGCCGGGTGTTCATGGGCGACAGCTTTCTGTTCAACACGCGGGCCAATGTGGACACGCTGTTCAACGAGCAGCGGCTTCAGATCATCATCCTTCAGGTCTCCATCACCGGGATCATCGCACTGGGCGTGACGCAGGTCATCATCTCGGGCGGGATCGACCTTTCCTCGGGCTCCATCGTCGGGGCGACGGCGATGGTCGCCATGAGCTTTGCGCAGGTCGCGATGGTGAATGGCAACCCCAACCCCAAGGCGATTTTCGCCGCGCAGGGCTGGATGGATCTGCCGGTGATCGTGCCGGTGCTGGTGGGCCTGGCCTGCGGTGCGGCGGCGGGGATGATCAACGGCGCGCTGGTCGCCTATACCCGCATCCCGCCCTTTATCGCGACGCTGGGCATGATGGTCACTGCCCGCGGCATCGCGAAATGGTGGTCGAAGGGCAACCCGATTTCCTTCCCGACCGACGCCTATGCCGCCATCGGCAAGGGCATGATGCCGGTCATCATCTTTGTCAGTCTTGCGGTGCTGTTCCACCTGATCCTGACCTATACGCGCTATGGCAAGCATTGCTACGGCATCGGCTCGAACGAACAGGCCATGCGCATGTCGGGGATCAATGTCGAAAAGATGAAGGTGCTGATCTATGTCATCGCGGGGCTTCTGTCGGCGCTGGCGGCGATCGTGCTGTCGTCCAAGAACCTGACCGCGCAGGCCGGCATGGGGGTGATGTATGAACTCGACGCCATCGCCATGGCGGTGATCGGCGGGGTGTCGCTGCAAGGCGGGCGCGGCTCGATCATCGGGACGGTGCTGGGCGCGCTGATCTTTGGCGTCATCATCTCGGGTTTCACCTTCCTCAAGCTGGATGCCTATTATCAGGAGATGGTGAAGGGCGTGATCATCGTCGCGGCCGTGGTGCTGGATCAATGGCGGCAAAAAGGCCGGGCGCGGGGGTAATCATGAGCGATATCATTCTGGAAACGCGCGGGCTGAGCAAACGCTATGGCGGCGTGCATGCGCTGGAGGATGCCAATTTCACCCTGCGCGCGGGCGAACATGTGGCGGTGGTGGGCGATAACGGCGCCGGCAAATCGACCTTCGTGCGGCAGGTGACAGCGGTCGAACAGCGCAGCGCCGGGCAGGTGTTCTTTGACGGCAAGGAAGTGAACTTCACCGGCCCGCTGGAGGCGCGCGAGGCCGGGATCGAGACGGTGTTCCAGACGCTTGCGCTGGCGGACGATCTCGATGTGCCGTCGAACCTGTTTCTGGGGCGCGAGCTGTACAAGTTCCGCATGGGGCCGTTCTCGATCCTGGACCGCAAGGCGATGCGTGATCGCACGCTGGAGGCGCTGAAGACCACGGCGGTCAAGATCCCCAATGTTGACAATCCGATCCGCAACATGTCGGGCGGGCAGCGGCAATGCGTCTCCATCGCGCGGACGGCGGCCTTTGCGTCAAAGCTGGTGATCATGGATGAGCCGACCGCGGCGCTTGGCGTGCAGGAAACCGCGCAGGTCGAAAACATCATCCGCGGGCTCAAGGAACGCGGTATTCCGATGATCCTGATCTCGCATAATCTGCGGCAGGTCTTCGATCTGGTGGACCGTATCGTGGTGTTCCGGCGCGGCCGCATCGTTGCCAGCCTGAACAAGCACGAAACCGACGGGAACGATATCGTCAGCTATATCACCGGCGTCAAAGGAGCGGAAACGGCCGATGCGTGATCATTCCCGGACCACCGCGCTGATCATCGGAGGAACGCAGGGCCTGGGCCTTGCCATCGCCGAACGGCTTTTGGCCGACGGCTGCCGGCGGATTGTCGTCTCGGGCCGGGATGTGGCCCGGGGCGAGGCCGCTGCGACGGCGCTGCGGGCCAGCGGTGCCGACGTGGCCTTCATCGCGGCCGACATGGCCTCGGTGCCTGATGTGACGGGGCTGGTCGATCAGGCCGCCGCCCGCTTTGGCCGCCTGACGGCGCTGGTCAATTCGGCGGCGGCGACGGATCGCGGCTCGATCCTCGATACCACGCCAGAGCGGTTCGACCATATCTTTGCGGTGAACACGCGCGGGGCGTTCTTTGCCTTGCAGCGCTTTGCGCAACTGGCGATCCAGAACGGCCATCCGGCGCAGGCGGTGAACATCCTGTCGATGGTGATCCATTGCGGCCAGACCTTTCTGGCACCCTATTCGGCGTCCAAGGCGGCGCTGGCCAATATCACCAAGAATGCGGCGCTGACGCTGCGCCATGACCGCATCCGGGTGAACGGCATCAATTGCGGCTGGATGGATACGCCGGGCGAAGACATGATCCAGCGCAAGTATCACGGCGGCGGCGATGACTGGCTGGCGCGGGCCGAGGCGAAACAGCCGATGGGCATGCTGCTCAAGCCGCCGCATGTGGCAGAGCTTGCCAGCTTCATGCTGTCGGAGGCGTCGGGGGTGATGACCGGCGCCCTGGTGGATTTCGATCAGCAGATCGCCGGGGCCTACCCCGAGTGACAACCAAACGGGGATGGAATGCCCCATATGAGGACGACATGACTGTGAATTTCGGGCTTCTGGGCGCGGGTCGCATCGGCAAGGTGCATGCCAAGGCCGTGACGGGCGACGCGCAGGCGCGGCTGGTCGCGGTGGCCGATGCCTTTCCGGCGGCCGCGCAGGCGATTGCCGATCAATACGGCTGCGAGGTGCGTTCGATCGAGGCGATCGAGGCCGCCACGGACATCGACGCGGTGGTGATCTGCACCCCCACCGATACCCATGCCGACCTGATCGAGCGTTTCGTGAAGGCCGGCAAGGCAGTGTTCTGCGAAAAGCCCATCGACCTGTCGCTGGCGCGCGTGAAGCAATGCCTGGAGGTCGTGCGCGCCGAGAAAGGCACGCTGATGGTGGGCTTCAACCGCCGCTTCGACCCGCATTTCCGCGCGGTGCGCGACCAGATCGACGCCGGCGCCATCGGTGCGGTGGAAATGGTGGTGATCACCAGCCGCGACCCCGGCGCCCCGCCGGTGGACTATATCAAACGCTCGGGCGGCATCTTCCGCGACATGACGATCCATGATTTCGACATGGCCCGTTTCCTGCTGGGCGAAGAGGTGACCGAGGTCGCTGCCACCGCCGCCGTGCTGGTTGATCCGGCCATCGGTGCGGCAGGCGATTTCGACAGCGTGCAGGTCATGCTGAAAACGGCCAGCGGCAAGCAGGCGATGATCTCCAACTCGCGCCGCGCGACCTATGGCTACGATCAACGCATCGAGGTGCATGGGGCGGAGGGGCTGGTCTCGGCCGAGAACCAACGCCCGGTGTCGATCGAGGTCGCCAATGGCAAGGGCTATACCCGCCCGCCGCTGCATGATTTCTTCATGACCCGCTATACCGAGGCCTATGCGGCTGAAATCGCCAGCTTCATCGCTGCACTTGCCGGCAAGGGCAGCGCGTCGCCGTCGGGCGAGGATGGGCTGATCGCGCTGGCGCTGGCCGATGCGGCGGTCAAGGCGGTGGCGGAAAAGCGCACCGTTCTGGTGAGCGAGGTTCTCTGACCTCCCCCTTCCCTCCTGCGGGGCAGGGCGACCGCGCGGGGTTCCTCGCGCGGTCTTTCAGTTGGTCAGCAGGTGATAGGGCGCGGCGCTGTCGCCGCCATTCTGCACCGTGACCGCCAGAAAGCCGCTTTCGGGCAGGGTCACGCGGCACAGCGCCTGACCCTTGCAGAGCAGCCCGCTTTCGGTGGCGATTTCCAGCATCAGCGCGGGGCTGTCGGCCAGAAGGCCGATCTCGGTCGCGGCGCCGCCATCGACGGGCAGGCGGTAGCGGTGGCTTTGCCCCGGGGCCAGCGCGCCAGCGGCGCTGCGCAGCGTGGCCTTGGGCAGCAGATCGGCAGTCATCGTGGCGCTGCCCAGAAGGATGGACAGCGTCTCGTCCGTCTCGACCGCCTGAGCGGCGGCGGCCAGCATCTGCGCCGCATCGGGCAGCGGGGCGGCAGCGCCGGCCTTGCCCTTGCCCGCCACCTCGGGGGCAAGGTCCAGCGGCCGCAGCGTCAGGGCGGCGGCCATGCGGGCGCCGGCGATCTGGTCCAGCCCGTCGCGCGCGCTCTGGCCGGCGGCGAACAGGCGGTGCGCCAGCAGATACTGTTCCACCGCGCCGGGGACGGGGGCCTCTGCCCGGGCGGCGGGGGCGCAAAGCAGGGCGGCAAGGATCAGGGGCAAGGGGCGCATGGCAGTGTCCGGTCGGTTGCGGCAGCCAGAGTGGCAGGCGCGGCGGGGAAAGGAAAGCCCGAAGCTCGGCTTCGCCGAAGGGGGCTTTCGGGCGCGGGGGTGCCCGCGTATATGTGCAGACAAATCCCCGGCAAGACAGGAGCCGCCCGATGCGCGAGATCTTCGACCGGCTGATGCAGTTCGATACGGTCAGCGCAAAGCCCAACATGGACCTCATGCTCTGGGTCAAGGCGCGGCTGGAGGCGGCGGGCATCCCGGTGACATTGATCCCCGATGCCACGGGGCAAAAGGCCAATCTCTTTGCCACGACCGGCCCCGAGGGTGTGGGCGGGGTCATGCTGTCGGGCCATACCGATGTCGTGCCGGTCGAGGGGCAGGCCTGGACGAAGCCGCCGTTTGCCCTGACCGAGGCGGAGGGCCGGCTTTACGGGCGCGGCGCGGCCGACATGAAGGGCTTTTGCGCGCTGGCCATCGACTCCATGCTGAAGGCCGCCGCGCGCCCGCTGAAGGTGCCGCTGCATCTGGCGCTGTCCTATGACGAGGAGATCGGCTGCATGGGCGTGCGCAGCCTGGTGGCGGCGCTGGCGCAGGCGCCGGTCAGGCCGCGCTTTTGCATCGTGGGTGAACCGACCGGCATGCAGGTGGCCACGGGGCACAAGGGCAAGGTGGCGCTGCGGGCAACCTGTATCGGCCGCGAGGGGCATTCGGCGCTGGCGCCGCTCGCGCTCAATGCCCTGCATCTGGCGGCGGATTTCATGGGCGCCTTGCGCGCCATGCAGGCCGAGATCGCCGCCACGGGCGCGCGGGACGGCGATTATGACGTGCCCTATACCACGATCCATGTCGGCAAGATGCAGGGCGGGGTGCAGGTCAATATCGTGCCCAACCAGGCCATCCTGGATTTCGAGATCCGCAGCCTTGCCGAGGATGACCCCGCCGCGCTGATCGACGAGATGCGCGCCCGGGCCGAGGCGATCGTGGCCCCCCTGCGCGCCGAATTCCCCGAGGCCGCGATCCGCGTGGAACGGCTGTGGGATTACCCCGGCCTTGGCACGCCGTCCGAGGCGGCGGTGGTGAACTTCGTCAAGGGGCTGACCGGCGCGAATGGCACGATCAAGGTGGCCTTCGGCACCGAAGGCGGGCTGTTCTCGCGCGATGTCGGCGTGCCGACGGTAATCTGTGGTCCGGGTTCCATGGCGCAGGGGCACAAACCGGACGAATTTGTGACGCTGGAACAGATGGCCCGGGGCGAGGCCATGCTGGCCGCGCTGCTCGACCGGCTGGAGGCCGGGTTCTGACGCGCTGATTTTGCCGCCTTTTCCCGTTTCCGTGTCGCGGGCGGGGGTGACGCCGCGCCGCGCCGCGCCTATTCAGGGGGCGCGCGAACGGAGGCAGGCATGGCATATTTTCTGGGCGTCGATACCGGCGGCACCTATACCGATGCGGTGATCCTGGATGAGGGCGCCAATCAGGTGATCGGCAGCGCCAAGTCGCTGACCACGCGGGGCGACCTGTCGCTGGGCATCGGGCGCGCTGTGGATGCCGCGCTGGCGCAATCGGGCCTGGGCGCGGGCGATATCGCCATGGTGTCGCTTTCGACCACGCTGGCCACCAATGCGCTGGTCGAGGGGCAGGGCGGGCGTGTCGCGCTGGTCTTCATCGGCTTCGATGCCGCCGATCTGGAGCGCGGCGGGCTGACCGAGGCCCTGGGTGGCGATCCGGTGATCCGGCTGGCGGGCGGGCACGAACATTCCGGTGCCGAGACCGCGCCGCTCGATCTGGCCGCGCTGGAGGCCGAGGTGCGCCGTCTGGCGCCCGATGTCATGGGCTTTGCCGTCGCCGCGCGCTTTGCCACCCGCAACGCGGCGCATGAGGTGGCGGCGCGGGCCGCGATCCGGGCCGCGACGGGCCGGCCTGTCACCTGCTCGCACGAGCTGTCGGCCGGGTTGAATGGGCCGAAACGGGCGCTCACGGCGGTGCTGAACGCGCGGCTGATCGGCATGATCGACCGGCTGGTCACGGCCTGCGAGGTGCATCTGACCCGGCTGGGGATCGCGGCGCCCCTGATGGTGGTGCGGGGCGATGGGGCGCTGATTTCGGCGGCCATGGTGCGCGAACGCCCGATCGAGACCATCCTTTCCGGCCCCGCCGCCAGCATCGTCGGCGCGCGTTGGCTGACGGGCGAGACCGATGCGCTGGTGTCGGATATCGGCGGCACCACCACCGATGTCGCGCTGCTGCGCGATGGCCTGCCCGAGATCGACCCCGAAGGCGCGCGCGTCGGCGGCTTCCGCACCATGGTCGAGGCGGTGGCGATGCGCACCACCGGCCTGGGCGGCGACAGCGAGGCGCATCTGATCCAGTCGGGGCTGGAAGGCGGGCTGCGGCTTGGCCCGCGCCGGCTGGTGCCGGTCTCGCTCCTGGCGGTCGATCATGGCGCCATGGTGCATGAGGCGCTGGACCGCGCGCTGTCGGCGACGGTCGCGGGCGAATTCGACGGGCGCTTCGTCATTCCGATGGGGGGCAATGCGGGCGGCCTGAATGCGCGCGAGGCGGCGCTGCTCGCGCGGATCGACGGGCCGATGCCGCTGGCGCGGCCCATCACCTCGCGGCTGGAGGTGGCGGCGATGGACCGGCTGGTGGCGCGCGGGCTGGTGATGATCGCGGGCGTCACGCCTTCGGATGCCAGTCACGTTCTGGGCCGGCTGGACAGCTGGGATGCCGGGGCGGCGCGCAAGGCGCTGACCCTGATGGGCCGCCGCCGCACCGGCCGGGGCGAGCGTTTCGCGACCGACCCCACCGATCTGGCGCAGCGCATCATCGACCAGTTGACCGCGCAGACGGTGGATTGCCTGCTGGAGGCCGCCTTTGCCGAAGACGGCGCCTTTGGCGACGAGGCGCCCGAGGGGCTGGCGCGGCATCTGCTGGCGCGGCGCGGCCTGACCAGGCATCGCGGCGTGGTGCAGATCGACCTGGCGCTGGGGGTGCCGGTGATCGGGCTGGGCGCCTCGGCGCCGTCCTATTACGGGGCGGTCGGCGAAAGGCTGGGCGCGCGCATGGTGCTGCCGGCCCATGCCGGTGTCGCCAATGCCATCGGCGCGGTGGTGGGGCAGGTGCGTCAGCGCGTTTCGGGTCTGGTCAGCAGCCCCGGCGAGGGCCGCTTCGTCGCGCATCTGCCCGAGGGCAACCGGCTGTTTTCCGACGCGGAAACCGCACTGTCCGCGCTGGAAACCGCGCTGGCCGCCGCCGCGCGGGCACGGGCGGAACAGGCCGGCGCCGCCGATATGGGCGTGACGCTGACGCGCGAGATCCGCGAGGCCGAGGTCGAGGGCCAGCGCATGTTCATCGAGGCCACGGTGACCGCCACCGCCGCCGGCCGCCCCCGCGTGGCCCATGCTGCGGCGATCTGAAAGAGGTGCGAATTAGGTGCGATTCGCGCTTGACCTCCTCCGCGCGGTCCCCTAGTTACCGCGCCAGTGGCTAGGTAGCTCAGTTGGTTAGAGCACACGACTCATAATCGTGGGGTCGGGGGTTCAAATCCCCCCCTCGCCACCATTTCACACACAATGAAGTCAGGATGCCCGGTGTGACGCCAGCGCGCGCGACCGGCTGGACGCGGAGCGCGGTGCGCAATAGCCTCACGCCAGGAAGGCCGCAGGGATGCCGAGTCGATGCCCAGAAAGCCCAAGACGCGCCAGTCCCCCGAGGGGATCCTCGCCTCCTGTTCCGATACGCTGTTCCCGGCGGAATGCGGCAATGCGCCCGTCACACCCGACAGCCGGGGGGCGGATGGCGACACCCCGCTTCATGTCATGGTCTGGCGTGGAAACACACATGCGAGACAATGTCTTGTCGATGCGGGGGCGGACGTGAATGCGGTCGGAGACATGTCCGAAACACCCCTGCATGTCGCGCTGCGGCAAGCCAATCTTGCTGCTGTCGAATCCCTTTTGCGTGCAGGTGCCGATACAGGCCGGGTTTCCGAATTCGGGCAAACGCCGTGCGATCTTGCCTTGGCGCTTGGCGGCGAATTCCGCAGGTTGCTGGATCGGCATTGAGTTCACGAGCCGGAACCTTGCCGCGCCACCGCAACCGACGGCTGTTTCGTCTTGCGCGCGGCTTTGACATACTGCTGGTGAATTGGCCGGATGTGGGAGGTTTGCGTGACGCCGCTGCGTGATCTTGGGGGTGGGCTGCGCGCGGCCTTTGGCGATCCACGGGTGCGGGTCTTGCTAGCGATCACCGGGGTTCTGATCGGTTGCGCCTCGGTATTCTATCGCTGGGCCGAGGGGTGGAGCTGGCTAGACTCCGTCTACTTTTCGGTCATCACCATCGCCACGGTGGGTTACGGCGATCTTGCCCCGAAGACCGCGCCGGGCAAGCTGTTCACCATTGTCTATGTGCTATGCGGGCTGGGGGTATTTGTCGCCACCGCGACGGCGATTGCCGACAGGATCGTAGCGCGCGCCAATCCCGATAAGCGGGACTGACGCGCGGCGCTCAGCGCGGTGTGGTGGCGAAGATCGGGCCGCCGCGCCAGCGCGGAAAGCCGTAGCCGTGGATTTCGACCAGGTCGATATCGGCGGCGTTCAGCGCGATGCCTTCGGCCAGGATCGCCGCGCCCTCGGCGGCCATTTCGCCCACCAGATGCGCGGCGATATCGGCCGGCGGCGCCTTGGGCGTGATCTGCCCGGCCAGCAGGGCCGCCACCGTGTCCGAGGGCTGCGGCTGGCGTTGGCCGGGGGCGTAATCATACCAGCCGCCGCCGGTCTTCTGGCCCTTGCGACCGGCGCGGACGAGAATGTCGCCCAGCGTTTCCGGCACGTTCTGTCCGGCGGCGCGGGCGCCTTCGCGTTGCAGAAAGGCGATGTCCAGCCCGCCCAGATCCTGCGCCTCGAACGGGCCCATGGCAAAGCCATAGCCGCGCATCGCGGCGTCGATCTCGGCAATCGCCACGCCCTGACGCAGCAGCGCCTCGGCGGCGGCGCGATAGCGTTTGAGGATGCGGTTGCCGATGAAGCCTTCGCAGATGCCGGCCTGCACGGGAATTTTCCCAAGCGCCCGGGCCAGCGCAAATCCGGTCGCCAGCGTGTCGGGCGCGGTGTCGGGCGTCGGCACGATTTCCAGCAATTTCATCACATTGGCAGGGCTGAAGAAATGCAGCCCGATGAAGCGTCCGGGATCGGGCAATCCTTCGGCAATCGCGCGCGGGTCGAGGTAGGAGGTATTGGTGGCCAGCACCGCATCGGCCCGGCAATGGCGGGCGAGTTCGGCAAAGACCGCGCGTTTCACGCCGATTTCCTCGAACACCGCCTCGATCACCAGATCGCTGTCGGCAAGGGCCGCGTAATCGGTGGCGCCGGTGATGCCGGCCATGCGTGCCGCCGCCTGGTCGGGCGTCAGCTTGCCGCGCTTTACCCCGCCGTCAAAGATGGCTTGCAGATTGGCGATCCCGCGGGCAAGCGCCTCGGCGTCGCGTTCGATCAGCACCACGGGCAGGCCCGCGTCGCGCAGGGCGGCGGCGATGCCGGCGCCCATGGTGCCGCCGCCGATGACGCCGGCGCGGCGCAGCGGCTGGGGCTGGGTCTCGCCCAGATGCGGCGGGCGCGGCGCGGCGCGTTCGGCAAAGAACACATGGCGCAGCGCGGCGGCCTGATCCGAGGCGCGGAGTTCCAGGAATGTCGCGCGTTCAAAGGCCAGGGCTGCGTCAAAGGGCGCCTGTGCGGCTTTTTGCAGGCAGGCCAGCGCGCGCAGCGGCGCGACCTCGCCCCGGGCGCGTTTCGACACGGCGGCCTGCTGCTCGGCCCAGAATTCCGGCCCCGGATCGGTGACGGGGCGTTGTGACGCCGGCAGGGGCAGGGGGGCGGTCAGCGCGGCGCGGGCAAAGGCGATGGCGCCCGCGCGCAGATCGCCGGTCAGCACGGCATCGACCAGCCCGATGGCCTGGGCCCTGGCGGCGCGGGCGGGCTTGCCCGTCGTCACCAGATCGACCGCCGCCGCCACGCCGGCGACACGCGGGGTGCGCACGGTGCCCGAGGCACCGGGCACGATGCCAAGAGTTACCTCTGGCAAGCCGACCGAGGCGGTATCGAGTGCCACACGGAACCGGCAGCCAAGCGCCACCTCGAACCCGCCGCCAAGTGCCGCGCCGTGGATCGCCGCGATCCAGGGTTTCGCCGCAGCCTCGATCCGGTTCACCAGATCGGGCAGGTGCGGTTCGCTGGGTGGCAGGCCGAATTCGCGCACATCGGCGCCGGCGATGAAGGTGCGCCCGGCGCAGATCAGCACCACCGCCCGCACCGCGGGGTCGGCGTCCAGCGTGGCGACCGCATCCCACAGCCCCTGCCGCAGCGCCTGGCCAAGCGCATTGACCGGCGGGTTGTTCACGGTGACGACGGCAATCTCGCCGTCGCGGTCGATGGAAACCATGGTCATGTCAAATCCCCAGATAGGCTTCGCGGATGCGCGGATCGGCGATCAGTTCGGCGGCGGGCCCGCTCATGGTGATGCGGCCCGTTTCCATGACATAGCCGCGATCGGCGATCTTGAGCGCGCCAAAGGCGTTCTGTTCGACCAGAAGCACGGTCACATTCAGCGCCTTCAGCCCCTTCACCACGTCAAAAATCTGCTGCACCACGATGGGGGCCAGCCCCATCGACGGCTCGTCCAGCAGCAGGCAGGACGGCCGCCCCATCAGCGCCCGCGCCATGGCAAGCATCTGCTGTTGCCCGCCCGACAGGCCCCCCGCCGCCAGATTGCGCTTTTCGCGCAGGATCGGGAACATCTGGAAGGCGTCTTCCATGTCCTTTTCCACCCGGTCATCCGAGAACAGGAAGGCGCCAAGCCGCAGGTTTTCCTCGACCGTCAGATTGGTGAAGATCTGCCGCCCCTCGGGCGATTGGGCAAGGCCGCGTTTCAGCCTTTTATAGGCCGGCACCGGGGTCAGCACCTCGCCGCGAAAGGTGATGGCGCCCCCCGTCACCGGCTGCACACCCGACAGGCAGCGCAAAAGCGTGGTCTTGCCCGCGCCGTTGGCGCCGACCACGGTCACGATCTCGCCGCTGTCCACATGCAGGTCGATGCCATGCAGCACCTCGATGCGCCCATAGCGCGAGCGCAGCCCCTCAACCGTCAGCATGGTCCGCCTCCGTTCCCAGATAGGCCGCGATCACCGCCGGATCGCGGCTGACCGTCGCCGGGTCGCCCTCGGCGATCTTTTCGCCGTGATCCAGCACAACGATATGATTGGAAATCCGCATGACCATCTTCATGTCATGTTCTACCAGCAGGATCGCCACGCCCGAGGCCGCGACCTCGGCGATGAGGTGGTCGATTTCCTCGGTTTCCACCGCGTTGCAGCCGGCGGCGGGTTCATCCAGCAACAGAACCTTGGGGTTCAGCGCCAGCGCGCGGGCAATCTCCAGCCGTTTCAGCGCCCCATAGGAGAGGTTGCCCGCCTCGCGTTCGGCGGCGCGGTCAAGGCCCACACGCGCCAGCAGGGCGCGGGCGCCCTCGCGCGCGGTCTGCGCCCGACGGCGCGAGGCCGGCAGGCCCAGCAGATCGGCCAGCACCGACCCGCTTTCCCGCAGGTGATAGCCGGCAATCGCGTTTTCCAGCACCGTCATGCTTTGAAAGATTTGCAGGTTCTGGAAGGTGCGCGACAGGCCGCGCCGGGCCAGCAGATCGGGGCGCATGCCCGTCACATCCTCGCCCGACAGGCTTACGCGGCCCGCGCCGGGCTGATAGACGCCCGAGATCATGTTGAACAGCGTGGTCTTGCCCGCGCCATTCGGCCCGATGACCGAGACAATCTCGCCCTCGCGGACGCTGAAGCCCACATCATGCACGGCCTTCAACCCGCCAAAGGTGATGCCCAGCCCTTCGATCGACAGCAAAGCGCTCATTCGCCCGTCCCCCGGATCTTGCGCAGGATCGAGGGCAGCAGCCCTTCGCGCAGGAAGATCATCACCAGCATCATCACCAGCCCCAGCAAGAGCTGCTCATATTCCGCAAAGACGGTCAGCGCCTGCGGCAGCAGCGTCAGGATGCCGGCGCCAAAGATCGCCCCCAGCACCGAACCGACGCCGCCCAGCACGGCCATGGTCACCATCTCGATCGAATGCATGAAGCCCGCGACATCGGGGGTGACGAACTTGTTTTGCAGCGCCAGCAACGAGCCGGAGAACGAGGCATAGACCGCCGAGATGACAAAGGCCTGCAACTTGGCCCGCGCCACATCGACGCCCACCACGCGCGCCGCGATTTCCGACCCGTGCAGGGCGCGCAGGGCGCGGCCGGTCGGGCTGTCATAAAGGTTGAGCGCCAGCCAGGCGCCGACCAGCAGGCAGAGGCCGCTGAAGAAATACCAGAACTCGCCATTCGACAGATCGAGGCCCCAGCCCTTGAGCAGCCCGCGCAGGCCCAGATCGGGCACGTCGATGCCGTCGGGGCCCCGGGTCAGCCAGCGTTCGTTGTTCAGCACCATCGACACCAGAATGCCGAAGCCCAGCGTCGCCACGGCCAGGTAATAGCCCTTGAGCCGCAGGATCGGACGGCCCACCAGCCAGGCCATGCAGCCCGACAGGATGGCGCCCAGCACGGCGGCCAGCGCCGGATGCAGGCCCAGATGCACCGGGGCCAGCGCACAGGCATAGGCGCCGATCCCGGCAAAGCCCGCATGGCCCAGGCTGACCTGTCCGGCATAGCCGGTCAGGATCACGATGCCCGTGACCGCCAGCCCGTTGACAAAGATCAGCGCGCCCACGCGGTAGTAATAGCCCGAGGGGAAAAAGAACGGGGTCAGCGCGATCAGCGCCGCCAGAACCAGAAGGGTGGCTTGTTTCGGGGTCAGTTTCATGGTCACACCCGATCTGTCGATTTGCGGCCGAACAGGCCCTGCGGCATGAAGAACAGCACCGCGAGGATCACCACAAAGGCGGCGGCATCCTTGTATTGCGAACTCAGATAACCCGCCGTCAACGCCTCCAGCAGACCCAGCAGGAAACCGCCCGCCAGCGCCCCTTTCGGGTTGCCCATGCCGCCCAGCATCGCCCCGGCAAAGCCCTTGAGCGCGAGGCCAAGGCCCACGTCATACGAGGTCAGCGTGATCGGCGTGACCAGAACGCCGGCCAGCGCGCCGATCCCTGCCGAGAGCGCAAAGGACAGCGTCATCACGAAATTGGTGTTGATCCCCACCAGTTGCGCCGCCAGCCGGTTGTTCGAGGTGGCCAGCACCGCCCGCCCCAGCAGGGTGCGGGTGAAAAAGAACCACAGGCCCGCAAAGACCACCAGCGCGCCGCAGATCACCCACAGGCTTTGCGGCAGGATCGTCGCGCCCAGAAGGACGATCGGGTCATCGCCCGAAAAGGCCGGCAACTTGTGGATCTGCTTGTCGAAGACCAGTTGCGCCGCGCCGCGGATGAAGATCGAGGCGCCGATGGTGATGATGATCAGCGACACGACCGGCGCGCCGCGCGCGGGTTCGATGGCCAGCTTGTTCAGCGCCACACCGATGGCCGCCGTCGCCAGAATGGCCACAAGTGCGGCCAGCGGCAGTGGCAGCCCCGCCGCATGGGCAAAGACCGTGGTCATGCCGCCCAGCATGACGAATTCGCCTTGCGCGAAATTCACCACGTCTGATGCGTTGAAGATGATCGTGAAGCCGAGCGCGACAAGCGCATAGACCGCGCCGACCGTCACCCCCGACAGGAGGAATTGCAGGAGTTCCGACATGGATCGAGGTTCCGTGATCTGGGGGCGGGAAGGGGCGCGCGAGGCCCGGGCGGCACGGGGCCGCCCGGGTCGTTCAGGGGCGCGTCACTCCGCCATGGACCAGGTGCCGCCCTTGATCTCCAGCATGCGGAAGGCCGACAGGTCGAGGCCGAGGTGGTTCTCGGGCGACATGGTGTAGGTGCCGGTGGTGCCGACCAGACCCGAGGTCGCCTCGATCGCGTCGCGGATCGCCGCCGGCTCGGTGCTGCCGGCGCGGGTGATCGCGTCCTTGAGGATCAGGAAGGCGTCATTGGCATAGCCGCCAAAGGTGCCGACCGGGGTGCCGGTGCGGGTCTCGAAGGCGGTCTTGTAGGCGGTGACGACCGGCTTTTGCGGGTCGCTGTCCGGCAGGATGCCGGCGATCAGCAACGCGGTGCCCGGCAGGCGCACGCCCTCGGCCGCATCGGCGCCGGCGAGGTCAATGAACCCGTCCGAGGCCACGCCATGCGATTGATACAGCGGCAGGCCGATGGCGAGCTGCTTGTAATTGCGCGTCACGATGGAGGGGCCCTGACCGAAGCCCGGGTTCAGCACGGCCTGAATGCCCTCGGCGCCCTTGATCTTGGTCAGCTGCGCCGTCATGTCGGCGTCTTTCGGATCGTAGGTTTCATCCGCCACGATCTCGATCGCGTAATCGCCCGCCACCGATTTGCACTGCGCCTGCATCGAGGCGCCGAAACCGTCGGTGCCCGAGATCATGCCGATCTTGCTGAAGCCACGCTTCTGCATGTCTTCAAAGATCTTCTGGCAGGCCATGCGGTCGGTATGCGGGGTCTTGAAGGTATAGGGTTTCACCGGGTCGATGATATCGACCGCACCGGCGAGCGAGATGAACGGGATCCCGGCATCTTCGGCCACGGCGATGATCGACATGGTGGTGCCGGTGGTGGTGCCGCCGATGATGGCCGAAACCTCGTCATCCTCGACCAGGCGGGTGGCGAAGGTGCGCGCCTTGTTCGGGTCGCCGCCATCGTCATACAGCACCAGTTCGACCTGTTCGCCATTGATGCCGCCGGCGGCGTTCACTTCCTCCACCAGCATTTCCAGCGTTTTCGCCTCGGGGTCGCCCAGGAACGAGGCCGGGCCGGTGGCCGACAGCGTGGCGCCGATGCGGATCTCGGCCAGCGCGGGGCCAGCGAGGCCCAGCAGGGCCAGCGTGGCGAGGGCGGTGGTGGTCTTGGTCAGTTTCATCATGTCTCCTCCCAGAGAATTGCGGATGAACAGGCTCAGGCCGCGCGCTGTCGCCGCCACATGGCGCGGCGAAAGCGGGGGGCGATGAAGGCGGGGTCGGTCAGGCTGGCATTGCCGGCGGGATTGGCGCCGGTGACGTGAAAATCGCTGAAGGCCGCCGACTGATTGACAAAGATATTGCCGGTCAGGTTGATCGACAGGTTCACCCCGGCGCCGGCAAAGGCGGCGATGGCGCGGGCGATGCGGGCCTCGTCGGTGTCATAAAGTGCGGCGGTGATCGCCCCCTTTTGCCGGGCCAGACCGGCGGCGCGGGCGATGCCGTCCTCGGCGCTGTCCACCGCGACCAGAAGTGCGACGGGGCCAAAACATTCGGCCCCCGCCAGCGGATCGTCGGCGGTGACCGCCAGCAGCAGCGGCGTGGCGCTGCGCGCCTCGGCCAGGGGCGCGCTTTCGCGCAGCACCCGGCCTGTGCCGCGCAGTGCGGCGATGCGGGCCAGCGTGGCGGGGTTGGCGATGGCACCACAGACCCCGGCGGCGCGGGCCGGGTCGGCCAGCAGGCCGTCTAGCGCGGCGGTCAGCGCGGCGGCGACGGCGTCAAAGCCCAGATGGCCCTGATCGGTCTCGATCCCGTCCCGGGGGATATAGATGTTCTGCGGCGCAGTGCACATCTGCCCGGAATAAAGCGCGAGCGAGAAGGCGAGGTTGGCGCACATCCCCTCCAGATCCGGGGTGGCGGCGATGACGACCGAATTGACCCCGGCCTCTTCGGTGAACAGATGGGCCTGCCGGGCATGGTCGCGCAGCCAGCCGCCAAAGGCGCCCGAGCCGGTATAGTCGATCAGCCGCACCGCCGGATCGGTGGCCAGCGTCTTGGTCACCTCGGCCCCCGGCGCATCGACGGCCAGCAGCACCGCATCGGCGGGCAGGCCGGCCTCGGCCAGCACCTCGCGCGCGATGCGCACGGTCAGCGCCAGCGGCAGGATGGCGGCGGGGTGGGGCTTCACGATCACCGGATTGCCGGTGGCGAGGCTGGCAAACAGCCCGGGATAGCTGTTCCAGGTCGGAAAGGTGTTGCAGCCGATGGTCAGCGCGATTCCAGCGGGGACCAGCGTCCAGTGCTTTTCCAGCACCAGCGGCGCGGCCTTGCCCTGCGGCTTTTCCCAAACCGCGGCGGCGGGAAAGCGGGTCATTTCCTGCCAGGCCAGCGCCACCGCCTCCAGCCCGCGATCCTGCGCATGGGGGCCACCGGCCTGAAAGGCCATGGCAAAGGCCTGCCCGGTGGTATGCTGCGTCGCATGAGCCAGCAAGAAACTGTTCCGGTTCAACCGGGCGAGAATCTCCAGACAGACGCCGATCCGCGATTCGACGCGCGCGGCGGCCAGCGCCGGGCCGGCGGCCTGGGCGGCGGCGATCAGCGCGGCGGGGGGCGCCGCCGGATAGGTAATGCCAAGCGCCGGGCCAAAGGGCGAGGTCTCGGCCCCCAGGCGCTGCGATTCGGGGTGACCGGGCAGCGCGAAAGGCTGGTTCAGCAGCGCGTCATAGGCCGCCTGCCCGTCGTCGCGGGCGGTCTCGCCATAGACCTTGCCGCTGGGAACCTCCGGGAAAGGCGACCAGAATCCGCGCGTCTCTATCGCGGCGACGGCGGCGTCGAGCATCGGGCGATGGCGGTCGAAAAATGCGGTCATGGCGTCCTCCTGGCCGGGCTCCCCTTCCGGCGAGGATTATCATTGACCGGCCGGTCGGTTTATGCAACATGATTTTTGAGCGGGGCCAGAATTTGCCCCGGGGGAGAGACAGAGATGACCGAATCCGACACCGTGCTGACGGCGCTGGCCGATGGCGTGCTGACGCTGACGCTGAACCGGCCCGACAAGCTCAATTCCTTCAACGAGGAAATGCATCTGGCACTGCGGGGGGGATTTGAGCGCGCCCGTGATGATGCGGCGGTGCGGGCGGTGCTGCTGACCGGGGCGGGGCGCGGCTTTTGTGCCGGGCAGGATCTGGGCGACCGCGATCCGCGCAAGGGCGGACCGGCCCCCGATCTGGGGCATACGATCGAAACCTTCTACAACCCGACCCTGCGCCTGATCCGCGCGCTGGAAAAGCCGGTGGTCTGCGCGGTGAACGGCGTGGCCGCCGGGGCGGGGGCGAATATGGCCTTTGCCTGCGACATCGTGCTGGCGGCGCAATCGGCCAAATTCATCCAGGCGTTTTCCAAGATCGGGCTGGTGCCCGATGCCGGCGGCAGCTGGAGCCTGACCCGCATTCTGGGTGAGCCGCGCGCCAAGGCGCTGGCGCTGACCGCCGCGCCCCTGCCGGCGGAAACCGCCGCCGATTGGGGGCTGATCTGGCGCGCGGTGCCGGATGCCGATCTGATGGCCGAGGCGGGCGCGCTGGCGGCATCGCTGGCCGCCGGGCCGACGCTGGGGCTGGGCCTGACCAAGCGGCTGATCCAGGCCGCCGCGACCAACAGCCTTGACGCGCAACTGGATCTGGAGCGCGATTGCCAGCAACAGGCCGGGCGCAGCGCCGATTACGCCGAGGGCGTCACCGCCTTTCTGGAAAAGCGCAAACCGGTCTTCAAGGGCAAGTGAGGCGATGGCGATGAAACCCGTATCCGAAATGACGGCACAGGAACTGGCCGAGGCATCGGCCCGCGCCATGTGGAACGATGACAGCACGAGCCAGCGGCTCGACATGGTGCTGGAAAATATCGCGCCGGGCGCCGCTACCCTGTCGATGACCGTGACCGAGGCGATGTCGAATGGCCACGGCAATTGCCATGGCGGCTATATCTTCACGCTGGCCGACAGCACCTTTGCCTTTGCCTGCAACAGCTACAATCAGGTGACGGTCGCTCAGCACTGTTCGATCACCTATCTGATCCCCGGGCGCATCGGCGACCGGCTGACCGCCACGGCGACCGAGGTGTCGCGGCGCGGCCGGTCGGGCATCTATGACATCCGCATCACCAATCAGGATGGCGCGCATGTGGCCGAATTCCGCGGCCATTCGCGCACCGTCAAGGGCACCCATCTGCCGGTCGAAGCCTGACCGCACCGCATTTCCAAGGGAGGAGAGACCGTGGAAGACCTGACCCCGAACCCCAAGGATCTCGACCCGATCGAGATCGCCTCGCGCGACGAAATCGAGGCGCTGCAATTCCACCGCATGAAGCGGTCGCTGAAGCATGCCTATGAAAACTCGCCCTTCTATCGCAACCGCTTCATCGCGGCGGATGTGCATCCCGAGGATCTGAAGTCGCTGAAGGATATCGCGAAATTCCCCTTCACGACCAAGCAGGATCTGCGTGAGACCTACCCCTTCGGCATGTTCGCCGTGCCGCAGACCAAGCTGGTGCGGATCCACGGATCGTCAGGCACCACGGGCAAGCCGACCGTCGTCGGCTATACCGCCAGCGATATCGACGTCTGGGCCAACCTGATCGCGCGGTCGATCCGGGCGGGCGGCGGGCGGCCGGGCGACATGCTGCACAATGCCTATGGCTATGGCCTGTTCACCGGCGGCCTGGGCGCCCATTACGGCGCCGAGCGGCTGGGCTGCACGGTCGTGCCGATCTCGGGCGGGCAGACCGAACGGCAGGTCACGCTGATCACCGATTTCCAGCCGCGCATCATCATGGTGACGCCCAGCTACATGCTGTCGATCCTGGACGAGTTCCGCCGCCAGGGTCTTGACCCGCGGCAATCCTCGCTCAAGGTCGGCATCTTCGGCGCCGAGCCCTGGACCAATGCCATGCGCGAGGAAATCGAGGAAGCCTTCGACATGCACGCCGTCGATATCTATGGCCTGTCCGAGGTGATGGGCCCCGGCGTCGCCATGGAATGCGTGGAAACCAAGGACGGGCTGCATATCTGGGAAGACCACTTCTACCCGGAAATCATCGACCCGGTGACGGGCGAAGTGCTGCCCGATGGCGAGATGGGCGAGCTGGTCTTTACCACGCTGACCAAGGAAGGTCTGCCGATGGTGCGCTATCGCACCCGCGACCTGACCCGCCTGCTGCCCGGCACCGCGCGCACCATGCGGCGGATCGAAAAAATCACCGGGCGCAGCGACGACATGATCATCCTGCGCGGGGTCAATGTCTTCCCGACCCAGATCGAGGAGCAGATCCTGAAATGCCGCGGCCTTGCCCCGCATTTCCAGCTGGAACTGACCCGCGCCGGGCGGATGGACAACCTGACCGTCCATGTCGAATGCGACCCGGCCTTCACCGATCAGGACGCGCGGGCGAAATCGGCCAAGGAACTGGCGCATCACATCAAGGCGATCGTCGGTGTTTCGACCAGGATCGAGGTTGCGGATCCGAACACCGTTGCCCGATCCGAGGGCAAGGCCAAGCGCGTGGTGGACAACCGCCCCAAGGAATGAGGCAAATCCGCGCAAGGGTGGTGACTTGCGCGGGATCGACCGCTAAGGGAAGGGGGGCGCGAGCCCCCCTTTTTGCAGAGCCTGCGAAGGAAGATACGGATATGGCACGGACAAGGGCACAGGATTTCGAGGAAAAGCAGCGCGGCATTCTGGACAATGCCGCCGCGGTTTTTGCCGAACAGGGCATGGAGAAGGCCTCCATGTCTCAGATCGCCGCCCATGCGCAGGTGTCGAAGGCGCTGCTCTATCACTACTATCCCAGCAAGGACGCGCTGATCTTTGCGATCATCATGACCCATCTGGAGGGGCTGGAAGCCGCCATCGCCCAGGCCGACGACCCGGGGCTGGTGCCGGAACAACGGTTGCGCGGGCTGGTCGGGGCGGTGCTGGAAAACTATCGCGGCGCCGATAACGAACACAAGGTGCAGCTCAATGCCACCGCCGCCCTGTCGGACGAACAGAAGGCCGAAATCACCGCGCTGGAACGCCGCATCGTAAAGCATTTCTCGGTGGTTCTGGATCAGATCAATCCCGGTCTCGACAGCCGCGAACGCCCGCTGCTGATGCCGGTGACCATGTCGCTTTTCGGCATGATGAACTGGGTCTACATGTGGTTCCGCGACGGCGGCCGCATCAGCCGCGACGATTACGCCGATGTCGCGACGACCCTGATCCTGGAGGGGATCAAGGCGGTAAGGTAAGGGGGGCCGATGTCGCGGCGCTGGCGCATCCAGCCCGCGCCGGTCGATCAGGCCCCGTCAGAGAACCCCGCCCGCGCCAGCACGAGCGGGTCGTAATCCGGCGCATTCGTGCGGCGGCGGTCGGGTTCCGCCTCGGTCAGCGCCACCGCCGGGCGCAGCTTGTCGCGGGCCTCCAGCGCCAGGCGCTGATAGACGCCGGTGCCCTGCCGTTTCCAGGCGATTTCCTCGGGGCTGAGTTCCCGCACCACTTTCGCGGGCGATCCGACGGCAAGGCTGTTGGGCGGGATCTTTGCCCCCGCCTTCACGAAGGCCATGGCGGCGATGATGGTGTTTTCGCCCACCACCGCCTCATCCATCACCACGGCATTCATGCCGACCATGGCGTTCTTGCCGATATGGCAGCCATGCAGCACCGCGCCATGGCCGATATGGCCGCTTTCCTCCACCACCACATCCTTGCCGGGGAAGGAATGCACCACGCAGGTTTCCTGCACGTTGCAGCCCCGCTCCAGCACGATGCGGCCGAAATCGCCGCGCAGCACCGCGCCGGGGCCGACATAGACCGCCGGGCCGATGATGACATCGCCGATCACCACGGCCTCGGGGTGGACAAAGGCCATGGGGTCGATCACCGGCACCACGCCGTCATAGGCGTAGACGCGGCTCATGCGGCGGGCCAGTGCTTCGCGACCATGGTCAGCACGTCATATTGCGCGACCACCGCGCCATTCTGGTTGGTCACCTGACAATCCCAGCGGACCTCGCCATGTTCGGCATTGGCACGCGGGTTGATCTCCTTGCAGGTCAGCCGCACTTGCAACGTGTCGCCGAAATAGACCGGGGTCAGGAAGCGCAGGTTATCGACGCCGTAATTGGCCAGAACCGGGCCGGGATTGGGTTCCACGAACAGGCCCGCCGCGAAGCTCGCGATCAGATAGCCATGCGCCACGCGATCATCGAAGAACGGGTTTGCCTTGGCGGCCTCGCTGTTCATATGGGCATAGAAGGTGTCGCCGGTGAAATGGGCGAAATGCTCCACATCCTCTTGCGTCACCTGACGGCTGGCGGTGACCAACTGGTCGCCGATCCGCAATTCCGCCAGCGATTTGCGGAAGGGGTGGATGTCATGGGCGACCGGCGCGCCGTCGATCCAGCGGCCCGTCACCGCCGACAGCAGGCGCGGGCTGCCCTGGACGGCACTGCGCTGCATGTAGTGCTTGACGCCGCGAATGCCGCCCATCTCCTCGCCGCCGCCGGCGCGACCCGGGCCGCCATGGACCAGCGGCGCCAGCGGCGAGCCATGCCCGGTGGAGGTTTTGGCCGAAGCCCGGCTGCCGATCAGCACGCGGCCATGGAACGGGGCAAGGCCCAGAACGACCTCCTCGGCCACTTTCGGATCATCGGTAAAGACCGAGGACACCAGCGAGCCCTTGCCCATGGCGGCCAGTTCCGCCGCCTCGGCCGGGTCGTCATAGGGCATGACGGTGGATACCGGCCCGAAGGCCTCCACCTCATGCACCGCGGTGGCGGTGAAGGGGCGGTCGCAATACATCACAACGGGGTTGAGGAAGGCGCCCGTGGCGGCATCGCCCGAGGCGACGCGCACCTCGTCGGGGTTGCCCGCCACGATCTCGGCATCGGCTTGCAGGTCGCGGATGCGGGCGCGAACCTCGTCGCGCTGGTCGAGGCTCGCCAGTGCGCCCATGCGGGTGGCCTCGTCGCCCGGCAGGCCCGGCAGGGTCTTGCCCAGCCGGTCGCGCAGTGCCTCTACCAACGCCTGGACATGGGCGCGGGGGGCGATGACGCGGCGGATGGCGGTGCATTTCTGCCCGGCCTTCGCCGTCATCTCGCGCGAAACTTCCTTGACGAACAGGTCAAATTCCGGCGTGCCCGGCCCGGCATCGGGGCCAAGGATCGAGGCGTTCAGGCTGTCGGCCTCCATCGTGAAGCGGACCGAGTTTTCCACCACCGCCTTATGCGATTTCAGCTTGCGCCCGGTCCAGGCCGATCCGGTGAAGGTGACGGCATCCTGCCCCGTCACATGATCCAGCAGATCCCCGACCGAGCCGCAAACCAGTTGCAGCGCGCCATCGGGCAGGATGCCGGTTTCGACGATGCGGCGCACCATCAGTTCGGTCAGATAGGCGGTTTGACTTGCGGGTTTCACGATGCAGGGCACACCGGCCAGCAGGGTGGGCGCGATCTTTTCCAGCATCCCCCAGATGGGGAAGTTGAAGGCGTTGATATGCACCGCAACGCCGGTCAGCGGGGTCAGGATATGTTGCGCGACAAAGCTGCCATCCTTCGACAGCACCTCCACCTCGCCATCGGTCAGCACGCGGGTATTGGGCAGTTCACGCCGGCCTTTCGACGCGAAGGTCAGCATCGTGCCGATGCCGCCCTCGATGTCGATCCAGCCATCTGCGCGGGTGGCGCCGGTGCGGAAGCTTTCGGTGTAGAACTCCTCCTTCCACTCCATCAGCTTCAGCCCAAGCGCCTTGAGCATCCCGGCGCGGTCGTGGAAGGACATGGCGCGCAGGCGTGGGCCTGCCACGCGACGGCCGTAATCCAGCGCGCCCGCGAAATCGAGGCCGGTGGAATCGATCATCGCCACCGGGGCGCCGGTCGCGGCATCGAGCAGCGTCTGCCCCTCGGCCTGCCCGGCCATCCAGCGGCCACAGAGATAGCTTTCAAGACGGCGCGGCGCGGCGGTCATGGCGTTTCCTTCGAGAATGTCGGTCAGTGACGGGCGCGGCCTGTTCCCCCGCGCCCGCAGAGAGTGTGTCAGAGGCCCAGCGGGGCCAGTTTCTCGGCCACCAGCGCCTCCCACCGGGAAAGCAGGGCCTCGTTCGGGCTGTGGCGCAGGCCGAACTTGCGCAAGGTGTCATGCCGGGCGGAGCCTGCGACGCCAAAGGTCGCGGCGACGCGCGGGCGCCAATAGGCGATGGCGGCCCCGGCCTCGGCGCGGCCCGCATCGGTCGCGGCGATACGCTCCAGCCCCTCCAGCCCCAGTTCGGCATGGCGCGCCTCGCGCGGGGCGATCTCGCGGAACACCTCGGCCAGCGGCGCATAGGAGACGCGGGTCAGTTCGGTCATCTGCACCCCGGTCGCGAGGCCCATCAGCACGTTCATCGCCACCGCATCGGTCCAACCGGTGATCGGGTAATGGAACACCGACAGCCGCATGTCGCCGGCCTGCCGCGCGGCGCCCAGATCGGCGTCGCGGGCCACGCGGGCGGCCCAGTCATGCTGGCCCTGATAGCGCGCGGTATCGGTGCCAAAGCTGCCCATCACCTCCAGCACGCGCTCGGCATGATCGGCCTTTTCCAGCGTGATGCGGCTGGCGCTGATGCGTTCCTTGATCCCGGGGGCAAAGTTGATCGCGGCGGCAAAACCCGCCGACCCGGCCAGTTCGCTGTCCACGAAAGAGCCCATCAGCCGCATCAGCTCGCCGCGATAGCGGGCCGGCACATTGCCCGGCGCGGTCAGAACGCCGCCCTGGGCGAGATAGTCTTCGATATTCATCGTGTCGGACATTTCAGACCTCATTCATCATAGGTCACGACCACACGGTCGCTGAGCGGGATCGCCTGGCAGGACAGCACATAGCCGGCGCGGACCTCGTAATCCTCAAGCGCGTGGTTCACGGCCATTTCCACCTCGCCCTCCAGCACCTTGCAGCGGCAGGTCGAACAGACGCCGGCCTTGCAGGAATAGGGCGCGTCCATCTGCGCGGCGATGGCGGCATCCAGGATCGACTGGCCTTCGCGCGGCATCTCGAAGCTGCGGGTGGCGCCGTCGAGCGTGACGGTGGCTTGCGTGCCGCTGCCCGGCGTCACCGCGACCTTGGAAACGGCCTTGGCGCGCGCCCGGCCCGGCTGGCCGCTGGCGAACAGTTCGAACTTGATCTGGCTGTCGCTCAGCCCGTGGTCACGCAGGCTGGCGGCGATGGCCAGCATCATCGGTTCGGGGCCGCAGATGAAGGCGGTATCCACCGATTTCGCGTCGATCCAGTGGTCGAACAGCGCGGTCATCTTTTCGCCGTCCACCCGGCCAGTGAACAGGTCAATCTCCTGCGCCTCGGCCTCCAGCACATGCAGGACCGAGAGGCGACCCAGATAGAGGTTCTTCAGATCCTCCAGCTCCTCGCGGAACATGATCGTGCTGATCTGGCGATTGGCATAGACCAGCGTGAAGCGGCTGGCGGGTTCGCGCGCCAGCACGGTCTTGATGATCGACAGAAGCGGCGTGATGCCGGACCCGCCCGCAAAGCCAAGGTAGTGCTTTGCCGCCCCGGGTTCGATGGCGGTAAAGAACTTGCCCATCGGCGGCATGGCGTCGATTTCATCGCCGGGGGCGAGGTTTTCGTTCGCCCAGGTGCTGAAGGCGCCGCCATCGACGCGCTTGATGCCGACGCGCAAGACGCCCTCATCGGTGCCGGCGCAGATGGAATAGCTGCGGCGCAGTTCCTCGCCGTCGAAATCGCGGCGGAAGGTCAGATACTGGCCTTGGGTAAAGTCGAACAGGGCGCGGTCCTCGTCGCGCGGGGCGAGGGTCACCACCACGGCGTCGCGCGTCTCGCGGCGGACCTCGGTGACCTTCAGGGAATGGAAGCGTGCCATGATGGGCTCCTGCCTATGGGGTCGGGCGCATCGTCAGATGCATTTGAAATAGTCGAAGGGTTCCAGACAGTCGTTGCAGACGTAACTGGCCTTGCAGGGGGTCGAACCGAACTGGCTGACCTTGCGGGTCTGGGATGAGCCGCAGCGCGGGCAGGCGATGGTCAGGTTCGACATGCCCGAAAGCCGCGCGATCCTGCCCGCCAGCCGCCCGTCGGCGGCGGTGCCGTCGATCGGGGGGGCAATGCCATAGGCGCGCAACTTCTCGCGCCCTTCGGCGGTGATCCAGTCGGTTGTCCAGGGCGGCGACAACTGCCGCTCCAGCCGCAGATCAGAGATGCCCCGGTCGCGCAGCGCCTTTTCGATGTCGAGGTTGATGACCCGGGTCGCCGGGCAGCCCGAATAGGTGGGCGTCACGGTGACAACCAGCGTCTCTCCCTGCCAGGCCACATCGCGGATGATGCCCAGATCGGTCAGGCTGATCACGGGGATCTCCGGGTCTGGCACCTCTGACAGCCAGCCCCGGATTTCCGCGATGCCCGGGCGTTCCTCCCCCCCCTGCATGGCGTTACCAGGTCGCGCCGGGATAGGCGCGTTGCAGGAACTGCATCTCGGCCAGGATGAAGCCCAGATGTTCCGAATGCACGCCCTTGCGGCCGCCCTTGTGCTGGTAGGTCTCGCCCGGATGGGTCAGCGTGGCCTCGGCCAGAACCTGCGACACCGTGGCATCCCAGGCGGCCTTCAGGCTGGCCGGCGCGGGCGCGATACCCGCCGCGACCACGGCCTCGTCCGAGGCGTCGGCCATGAACAGCTCGCCCGTATAAGGGTAGAGCGTGTCCAGCGCCTTCTGCATCCGCGCGCGGCTTTCCTCGGTCCCGTCGCCCAGCCGGATCACCAGATCGGCGGAGCGTTCCAGATGATAGGCCACTTCTTTCACCGCCTTGGCGGCAATCTCCGCCACGCGGGCATCGGAGGATTTCTCCAAGGCGCGCAGCAGCTCGATATGCCAGGCATCGAACAGGAATTGCCGCATCAGCGTATGGCCGAAATCGCCGTTCGGGCGTTCCACCAGCAGCACGTTGCGGAACTGGGCTGCGTCGCGCAGATAGGCAAGCTGGTCGGCGCTGCGGCCCTTGCCCTCCACCTCGGCGGCGAGGCCGAGCCAGAACTGTGTCTGCCCGATCAGGTCAAGCGCCTGATTGGCCAGCGCGATGTCTTCCTCCAGCACGGGCGAATGCCCGCACCATTCCGAAACCCGGTGGCCAAGGATCAGGCAATTGTCGCCGACCCGGCACAGCCATTCAAAGAAGGCGGCCTGATTGACTGCGCTGCCCATCACATATGCCCCACTTCGGCCGGGATGTCGAAGAAGGTCGGGTGACGATAGACCTTGGAATTCGACGGCTCGAACAGCGGCCCCTTGTCCGAGGGGCTGGAGGCGGTGATGTCATTCGACTTCACCACCCAGATCGAGACGCCCTCGTTGCGGCGGGTATAGACGTCGCGCGCGTTGCGGATCGCCATTTCGGCATCCGGCGCATGCAGGCTGCCGACGTGACGATGGTTGAGGCCGTGCTGGCCACGGATGAAAACTTCCCAAAGGGGCCATTCGCTGGACATGGGTTCCTCCCGGTGGTGGGTGTCTGGCTGTGGGGGGCATGTGCCCCCCTGTGTTCGATGATTATTCTGCGGCCATGCGGGCCGCGGCGCGGCGGGCATCGGCCTTTTTGGCATGGGCCATCAGCCCGTCGCGGAACCAGGCGCCGTCCTCCCAGGCGGTCACGCGGGCCTCCAGGCGTTCGGTATTGCAGGGGCCATTGCCGGCGATGACGGCGAAGAACTCGCTCCAGTCCGGTTCGCTGAAATCCCAGCCGCCCTTTTCCTCGTTCCACGCCAGCCCCTCATCGGGGATGGTCAGGCCAAGGTAATGCGCCTGCGGCACGGTCTGATCGACGAATTTCTGGCGCAGTTCGTCATTGGTGTTGATCTTGATCTTCCACGCCATCGACTGTGCCGAATGGACCGAATCCTTGTCCGACGGGCCGAACATCATCAGCGCCGGATACCAGAAGCGGTTGAGCGCATCCTGCGCCATTTCCTTCTGTTCCGGGGTGCCGGCGGCCATCTTCATCATGATGTCGTAGCCCTGCCGTTGGTGGAAGCTTTCTTCCTTGCAGATGCGGATCATCGCGCGGCTGTAGGGGCCGTAAGAGGTGCGTTGCAGCGGCACCTGGTTCATGATCGCCGCGCCATCGACCAGCCAGCCGACCGCGCCGATATCGGCCCAGTTCAGCGTCGGATAGTTGAAGATCGAGGAATATTTCATCTTGCCGGCATGGAGCGCGTCCAGCAGCTCGTCGCGGCTGACGCCCAGCGTTTCGGCGGCGGAATAGAGGTAAAGGCCGTGCCCCGCCTCGTCCTGCACCTTGGCCAGCAGGATCGCCTTGCGTTCCAGCGTGGGGGCGCGGGTGATCCAGTTGCCTTCGGGCAGCTGCCCCACGATCTCGGAATGCGCATGCTGGCCGATCTGGCGGATCAGCGTCTTGCGATAGCCCTCGGGCATCCATTCCTTCGGCTCGATCTTCTCGCCCCGGTCGATGCGTTCCTGAAACGCGATTTCCTCGGGCGTCATCTCCTCGCGGGGTTTCATCCCCTCGGATTTGACCATCTGTGCATACATGGGCCGATCCCTCCCTGTTCAGACACGTTCGATGATGATGGCGATGCCCTGGCCCACCCCGATGCACATGGTGCAAAGCGCATAGCGCCCGCCGGTGCGGTGAAGCTGGTACATCGCGGTGGTGACAAGCCGGGCCCCCGACATGCCCAGCGGATGCCCAAGCGCGATGGCCCCGCCATTGGGGTTCACATGCGCGGCATCGTCGGGCAGGCCCAGGTCGCGCAGCGTGGCAAGGGCCTGGCTGGCAAAGGCCTCGTTCAGTTCGATGACATCCATCTGGTCGATGGTCAGGCCGGCGCGGGCCAGCACCTTTTTCGCCGCCGGCGCCGGGCCGATGCCCATGATGCGCGGCTCTACCCCCGCCGCCGCCATGGCGACGATGCGGGCCTTGGGCGTCAGGCCCTGCGCGCGCGCCGCCTGTTCCGACAGGATCGCCAGCGCCGCGGCGCCGTCGTTGACGCCCGAGGCATTGCCGGCGGTGACGCTCAGATCCGGGCCGTTCACGCCCTTGAGCTTTGCCAGCGACTCGGCCGTGGTGCCGGGGCGCGGGTGTTCATCGGTGGCGACGATGATCGGGTCGCCCTTGCGCTGCGGGATCGTCACCGGCACGATTTCGTCGGCAAAGATCCCGGCCTCTTGCGCGGCGGCCCAGCGGGCCTGCGAACGGGCGGCGAAGGCATCCTGATCGGTGCGGCTGACAGCGAAATCGGCGGCCACGTTATCGGCGGTCTGCGGCATGCTGTCCACGCCGAACAGCTTTTTCATCAAGGGGTTGACGAAGCGCCAGCCGATCGTGGTGTCATAGACCGCATTGGCGCGGGAAAACGCGCTTTCGGCCTTGGGCATCACAAAGGGCGCGCGGCTCATGCTTTCGACGCCACCGGCCAGCACGAAATCGCAATCGCCCGCCTTGATGGCCCGCGCGGCCATGCCGACGGCATCCATGCCGGACCCGCAAAGCCGGTTGACCGTGGTGCCCGGCACGCCGATCGGCATGCCCGCCAGCAGCACCGCCATGCGGCCCACATTGCGATTATCCTCGCCCGCCTGATTGGCGCAGCCATAGATCAGGTCATCGACCGCCGACCAGTCAACGTCGGGGTTGCGCGCCATCAGGGCCTTGAGCGGCAGCGCCGCAAGGTCGTCGGCCCGGACCGAGGCCAGGGCCCCGCCATAGCGTCCAACGGGTGTCCTGACCGCATCGCAGATGAAGGCGTCGCGCATTCCGCTCTCCCAGATTTTTGCAGAGGGGCCGACGACTCTCCCAATTCATCGACCGATTGGTCGATTTATAGGCTGAAACATTACGCAATCAAATGATTTTTTTGGCATCGTGTAATGTTTGTGCCCATGCTTCTGAAAAACATGGATTCTTTCTTGTCAGAGTTGGCGGAGCCTGCGGTCGCTTTCGCTGGTTCGGGCCGGAAGATGGCCGTCCGGCCCCTCCAGCAAACTGCCGATCACCTGCTCTGCCGGGGCGGAAAGCGGCGGGTAGAGCGTGCGGAACAACTGCCGCGCGCCCGTGCCTGACCAGCCTGGGGGCAGGGCTTGCGGCGGCAGGCAGGGGTCACGCAGCAGCACCGCGCGGAACACATGCACCAGCAAAAGCCGCGCGATCAGTGCCGAAAACCCGTCTGGCAGGTCGCCAGTCTGCATCGCCGCCTGAAAGGGGGCAAAGCGCGCGAGCATCCGGTCATAACGCGCCTGGACCTCCTCCAGGTTCCAGGCGGCGGCAAAGCCGCGCAGCGCCTCGGGCGGGGCGTCTTGCAGCGGCAGGCGCAGGGCGGGGGCGGGCGGGGCCTCGCCCAGATCGGGGCAAAGCCAGACATCGCCGCCCAGCCGCGCCATGCGCAAGCGGCGCTGCACATCGTCGGCCGGGGGGGCGCCTTGCAGCAGGAACCAGCCCTCGGTCGCGATGGATCGGGCATAAAGCTGCCCCGCGACGCGGCTGAATTCGGCCTGGGTGTCGGGCGTCAGGCGGTAAAAGCTGCGCCGCCCCTTGCGTTCGCCGGTCAGGCGCCCGGCCGCGACCAGCCGCGAAACGGCGGTGCGCACCAGATTTTCGCGGATGCCGACGCGGCCGCAAATCTCGATCAGGCTGCCCATCCACAAGACCCCGCCGCGCGGCACCACGACATCGCCATAGATGGTGACGATGAACGAGGCCGCCGTCATCGGCAGATCGTCAAGCAGGGGGCGGATCGGGTCGGGTGTCAACATGGCATCTGATTGCGGGCGATATGCCGGGGTAGGCATGTTTCCTGCCGCTGTCAAATCGCGGGTCGGCTTGACGGCTGGTCGTTGGCGCGCGATGGTCGCCATATGGTTGTGCCTGTCCTGCTCTCGATCCTGTGCCTTGCCGGGCTTGTCGCCGCGGCTCTTCACCCCTTCGGCCAGGGATGGGATGTCGTCGCCCTGTCTGCGCTGCTGGCGAGCCTGTGGCTGCTGGTCCGGGCTTGGCGAAACCGGATTCATTGGGTGGTGGTGGATGGGTCCAATGTGCTGCATTGGCGCGACAACCGCCCTGATCCTGCGCCGCTGCGCGCGGTGCTGGCCACCTTGCGGCGCAAGGGTTGGCGGCCGGTGGTGATCTTTGACGCGAATGCCGGGTTCAAGATCGCCGGTCGGCATATGGGCGATGTGGCACTGGCGCGTCTCATCGACCTGCCGCCGCGGCAGGTGGCGCTGGTGCCCTCGGGCCAGCCGGCCGATCCGACGATCCTGCGCACCGCGCGCGACCTGAAGGCGCCGATTGTCACGAATGACCGCTATCGCGACTGGATGGCGGACTTCCCCGAGGTGCGCCGCCCCGGCACGCTGATCCCGGGCCGCTATGCCGATGGCGTGGTCACGCTGGACCTGCGGCGCCCGCGCGGGGGCGGCAAAAGACGGGGAAAGGGGTGAGAGGCTGGACAACGACCCAAGCGGGGCTCGTTACGGCTGCTTCCTTCCGGACCTGACCGGGTTGGCGAGGTGCCTGCCCGCGCCAACCTCTCAAGCGTGCAGATAGGGCAGGCGCGCGGATTCTGCAAGCCCCCGCGCAAAGGCCCGGCGCGCCCGATCCGGTCATGGCGCCAGATCGGCCAGGAAATCGCGCATCAGGCTGGCAAAGCGCCGCGGCTCGGCCCGGTGGCTTTGCAGATGGTCGCCCTCGGTCATCAACAGGGTGGTGCCGCCATTGCGCTGATCCAGCAGGGCAAGGCTGGTCGTGGCGGGCACGATACGGTCGGCGCGGCCATGGAACAGCAGCACCGGCCCCTTGAACGCCGCGATCACGGGAATCACCGTGGCCTGCCCCATGTTCTCGCCATGGGTCAGGGCGAAGGCGGGCAGGGCCAGCCGCGCGCCGATGCTGCGCAGCGGCAGGCCGAGGCGGTCGGTGACATGGCGCAGCACCGCCGGGAAATCCAGCGCCGGCGCGTCGAGGATCAGCCCGGCCACACGGTCGGCCCGGCTGGACCGGCCCAGGAACTGCCCCACGATCGCCCCGCCCATCGAGGCGCCGACCAGCACCACCCGATCAATGCCGCGCGCCTGCATGGTGGCCATCGCGGCCTCCAGATCCTCCCATTCGGTCAGGCCGAACAGGCGCAGCCCCTCGGGCGCCTTTGGCGCGCCGGCATCGTTGCGGTAGGTCATCATCAGCACGGGCAGGCCCGCCGCATGCAGTGCCGGCAGATAGGGATAGCCATCCTCGCGCGCGCCGCCGATGCCATGCACGATGATCGCGCCCATGCGCGCGCCGGGGGCGCCGGGCACCAGCCAGGCCGGGGCGGGGCCCAGCGGGGTGTCAAGGCTGATCTCCTCGAACGGGAGGCCAAGCGCCTGTTCCGGGGTGCCGCGATAGCCGAGGATCATCGGATCGGTGATGCCGGCCTCGGGTTCGGCAAAGGCGCGGCCAGAGAGAACCTCGCTCATCAGGCGGTGGCTGAACCAGGTGGAAAACACCACCGCAAGACAGGCCAGCACCGCCAGCCCGATGGCGATGCGGCGCGGCCAGCGTGACCGCAGCGGGATCATGCCAGCACCCCGGCGCGGCGCGCGCCCTCCAGCAGCGTGGCGGCGATGTGATGGGCATGATCGCCCGTCGCGGGCAGCATGTCGGGCACCTGAACAACGGTGCAGCCCGCCTGCCGGGCCGAGGCGGCGCCGGTCTCGCTGTCTTCGAACACCAGACAGCGGGCCGGGCTGACGCCCAGCCATGCGGCGGCGGTCAGATAGGGTTCGGGATGGGGTTTGGCGCGGCTTACATCGTCAAGCGACACGACGGCGGTGAAATGCCCGGCCAGACCTGCCAGATCGAGCTTGCGCAGCGCGCTGTCGCGCCGCGACGAGGTGCAGATCGCCTTGGGCAGCGCGATGGCCGACAGAATGTCATGCGCGCCGGGCTTCAGCGGCAGGTCATGTTCCAGCGCGGCCTCGAACCCGCCGCGCCAGAGCGTCGAAAAGGCGGCAATGTCGAGCGTGGGATAGGCGGCTTGCAGGATCAGGTCGCTGGTCGGGGCATCCTTGCCGATCATGGCGTGAAACACCGCCATGTCGGGGGTCTGGCCCATCTCGCGCAGGCAGTCATGGCCAAGGCGCAGCGCCACCGCCTCGGTATCAAGCAATGTGCCATCCAGATCGAAGATCACGGCGTCGAACATGCGGGCCCCCGTTGCTGTCCGCGTCCCTGTTAGCGGATCACAGATGCAGACGGAAGCGGGCAAAGCCCTCGGGTGTGGGGCCAAGCAGTTCGGGGCGCAGATGCGCGATCTTGGCGCAGGTTTCAGGCGCAAGCGGGGCGCTGTCGAACAGGACGGTCGTGCCCGGCATGCGCATGAAGCGATAGCTGTCATCGGCATAAGAGCGGATGGGCGAGGCTGCCGGCACATGGCGCAGCAGGATGTCGCGGACAGGCTGGCGCCCCACGTCGATCAGCCGCTCGGGCCGGGCGTGGTGATAACCGCCGCTGCCGGCTGCGCGATAGCTGTTGGTCACCAGCACGAATTCCGCCGCCGAATCGACGGGATGCCCGTTCCAGTGCAGCGCCCGAACGCGCTGCGCCGCGGGGTTGCGCAGCACGCCGTGGCGATCATAGCGGGCGGGGGAGGAGAGGTCGATCTCCACCTTCAGCCCGATGATGCGGTCATGGTTGTAGCAGGGGAAATCGTCGTCGATCAGGAACCCGTCGCGACTGCCCGGCCGGATCTGTCGGTAAAGCCCCATCGACAGTTCCAGCCAGTCGGCCAGTTCGGCGCCGGTCAGGCGCAGCGCCGCGATGGTGTTGGGAAAGATATAGAGATCCGAGATATGGCGCATGGCCAGTTCGCCCGGCGGAATGTCGATGTAATGCCCCGGCCCGCTGCGCCCGCCCGCCTTGAAGGGCGACACGGCCGACAGGATGGGCAGCGCGGCCTCGGGGCGGTCCGCCAGTTCGCGTGCGACGAAACTGGCCTGCGCCTCGGCCACCAGACCCAGGGCGGAACAGGGGGCGATGGTGGCGAAATGGCTGTGCAGGCGGATCAGGCTTTGGCCGACCGGGCGGCGGGCAAAGGCCACCGTCGCCTCGTGATCGGGGCGCACCTCGGCCAGGATCTCGGGCGCGGGCGGGGTTTGCGGGGTGATGGCGCGCAGGCTGCCCTGGCTGCCGATGACCTGCCATGCCCCGTCGGCATGGCGCAATTGCAGGTCGATCACCCCCAGATGAGAGCCGTGAAACCCCGCCATGACCGCGGCCTTGCCGTGCAGCTTTCCTTGCGCGATATCGGCGCCCTCGGTTTCGGCGAAGACATGCGAGGGGAACAGCAGATGGCTGTGCCCGGCCACGATCGCGTCGATTCCCGGCACCAGCGACAGGGCCGAACTGGCATTTTCGGCCCAGGGCCCTTCCTCGACCGTGCCGATGCCGGAATGCGACAGGGCGATCACGATCTCGGCCCCGGCGGCGCGCAGGCGCGGCACCCAGGCCTGCGCCGTCTCGACGATGCCGCGGCTGTGCAGCACCCCTTCCAGCAGCGCGCGATCCCATTGCACGATCTGCGGCGGGGCAAAGCCGATGATGCCGATGCGCAGCGGCAGCAGCGCGCCTTCGTCGGTGGTCATCAGCCGGTCAAGCAGCGCATAAGGCGGCAGGAACGGCGTATCGAGCAGCGGCTGCGCCCCCAGCCGCCGCGCCACATTGGCCGACACGATGGGAAAGCCCGCGCCGGGCAGCAGGGCCTCCAGCACGGGCAGGCCATAGTTGAATTCGTGATTGCCCAGCGTGGCCGCGTCATAGCGCAGCCGGTTCATCGCCCGCAGCGCCGGATGGATCGGGCAGGCCGCCCCGCGTTCCAGCGCGCGCACCGAATGATCGCCCATCGGATTGCCCTGAAGAAAGTCGCCATTGTCCAGAAGCAGACAATTGGGGCATTCCCGCCGTGCCTCGGCGATCAGGCTGGCGGTGCGGGCGAGGCCCACATGATCGTCGGGGCCATCGGCGTAATAATCATAGCTCAGCAGGTGAACATGGATGTCGGTGGTGGCCAGCACGCGCAGCCGTGCGGTGGTATCTGTGACGGGGGGCGCGGGTGCGGGGCGGGACTGTAGCAAGGGAACCTCTGGGCGGCGGGGCACATAACGGCACGGGAAACGTCTGTGATCGCATCGACCCGGGCTTTTACAGCGCGCGGACCCGTCAATAAGGCGCGGTAATGCGCGCAAAGTCAATCACATGCGCGCGAATAATCTTCCTATGGTTGTTTTTCTGGGTGCCAACGCGGAGAATTGCGAGCCGTCCCGCGCGGGCCTATAGAGGCGGTGCAGCCTGCGAGGGGGATATGCCGGATGGACGCAACGATGACTTTCACCGCGCCGGGACCGGATCGCGCGGCGCATCTGCGCGGCGATGCGGCGGCGCTGGCGCGGCTGCTGGAAACCGGGCGCATCCTGCCGATGTGGCGGGGCAAGCCGCTCTTGTCGGCGTCGGGCGGGCTGGGCTGGCTGCCGCAGGGCCATCCGGTGCTGGCCCATGGCCGGGCGCCGGTCTTTCTGGGGCTGAGCGGCGAAACCGGCTGGTTCACGCAAGACATTTCCGACTGGACACCCGAAGCCGGGGCCGAGGCGGTGCAACAGGGCTTTCTGGATGCCAGCGTCCAGACCCATCCGGCCTTGCCGCCCGAGGCCGGTTTTCACGAATTGCGCGCGGTGATGACCCGGCTTGCGCCCGATGAGGCCAGCCTTGCCGCCACGGCGCGGGCGATCCTGCATTGGCATCGCAGCCACGGTTTCTGCGCCACCTGCGGCGCGGCCTCGGATCTGGCCATGGCGGGGTGGCAGCGCAATTGCCCGGCCTGCGGGGCGCAGCATTTCCCGCGCACCGATCCGGTGGTCATCATGCTGGTGACGCGCGGCAACCGCGTGCTGCTGGGCCGGTCGCCCGGCTGGCCCGAGGGGATGTATTCCTGCCTGGCGGGTTTTGTCGAACCCGGCGAGACGATCGAGACGGCGGTGCGCCGCGAGGTGATGGAGGAGGCGGGCATCCGCGTCGGCGCCGTGCGCCCGGTCGCCAGCCAGCCCTGGCCCTTTCCCGCCTCGCTGATGATCGGCTGTGTGGCCGAGGCCGAAACCGAGACGATCACCCATGACCCGGCGGAGCTGGACCACGCGATGTGGCTCACCCGCGAGGAGGTGCTGGCGGTCGTGGCGGGCGAACGGCCGGATCTCAGCATGGCGCGAAAAGGGGCGATTGCCCATCATCTGATCCTGAACTGGCTTGCGGATTGCGGGGATTGAGGGGAAAACAGTCGCGTCAGACTGCACAGGAACAGGCGCATGAAACTCAGCACCCGCGAAGATATCGAGGCACCGCTGGCCTTTGTGTTCGACACTTTTGCCGATACCGAAGGTTGGGAACGCGCGGCGATGCGGCGCGGGGCCGAGGTGACGCGGACCGACCGTGTGCAGGGCTTTGGCCCCGGCATGGCCTGGAACCTGGGCTTTACCTTTCGCGGCAAGATGCGTCGCGCCTCGGTCAAGCTGGCGGCGGTGGACAGGCCCAACAGCCTGACATTTCAGGGCTTTGGCAGCATGGCCGACGTGACGGTGCAGGTCGATTTCGTGGAACTTTCGGCCCGGCGCACCCGGGTCACGCTGGGCACCGAGATCAAGCCCCGCACGCTGGCGGCGCGGGTCTTCCTGCAATCCATGAAGCTTGCGCGCGGCAAGCTCGATCGCAAATACGAGGCCCGCGTCGGCGCGCTGTGCAACGAGATCGAGGAACGCTATCGCCTCTCGGTCGCCAAGGCGCGCTGAACGGCCGGGCGGCGGCGGTCAGACGCTGACGCCGAAGAAATGGCCTACCCCGGCGGTGATCGCCATGGCCATGACCCCCCAGAACAGCACCCGCAACGTGGCGCGCCCCTTCGGCGCCCCGCCTGCCTGGGCGCCTAGCGCCCCGAGGGCGGCAAGGCAAAGCAGCGTCGCCGCGACCACGACCGGAATGATCTGCCCTTCGGGGGCCAGCAGCGCCGCCAGCAAGGGCAGGGCCGCCGCCACCGAAAAGGTCAGCCCCGAGGCCAGCGCCGCCTGAAGCGGGTTGGCGGCATGCACCTCGCTCAGCCCCAGTTCCTCGCGCACATGGGCGGTCAGGGCATCCTTTTCGGTCAATTCGCGGGCGACCAGCGCGGCGGTGGCGGGGCTCAGGCCGCGCCCCTGGAAGATCGAGGCCAGTTCGCGTTCCTCTTCTTCGGGCATGGTGCGCAGGGCGTGGCTTTCGCGGGCGATATCGGCGCGTTCCACATCGGCCTGCGAACTGACCGAGACATATTCCCCCGCCGCCATCGACATGGCCCCGGCGGCCAATCCGGCCGTGCCGGCGATCAGCACCGCCGCCGGCGAGGGATCGGCCGCCGCCACCCCCACGATCAGCGAAGCGACCGAGACGATGCCGTCATTGGCCCCCAGCACCGCCGCGCGCAACCATCCGGCGCGGTTGATGAAATGCGGGGCTTCATGGGCGGATTCGTAGCTGGCGGTCATGATCGGTCCTTTGGGTGGTGCGGCAGGCGGCGCCCTTGTGGCGGGCCAACCTTACGCCCCGCTGACGAACGCCGCCCTTGCCCCTGCGACCTTCAGTCGCGCTGACGATCCGCCGGATAGACGCCGAGGATATTGAGCTGCGTGGTGAAATAGCCCAGCTCCTCCAGCGCGCGGGCGACATGCGCATCGTCGGGGTGGCCCTCGATATCGGCGTAGAACTCGGTCGCGGTGAAGCTGCCGCCGACCATGTAGCTTTCCAGCTTGGTCATGTTCACGCCATTGGTCGCGAAACCGCCAAGCGCCTTGTAGAGCGCGGCGGGGATGTTGCGCACCCGGAAGGTGAAGGTGGTGATCATCTGATCGGCGCGGCGGCTGTGATCGGGGCTGCGGCTCATCACCAGAAAGCGCGTGGTGTTGTTGGCCTGATCCTCGATATGGCGCGCCAGCACGTCGAGCCCGTAGATCTCGGCCGCCAGTTCGCTGGCCAGGGCGGCCCGGGCGGGGTTGGCGGCCTCGGCCGTCTCGCGCGCGGCGCGGGCATTGTCGCTGCTGACCACGCCCTTGATGCCATGTTCGCGCAGGAACAGCGCGCATTGCGGCAGGATCACCACATGGCCATGCGCCTCGCGCACCTGGTCGAGCCGGGCGCCCGGCACGCCCAGCAGGTTGACATGCACCCGCACAAAGGCCTCGTCCACGATATGCAGCCCGGCCTTGGGCAGCAGGCTATGCACATCGGCCACGCGGCCATAGGTGGAATTCTCGACCGCGAGCATCCCCAGATCGACCTCGCCCGACCGGGTCATCTCCACCACGTCTTCAAAGGTGGTGCAGGGCACCGGGGTGAAATCGGGCCGCGCCTGGGCGCAGGCCTGATGCGAATAGGCCCCAAGTTCCCCCTGAAACGCGATCCGTCCTGCCATCTTGTCACACTCCACGGTCAAATCGCCGCATTTGCATTCATCGCCGCGCTACTACACCTTGAAATGCGGGGGAGGAAGCGGATAGAAGCCCCTCAGCTTCATGCCAAAGACGGGACGCGACATGTTCGACACGATGACAATCACCAAAGGTCTGGGCGCGGTCTGCGGGTCGCTGCTCGTGTTCCTGCTGTTCAGCTGGGCGGGCGATGGCCTCTATACCATGTCGGCCGGCGGCCATGGCGAGGGTGAGGAAGCCCAGGCCTACACGATTCCCGTCGAAGGTGGTTCGGATGGTGCGGCCGCCACGGCGGAGGGCCCCTCGTTCGAGGAGGTCTATGCCTCGGCCGATCCGGCCAAGGGTGAAAAGGTCTTTGCCAAGTGCAAGGCCTGCCACAAGGTTGACGGCGGCGATGGCACCGGCCCGCATCTGAACGGCGTTGTCGGCCGCGAAATCGCCAGCGTCGCGGGCTTTGGCTATTCGGACGGGCTGAAGGCCCATGCCGGCAAGCCCTGGAGCCCGGAAGATCTGTCGCATTGGCTGGAAAACCCCAAGGGCTTTGCCCCGGGCAACAAGATGTCCTTCGCAGGTCTGCCCAAGGTCGAGGATCGCGCCAATCTGATCGCCTGGCTGGCCACGCTGAACTGAGTATCGGCAGATCGCCGAAGATGGGCCGCCCCCCGTGGGCGGCCTTTGCTTTTCACGGGCTTTCACGGAATCGCGCCTTGAGGGGGCGGGATTTTCCGCTAGTCTGACCGGCAGGCTGCCGCATCAAGAACGGCAGCGCCGCCCCAGACAGGAGTGCCCCTTGCACCAGACCGCCCGCCGACCCGCCCGCCCATCCGCCCGCCCATCCGCCCTGCCCGCCGCCCGCGCGCTGCCGCGCCCCGCCTGGGGGCAGGCGATCGGCCTCGGGCTGGGGCTTCTGGTGCTGGCAGGCGCGGCGACGATGGCCCGGGCCGAGGGCGCGACGATCACCGCGCATGGCATCTCGACCTTTGGCGATCTGAAATACGGGCCCGATTTCGCGCATCTGGATTATGTGAACCCCGACGCGCCCAAGGGCGGCGAGATCAGCGAGTGGACGATGGGCGGGTTCGACAGCATGAACCCCTTTACCGTGAAGGGGCTGGCCGGCGCGCTTTCCACCGTCATGCTGGAGCCGATCCTGACCGGCACCTCGGACGAGATCGGCGCGGCCTATTGCCTGCTTTGCGAAAGCATCGAATACCCCGAGGATCGCAGCTGGGCGATCTTCAACCTGCGCCCCGAGGTGACATTCTCGGACGGGACGCCGATGACCGCCGAGGATGTGCTGTTTTCCTATGAAACCTTCCTCGCCAAGGGCCTGTCGGATTTCCGCACCGTTCTGGCCCAGCAGGTCGAAAAGGCCGAGATTCTGGACGCGCATCGGGTGAAGTTCACCTTCAAGGCCGATTTCCCCAAGCGTGACCTGATCCAGGATGTCGGCGGGCTGCCGATCCTGTCGAAAGCGCAGTTCGAGCGTGACAAGCTGGATCTGGAGGAAACCACCCTGACGCCGTTCATCGGCACCGGCCCCTATATGTTCGACCGGATGGAGGTCGGGCGCACGCTGGTCTACAAGCGCAACGCCGATTACTGGGGCGCCAGACTGCCTATCAATGTGGGCCGCAACAATTTCGATCATCTGCGCATCGAATATTTCGCTGACAGTTCGGCGGCCTTCGAGGCGTTCAAATCGGGCGTCTACACCTTCCGCACCGAGAATTCGTCAAAGCAATGGGCCACCGGATACGACTTTCCGGCGATCACCAAGGGCCATGCGGTCAAGGTCGAACTGCCCAGCGGCGCCAAGGCCAATGGTCAGGCCTTCCTGATGAACCTGCGCCGCGCCAAATTCCAGGATCCCCGCCTGCGCGAGGCGGTCGGGCTGATGTTCAATTTCGAATGGTCGAACGAGACGCTGTTCTACAGCCTTTACAGCCGCATCAACTCGGTCTGGGAAAACAGCTGGCTTCAGGCGCAGGGCGTGCCAGGGCCAGAGGAAACCGCGCTGCTCAAGCCCTTGGTGGATGAGGGGTTGCTGCCCGCGGCCATCCTGACGGATGAGGCGGTGATGGCGCCGGTTTCGGGCACGCGCCAGCTGGATCGCGGCAATCTGCGCCGGGCCTCGGCCCTGCTGGACGAGGCGGGATGGGAGGTCGGCAATGACGGGCTGCGCCGCAACGCCAAGGGCGAGGTGCTGACGCTGGAGATCCTCAATGACGATCCGTCCTTTGATCGGATCATCAATCCCTTTGTCGAAAACCTGCGCGCGCTGGGCGTCGATGCGACGAATGTGAAGGTCGATCCCGCCCAGTTCGAGAACCGCACCCGCCCGCCGCAATATGACTTCGACGTCATCTCTGGCAGCGCGCGGTCGGGCTATTTCTCGGGCTCCGAACTCAAGCAGTATTACGGCGGTGCGACGGCCGATCAATCGGCCTTCAACCTGATGGGGCTGAAAAGCCCGGCGGTGGACAGGCTGGTCGATGTGGTGATCGCCGCCAAAACCCGCGACGAGCTGACCCATGCCACCATGGCGCTGGACCGCGTGCTGCGGGCCGAACGGTTCTGGGTGCCGCAATGGTACAAGAACACCTTTACCGTCGCCTATTACGACATGTTCGGCCACCCCGAGACCCTCCCGCCCTATGGGCTGGGCGAGATGGATTTCTGGTGGTATGACGCCGAAAAGGCCGCGCAGCTGAAGGCCGCAGGCGCGATCCGATAAATCCCGGCCGGGCAGAACAAGACAGGCGGAACGCAGCCGATGGGCGCCTATATCCTACGCAGGTTGGCACTGATCATCCCGACCCTGTTCGGCATCATGCTGATCAATTTCGGGCTGACGCAATTCGTGCCCGGCGGGCCGATCGAACAGGTTCTGGCCCAGCTTGACGGCAACAAGGATGCGTTCCAGTCGGTCTCTGGCGGCAATGATGCGGGGATCGAGGATCAGGGCGCCGGCAATGCCGATTATATCGGCGCGCGGGGCCTGCCGCCCGAATTCATCGACCAATTGGAGGTGCAGTTCGGCTTTGCCCGCATCACCTGCGCCGAGGGCTTTACCGGCACGCCCAACCTGAAATCGCCCGACTGCACCAAGGAAAAGATCGGCGCGGCGGAACGGTTCTGGATCATGATGGGCAATTACCTGCGCTTTGACTTCGGGCAGAGCTATTTCCATTCCAAGGGCGTGATCGAACTGGTGGTGGAAAAGATGCCGGTCTCGATCTCGCTCGGGCTGTGGTCCACGCTGATCGCCTATCTGATCTCCATCCCGCTGGGCATCCGCAAGGCGGTGCGCGATGGGTCGGCCTTTGATACCTGGACCTCGGGCGTGATCATCGTGGGTTATGCGATCCCGGGTTTCCTGTTTGCGGTGCTGCTGATGGTGGTCTTTGCCGGCGGCACCTATTTTCAGTGGTTCCCGCTGCGCGGGCTGGTGTCGGACAATTGGGACAGCCTGAGCCTCTGGGGCAAGATCACCGATTATCTGTGGCATATGGTGCTGCCGATCACCGCCTCCACCATTTCCAGCTTTGCCACCATGACGCTGCTGACCAAGAACAGCTTTCTCGACGAGATCCGCAAACAATATGTGATGACGGCCCGCGCCAAGGGCCTGTCGGAGGCGCGGGTTCTGTATGGCCATGTCTTCCGCAATGCGATGCTGATCGTGATCGCGGGGTTCCCGGCGCTGTTCGTCGCGGTGTTCTTTGGCGGGTCGATGATCATCGAAACCATCTTCTCGCTCGACGGGCTGGGGCGGCTGGGGTTCGAGGCGGCGGTGAAGCGCAATTATCCGGTGCTGTTCGGCACGCTTTACGCCTTTTCGCTGCTGGGGCTGCTGGTCGGCATCCTGTCGGATCTGATGTATGTCTTCGTCGATCCGCGCATCGACTTTGAAAAGCGGGGCTAGGGCATGGCGCTTTCCCCGCTCAACCAGCGCCGCTGGCGCAATTTCAAGGCCAATCGCCGGGCCTTCTGGTCGCTGATCCTGTTCACCGCGCTGTTTGGCCTGTCGCTGTTCGCCGAGGTGCTGGCCAATGACAAGCCTCTGCTGGTCAGCCACAAGGGCGAGCTTTATACGCCCTTCCTGAAATTCTACCCCGAAACCGCCTTTGGCGGCGATTTCCGCACCGAGGCCGCCTATCGCGACCCCGAGGTGCAATGCCTGATCGTCGCGCAGGGGGCCGAGGCCTGCTGGGATGACCCCGAGGGCGTGCTGGCAGAGGCAAAGGCCGGCACCGTGGAGGGGCAGCCGGTTGACCCGGGCTGGATCCTCTGGGCGCCGATCCCCTACAGCTATACCACAATCAACGATCTGGGCCGCGCCGCGCCCTCGCCGCCCGATGCGCAGCATTGGCTGGGCACCGATGATACCGCGCGCGACGTGCTGGCGCGGGTGATCTACGGCTTTCGCCTGTCGATCCTGTTCGCGCTGATCGTGACCGTGCTGACCTCGGTCGTGGGCATCGCGGCGGGGGCGGTGCAGGGCTATTTCGGCGGCTGGGTCGATCTGGTCTTTCAACGGCTGATCGAGATCTGGGGCGCCACACCCACGCTTTACGTCATCATCATCGTGGCCGCGATCTGGCGGATGAATTTCTGGCTGCTGGTCGCGCTGATGGTGATGTTCGGCTGGACCTCGCTGATCGGGGTGGTGCGGGCCGAATTCCTGCGGGCGCGCAATTTCGAATATGTGCGCGCGGCGCGGGCACTTGGCGTGAAGGATCGGGTGATCATGTTCCGTCATGTGCTGCCCAATGCCATGGTCGCCACGCTGACCATGCTGCCCTTCATCGTCACCGGCACGATCGGCACGCTGGCCATGCTGGATTTTCTGGGCTTTGGCCTGCCGGCCTCGGCGCCCTCGCTGGGGGAGCTGACGCAACAGGCCAAGGAAAACCTTCAGGCGCCCTGGCTGGCCTTTACCGCCTTTTTCACCTTTGCGCTGATGCTGTCGCTGCTGGTCTTTGTCTTTGAAGGCATCCGCGACGCCTTCGACCCGAGAAAGACCTTCCGATGACTGTGCTTTCGGTCGAGAATCTGAATATCCGCTTTCGGCAGGATGGCCGCGTGATCCATGCGGTGCGGGGCGTCAGTTTCGCGGTGAACAAGGGCGAGACGGTCGCCTTGGTCGGCGAAAGCGGCTCGGGCAAATCGGTCACGGCGCTGTCCACCGTGCGGCTGTTGCCCGACAGCGCGGCGGTCGAGGGGCGGATCGCCTATCAGGGGCGCGAGATATCCGGCGCGCCCGAGGCCGATCTGCGCGCCATTCGCGGCAATGATATCAGCTTCATCTTTCAGGAGCCGATGACCTCGCTCAACCCGCTGCACACGATCGAAAAGCAGATCGCGGAAAGTTTGGCGCTGCATCAGGGGTTGCGGGGACAGGCCGCGCGGGCGCGGATCGTGGAATTGCTGACCAAGGTCGGCATCCGCGACGCCGAAACAAGGCTGAGCGCCTATCCGCATGAATTGTCAGGAGGGCAGCGGCAGCGGGTGATGATCGCCATGGCGCTGGCCAACGGGCCGGAACTGTTGATCGCGGACGAACCGACCACCGCCCTTGATGTGACGATTCAGGCGCAAATCCTGGAGGTTCTGGCCGATCTGAAGGCCCGCGAAGGGCTGTCGATGCTGTTCATCACGCATGATCTGGGCATTGTGCGGCGCATTGCCGACCGGGTCTGCGTGATGAAGGATGGCGAGATCGTCGAACAAGGGCCGACGGCCGAGATCTTTGCCGCCCCGCAGCACCCCTATACGCAAAAGCTGTTGGCGGCCGAACCGAAGGGGCGCCCCGATCCGGTGCCCGAAGATGCGCCGGTGGTGGCCGAAACCGAACATCTGCGCGTCTGGTTCCCGATCAAGACCGGGCTGATGCGGCGGGTGACCGGCCATGTGAAGGCGGTGAACGACGCCACGCTGACGGTCCGCGCCGGCGAGACGCTGGGCATCGTGGGCGAAAGCGGGTCGGGCAAGACCACGCTGGCGCTGGCGATCCTGCGGCTGATCCAGTCGGACGGGCGCATCGTCTTTCTGGGACGCGACATCGCGGGGGCGCGGGCCGGCGCCCTGCGCGATCTGCGGCGCGACTTGCAGATCGTGTTCCAGGATCCCTATGGCTCGCTTTCGCCGCGCATGACGGTGGAGGAGATCATCGCCGAGGGGCTGGGCGTGCATGGCGTGGCGCCGGGGCAGAACAAGCACGAGATGGTCGCCGCGATCATGGCCGAGGTCGGCCTCGACCCCGCGATGATGGGGCGCTATCCGCATGAATTTTCCGGCGGGCAACGGCAGCGTATCGCGATTGCGCGCGCGATGATCCTGCGGCCCAAGCTGGTGGTGCTGGATGAACCAACCAGCGCGCTGGACATGACGGTGCAGGTGCAGATCGTGGAGCTGTTGCGCGACCTGCAACGCAAATGGGGGCTGGCCTATCTGTTCATCAGCCATGACCTGCGCGTGGTGCGGGCGCTGTCGCACAAGGTGATCGTGATGCGCGCCGGCGATGTGATCGAGGCGGGCGAGGGCACGCAGGTCTTTGACGCCCCGCGCGAGGATTACACCCGCGCCCTGCTGGCGGCGGCCTTCGGTCAGGGGGGGGCGGCATGAAGATCCTGTTCATTCACCAGAATTTCCCGGGGCAGTTCCTGCATCTGGCGCCGGCGCTCAAGGCGCGCGGGCATGATTGTCTGGCGCTGACCGATGCGGGCAACAATCGCTCCGCGACGATCCCGGTGGTGAAATACCGCCACAGCGCCACGGCGCCCGATCCCGCCGCCTGCCGCCTGGGCCGCAATTACACGCAGATGAGCGACCGGGGCGTGACCGTCGCCCGGGCCTGCCTGCAATTGCGCGAAAAGGGCTATGTGCCCGATGTGATCTTTGGCCATTCCGGTTGGGGCGAGACGCTGTTCCTCAAGGAAGTCTGGCCCGAAGCGAAGCTGCTGGTCTATTCCGAATTCTATTACAAGGGCCGTGGCGCCGATGTGGGGTTCGATCCCGAATTCGACGCGCCGAGCTTTGATCAGCTGATGATCTCGCAGGGGCGGGCGGCGCATCTGGGGCAGGCGCTGGTGCATGCCGATGCGGGGCTCAGCCCGACGCGCTGGCAGGCCAGCACCCATCCGCCGGTTTTGCGCGACCGCATCGAGGTGATCTTTGACGGGGTCGATACGGATGTGATGGTGCCCAACCCGCAGGCCGAACTGACCCTGCCGAATGGGCAAGTGCTGCGGGCGGGGGACGAGGTGCTGACCTTCGTCAACCGCAATCTGGAACCCTATCGCGGCTATCACGTCTTTCTGCGCGCGCTGCCCGCCATTCTGGAGGCCCGCCCCGAGGCGCAGGTAGTGATCGTGGGCGGCGATGACGTGAGCTATGGCCGCGCCGCGCCGCAGGGCAAGACCTGGAAGGAAATCTTCCTGTCAGAGGTGCAGGGCCGGCTGGATCTGAACCGGGTGCATTTCATGGGCAAGGTGCCCTATCCGACCTTTGTCAGCATGATGCAGGTCAGCCGCGTCCATGCCTATCTGACCTATCCCTTCGTCCTCAGCTGGTCGATGCTGGAGGCGATGAGCGCGGGCTGTCTGGTGATCGGGTCGCGCACCGCGCCGGTGCAGGAACTGATCGAGGACGGGGTGAATGGCCGGCTGGTCGATTTCTTTGACGTGGCGGGCTGGTCGCATCTGATCGGCCGCGCGCTGGCCCGGCCCGACCGCTTTGACGATCTGCGCCGCGCGGCGCGCGAGACGATCCGCACGCGCTATGACCTCAAGACGGTCTGCCTGCCCCGGATGATCGACTGGGTGGAGGGGTTCGGCCCGAAGGGCTGAACCGCCCGGTCAATACCATTTGGCGACGGGCGGCAGGCTCATCAGCACGGCATCGGCATTATGGCCGGTTTCCAGTCCGAATTTGGTGCCGCGATCATAGACCAGATTATATTCGGCATAGAGACCACGATGGCGCAGCTGTGCCTCGCGGTCGTCCGCGCTGGCGGGCGTGCCCAGCCGGCGTTCGGTCACCGGCAGGAACGCCGGCAGGAAGGCGCGGCCGACATCCCGGGTAAAGGCGAAATCGGCCTCCCAGTCGCCGGTATTCAGATCGTCATAGAAGATGCCGCCCACACCGCGCGCCCGCCCGCGATGCGGGACAAAGAAATACTCGTCGGCCCAGGCCTTGAAGCGGGGGTAATAGTCGGGCGCATGGGCATCGCAGGCCGCCTGCAAGCGGGCGTGAAAATGCGCGGTATCTTCGGGATATTCGAGGCAGGGGTTCAGGTCGGCCCCGCCGCCGAACCACCAGGCATGCGGCGTCCAGAACATGCGGGTGTTCATGTGGACCGCCGGCGTATGCGGGTTCTGCATATGGGCGACCAGGCTGATGCCGCTGGCCCAGAAGCGCGGATCCTCGGCCATGCCGGGCACACCGCGCGCGGCCATGGATTTCTGCGCCCGATCGCCCAGCACGCCATGCACGGTCGAGACATTGACCCCGACCTTTTCAAACACCGCACCGCCGCGCATCACGCTCATCAAGCCGCCGCCGCCGTCATTGTCGCGCTGCGTCGGCGTCACCTCGAACCGGCCGGCGCGGTCGCCGCCGAAACGGGTTTCGAGCGCCTCGAAGGCGGTCACGATCTCGTCGCGCAGGCTGCGGAACCAGGCGGCGGCGCGGGTTTTCTGGTCGTCCATCGGGGGCCTCAATGTGCGGGGGCGGGCACGACATCGAGCAGGCTGCGCCCGCCATCCAGCGTGACGATCTGGCCGGTCATGAAGGCAGAGGCATCCGAGGCCAGGAACTGCACCGTCTCCACCACTTCGGAGGCGGCGGCGATGCGGCCCAGCGGCGTGCCCTCGCTGATGGCGCCGCGGTAATCGGGGTTATCCTTGAGAATGCCTTGCAGGCTGGCGCTCATGACCGAGCCGAAGGCGACGGCGTTCACGCGAATGCCCTTGGGCGCCAGCGACAGCGCCATGGCGCGGGTCATCTGTTCGATGGCAGCGCAGGAAACCGAATAGCCCAGCAGTTCCGGCCGGGTCTGGCGCGCGGCGATGGAGGACAGGTTGATGATCGTGCCGCCGCCTTCGCCCTGTGCAATCATGCGCTTGGCCGCCAGCTGGCTGAGGCGCAGGCTGGTGAACAGGTTCTGTTGCAGCATGACCTCCACCGCGTCATCCTCGATGCAGAGCGGGTCCGACATCACGATCTGGCGCGAGGCATTGACCAGGATATCCACCCGTTCAAAGGCATCCATCGTGGCCGAGAGCAGGTTGGTGATGGCCAGTTTCTGCCGCAGATCGCCGGCGAACATGCGCACCGGGCCTTCGGTCCGGGCCTCGTCGCCGATCTCGACCTCCAGCCGGGATTCGTCCATGTCGGCGAACATCACATTGGCGCCCTTGTCCACGAAATGCCGCGCGATGGCGAGGCCGAGGCCGCGCGCCGCGCCGGTGACGATGGCGGTTTTGCCCTGAATGGAAAGTGACATGGCGGCCTCTCTGCCTCAGCGGCGGTTGGGATGGGCGGCGCGGGTCAGGCGAAAGGCGTTGTCGCCCCCGATTTCCTCGACTTCGCGGAAGGCGGCCTTGAGCGCCGCGTCATAGGGCAGGTGGCGGTTCGCCACGAGCCAGAGCGTGCCATCGGGCGCCAGCATCCTTGCGGCGGCGCGCAGGAATGCAAGGCCAAGCGCCGGATCGGCGTCGCGGCCCGCATGGAAGGGCGGGTTGCAGACCACCGCTCCGGCCAGATGCGGCACCTGCCAGGTGGTCGCATCGGCCCAGTGAAACTGGGCGCGCGCATCGTCGATATTGATCCGCGCGCAATCGAGCGCGGTCTTTTCGGCCTCGACCAGATGCAGTTCCTTGACCCCGGCGCGGGTCAGGATCGCGCGGGACAGATAGCCCCAGCCCGCCCCCAGATCGACCACGCGCGAGGGCAGCTTTGCCGGCAGCGCCGCCGCCAGCAGCGCCGATCCGCGATCCGGTCCATCGGCGGAAAACACGCCGGGCAGGGTGGTGAAACCTTCGGTCGTCAAGGGCCGCGCCGCCCAATCGGCCAGGGCGTCGCTGGCGGGAAAGGCCGCGATCTTGCCATGGGCCTTGGCCAGCGCCTCGCCCAGCGGGACGCGGGCGCGCAGTTCCTTGAAGACGGCATCCACGCCATCGGTCTTTTGTCCGTCCACCACGACCAGCCCGCCGGGGGGCAGGGCGGCACAGGCCGCAGCCAGCATGGCGCGGGCCAGCGGTTTGGCGCGCGGCAGGCAGACGATCACCGCCGCCGCACTGTCGGGCATCGTCTCGGCGCAGGTCAGGCCGCGGGCGGCGAAATGATCGAAATCCGGGCGAAAGCCGGTGACGACCAGCAGCCGGTCGCGCGGCAATACCGAAAGATCATCGCCCGATTGCGGCCGCATGACCACGATCCGCCCCTCGGGCGGCAGGTCAAAGGCGCCACTGTCCAGCGCGAAGGAGAGGCGGGCGGCGCGCATGTCAGCGACGAGTGCCGGGCGCGCCGGTCACTCTTTCTCCATGGTGCATTGCAGGGGGTGCTGGTGGCGGCGGGCGAAATCCATCACCTGCGCGACCTTGGTTTCGGCGACCTCAAAGGAAAACACGCCGACAACGGCAAGGCCCTTCTTGTGGACGGTCAGCATGATCTCGAACGCCTGGGCGTGGTTCATGCCGAAGAACCGTTCCAGAATATGCACGACGAATTCCATCGGGGTGTAATCGTCGTTCAGCAGCAACACCTTGTAAAGCGGCGGGCGTTGCGTGCGCGGTTTGGCCTTGGTCAGGATCGAAGCATCCGATCCCGTGCCATTGTCGTTCTCCGAAGTCATCATCGGGCGAAGGGGCAAGTGCAGCCTCCGGTTGGCAGCGGAATCGGGACAGGTCAGGGCCACTATTATAGCGCGCTTGGCCGGAACGAAAAGGGGGTGGCGCAAATCCGCCACATCCGGCAGGGTGCCGCCATGACCGCGATCACCTTTATCGGCTTTGATGCCGACGACACGCTCTGGCAGAACGAGACCTTTTTCCGGCTGACGCAGGACAGGTTTGAAACACTGCTGGCCGATTATGCCGCCGCCGATCACCTGCATGACCGGCTTCTGGCGGCCGAGCGGCGCAATGTCGGGCAGTATGGTTTCGGGGTGAAGGGCTTTGTGCTGTCGATGATCGAAACCGCGATCGAGGTGACAGAGGGCCGGGTGCCCGCCAGCGTCATCGCGGAGCTGATGGCGGCGGGGCGCGAGATGCTGGCCCATCCGATCCACCTCTTGCCCCATGCGCGCGAGGCGGTGGAGGTGGCGGCCGCCCATGGCGCCAAGGTCGTGCTGATCACCAAGGGCGACCTGCTGGATCAGGAACGCAAGCTGGCGCAATCGGGCCTGGGCGATCTGTTCGACGGGGTGGAGATTGTCAGCGACAAGCGGGCCGCCGTCTATGCCCGGCTGTTCGACCGCCATGGCGTGCGCCCCGAAGCGGCGATGATGCTGGGCAATTCGTTGAAATCCGACGTGATCCCGGTGATCGAGACCGGCGGCTGGGGCGTGCATGTGCCCCATCCGCTGACCTGGGCGCTGGAACATGCCGAGGCGCCGCGCGGAAATCCGCGCTTCGCGGAAATCGCCGATCTGTCGGGCCTGCCGGGGCTTTTGGCGCGGCTTTACACCTGATCTTGTGTTGGGCGCGGCTTGCGCCCTCCATATCTGGTGGAATGCAGGAATGCCACAGGCTAACTGTGCCGAATTTATGGGGTTTTGGACCCACCGACCCTGTGCTAGAGTTTCTGAGAAAGCCCCGGAAACAGGGGCGACGAGGCAGAAACGAAGGCAAGGGGAAGCGACGTGGTTTCGCGACTTGGGCAGTTCGTCCGCAATTTCGCATTGCTGGCTACATTCGTGGTCATTGCAGCCTGTTCGGCATCCAGACCGACCCCGTCGGGGGCCGCGCCCTATGCGGCCTATGTCATGGATGCCCGCACGGGCGAAACGATCTATGAAACGAATGCCGATGCGCGGCTGCATCCGGCCTCGTTGACCAAGATGATGACGCTTTATATCGCCTTCGAGGCGATCGAACGCGGTGAGATCAGCCTGGATACGATGGTCACGATCAGCAAACATGCCGCGGCGGAGCCTCCCTCGCGGCTGGGGCTGAAGCCCGGGCAGCGTATCGCCCTGCGCCACCTGATCCGGGCCGCCGCGATCAAATCGGCCAATGACGCCGCCACCGCCATTGGCGAGGCCATCGGCGGGTCGGAGGACAAGTTCGCCCAGCGGATGAACCGCACCGCCAAGGCGATCGGCATGACGCATTCCACCTTTCAGAACGCCAATGGCCTGACGCGCAAGGGCCACCTGTCCAGCGCGCGCGACATGTCCACGCTGGGCCGCCGGCTGTTCTACGATTTCCCGCAATATTACAACATCTTCTCGCGCCGCGAGACCGATGCCGGCGTGACCGATGTCGTGTCCACCAACCGCAAGTTCCTCGACATGTACAAGGGCGCGGATGGGATCAAGACCGGCTTCACCAATGCGGCGGGGTTTAACCTGACCGCCTCGGCGGAACGCAACGGGGTGCGGATCATCGCGACGGTGTTTGGCGGCACTTCGACCGCGCAGCGCAATGCCAAGATGGCAGAGCTGCTGGATCTGGGCTTTTCGAGGGTGAAACCCGGCAAGAAGGCCGTGCCGCCGGCGCCGCCGGTCTATGAGGCCGCGCCCGCCGCCCCCGTCGAAGACCCGGCCCTGGTGGCCGAGGCCACGGGCGAAGGCACGCGCGTCGTGGGGGCCAAGACCCTGCGGGTGAGCAGCGCCGTCGCCGCCTCGCCGCGGCCGCGCGCCCGTCCGGTCATCGCGGCCGAGCCGGTGCAACTGGCCGCGATCCCCGAAACGGGTGCGGGCGACGATCCGATGGCTGAGATGATCGCGGCCGAGGTCGCGGTGAACGCGATGCAGGACGATATCTTTGGCGCGTTGGCCGAGGCCACGGGCGAAGCGCCGGCCTCCATGGGCGCCACGGTGCCGGGGATGCCGCCGCTGGATGATGGCAGCGTCGTCGCGCTGGCCGCTGCCGCCCCCGCCGCGATGCCGGAACCCGAGCCGGAGCCCGCGCATGTGCCGGTGGTCATCCATACCTCGACCCCGGTCGGGCAGGTGGTGGAACTGGCCGCGGTCGAACCCACCCCGGTCGAGGTGGTCACCCGCATCTCCACCTCAGGCGGGCGGCATTGGGGGGTGAATATCGGCCGCTTCCCCAGCCGGGTTGCCGCCGAGCGGGCCCTGACCAAGACCATGCTGGAGGAAAGCGCCACGCTGAACGAATCGCTGCGCAAGATCGTGCAGCGCTCCAGCGGCTATGACGCGAATTTCATGGGGCTCAGCCAGAAACAGGCGGAACTGGCCTGCCTGCGTCTTCAGGCGCGCGGCACCCAGTGCTTTGCCATCGGGCCCTGATCCAGGCCCCTTGCGGTGCGGCAGGCCTCCGGGCAGGGTGACCCCCTGACCCGGAGGTTTCGCCTTGATGGACCACGTCTTTCCCCCGCCCGAACGCCCCAGCCTGCCTGTCGAGGGCAGCACGGCGCGTTTTCCCGTGCGGCGCATCTATTGCGTCGGGCGCAACTATGCCGACCATGCCCGCGAAATGGGCCACGACCCCGACCGCGAACCGCCGTTCTTTTTCAGCAAGCCGGGCGATGCGCTGGTGCCATCGGGCGCGCGGGTGCCCTATCCGCCGCAGACCGCGGACCTGCACCACGAGGGGGAGCTGGTGGTCGCCATCGGCACAGGCGGCGCCGATATCGCACCGGAGCGCGCGCTGGATCATGTCTTCGGCCATGCCGCCGGCAACGATCTGACCCGGCGCGATCTGCAAGCGGCGGCCAAGGCGGCGCGGCGGCCCTGGGACATGGCCAAGGGCTTTGACCATTCGGCGGTGATCGGGGCGATCCGGCCCGGCGCGGGCCTGCCCGATGGCGCGATCCGCTGTCTTGTCGGTGGGGCACTGCGGCAAGAGGCGCGGCTGTCGGACATGATCTGGCCGGTCGCCGATATCATCGCGCATCTGTCGCGGCTGGTGCGGCTGGAGCCGGGCGATCT
>Ga0209053_1000215_pt1 | contig 57183 bp, 41 predicted proteins | sample EBPBio152010_DNA_FD_185864 | JGI IMG/M metagenome (GOLD analysis project Ga0209053, IMG submission 185864) | Wastewater treatment Type I Accumulibacter community from EBPR Bioreactor in Madison, WI, USA - Reactor 1_7/15/2010_ DNA (SPAdes)... | ecosystem: Engineered > Bioreactor > EBPR >... | reverse complement strand
GTGCAGCGCGTCGCCATCGCCGGCGCGGATCTGCTGCGCCAGCCGCACCTCGTCATCGGCGGTCAGGAGCGGGATCTGCCCGATCTCCTGGAGATACTGGTCCAGCATGCGCTGGCTGCGGGGGACGTACATGGCCTCGGGGGCGGCTAGGGCGAGCGCACGGGCGGGAAGGGGTGAGCCGTGGGTGCGGGTGCTCTCCCATACGGAGAACACCGGGTAAAACGTGTCATCGGCCGGTGAAGGTCCCGCACAAAGCGGCGCCCGACCCCCCAGCCGCTCCGTCGTAGCTTTCCGTCACGATGTTGCGCCCGGCTGTCCCCTCCGTTTTGCCCTCCCCCCGGCCTCCGGGCGACGCGCCGGGCCTCGACTGCCGGGGCCGCTGGCTGAGCCTCGCGCGGCCCGTCGTGATGGGCGTCCTCAACGTTACGCCGGACTCGTTCTCGGATGGCGGCGCCTACCCGACGGTCCAGGCCGCCGTGGATCGCGCCGTACAGATGGCCGACGAGGGCGCCGCGATCATCGACGTCGGCGGTGAGAGCACGCGTCCGGCGGGCGCCGCCTACGGCGCCGGCGCGCGTCCCGTGTCGCTCGACGAGGAGCTCGCGCGCGTGATCCCGGTCGTGGAGGCCGTCGCCCGCGCCGTGCCGCACGTCCTGATCTCGGTGGACACGTCCAAGGGCGCCGTCGCCCGCGAGGCGCTCCGCGCGGGCGCCCACCTCGTCAACGACGTCACCGGCCTCCGCGAAGGCGTGGACACCGCGCGCGCCGCCGCCGCCTTCGGCGCGCCGCTCGTCGTGATGCACGGCGCCGGCGCCACCGGCTCGACGCCCCACGAGACGACCCCCGAGGCCGACATCGTCGCGACGGTCGGCCGCGCGCTCGCCGCGAGCGTGGCGCGCGCCGAGGCCGAGGGCGTGCAGGACGTGGTGATCGACCCCGGCTTCGGCTTCGGCAAGGCGCCGGCCGACAACCTGCGCCTCGTCGCGGCCGTCGGACGGCTGCGCGACGCCGTCGGGCGACCCGTCCTCGTCGGCGTCTCGCGCAAGCGGAGCGTCGGCCTGGCGCTCGGGCGGCCGGACGCGCCGCCGGCGGACCGCCTCTTCGGCTCGCTCGGGCTGGCGGCGCTGGCGGCGTCGCGCGGCGCCGCGATCGTCCGCGCCCACGACGTGGCGGCGACGGCCGACGTGCTGCGCGTCGTGGCCGAGGCGCTGGCTTGCGCCGACCTTCGGTTCGCGGCCGACGACGAGGCGCGCCGATGACCGCCGTGCTCGCCCAGGTGCGCATCGGCTTCGTGCCGTTCGGCTGGCTCGACGCGCTCGACGTCGCCATCACGGCCGTGCTCGTCTACCAGGTCTACCGGCTGATCCGCGGCACCATCGCCGTCCAGATCGCCTTTGTGCTGCTGGGCCTCTACGCGGTCAACGTGATCGTCCGCGCCGCCGGCCTGACGACGCTCCAGACGCTCTTCGGCGCCGTCGGCGACGTGTTCGTGCTGGCCGTGCTCATCCTGTTCGCGCCCGAGATCCGGCAGGGGCTCTTCCTGTTCGGGCGCGCGCCACTGGTGCGGCGCTTCGTGTCGGCCCCACCGCGCCAGAAGATCACCGACGAGGTGATGGCGGCCATCGAGGAGATGGCGCGCACGCGCACCGGCTCGCTGATCGCCTTCGCGCGGAGCACCGGCCTGCGCAACTACATCGAGACCGGGACGCGCATCCAGGCCGACGTCGAGCGCGACCTGCTGACGAGCATCTTCTTCCCGAAGTCGCCGCTGCACGACGGCGCGGTCATCATCCAGGGGCAGAAGATCGAGGCTGCGCGCTGCATCCTGCCCGTCTCCGACGCGCGCGGGCTGGACCCGCACCTCGGGCTGCGACACCGCGCGGCCGTCGGCCTGACCGAGCGCACCGACGCCTTCGTGGTCGTGACGAGCGAGGAGACGGGCCGGATCTCGGTCGCCGAGAACGGACGCATCGAGGTGGGCCTCTCGCCCGCCGAGGTGCGCGCCCGGCTGATCGGTGCGTTCGCGCCGGCGCGCCCCGCGCCCGAGCCGACGGCCGAGGAGGCGTGACGATTCCCCGCACCTACAGCGCCCAGGTGCGCGCGCTGCGCGACGCCCTCCGCGCCGCCGGCGTGTCCGACGAGCGCGTGATCCAGGCCATCACCCGCGTGCCGCGCCACGAGTTCGTGGACTCGGCGCTCGCCGCGCAGGCCTACGAGGACCGGCCTCTGCCGCTGCGCTCGGGCGTGACGATCTCGCAGCCGAGCACGGTCGCCCGCATGACCGCGTGGCTGGCGCTGCGCCCCGGCGAGCGCGTGCTGGAGGTCGGGACCGGCAGCGGCTACCAGGCCGCCGTCCTCTGCGAGCTGGGCGCGCGGGTCTATTCGGTGGAGCGCCACGCGCACCTGCGCACGACGGCGGACGCGCTGCTGAGCCGCCTCGGCTACCGCGCCGTCACGCGTGCCGGCGACGGCACCTACGGCTGGCCCGGCCTCCCGCCGTTCGACGCCATCGTCGTGACGGCCGGCGGCCCCGTCGTGCCCGACGAGATCAAGGCACAGCTCCGCCTGCCGGAGCCGGGCCAGCCCGATGCGCGCATGGTGATTCCGGTCGGCCCGCCGAAGACGCAGACGCTGCTCGGGATCACGCGCACCGGCGAGGCGACGTGGCGCGAGACGCGCCTCGGCCCGGCCAGCTTCGTCCCGCTCGTGCGCACCGCGTAGCGCCGGCGACGCGCGCCCCGGCACCGAATACCGGATTCCCGGTCCCTTCGCACCGCACGGGGCGCGGCGCGCCGTATGTTGGCGCTGCCGGTCGCCCGGCGCGCGTTCGCGTGTGCAGGGCCCGCCGGCGGAGTGAGGGCACGTCCCGTACGGCCAGCTCCCTCTGAACCCCGCCAGGGCCGGAAGGCAGCAACGGTAGGAGGTCGATGCGGTGCGATACGGATCGCGTGCCCTCACTCCTTTTTTTGTGGCCTCGCCGTTCTCCCGCCGTGCTCCACCTGCTCCCCGTCGCTCAGGCCGCCCCGCCGGCCGGCAGCCTCCTCGGCAGCCCGCTGCTGCTGATGGCCGTCCTGTTCGCGATCATGTACTTCACCATGATCCGCCCGCAGGCGAAGCAGGCCAAGCGCCACCGCGAACTCGTCGCCAGCCTCAAGAAGGGCGACCGCGTGGTGACCGCCGGCGGCATTCACGGGACGATCGCGCAGGTGGACGAGACGAGCGTCCTCGTCCGCGTCGACGGCGACGTCAAGCTGCGCGTCGAGCGCGGGCGCATCTCGGCCGTCCTCGGCGCCGAGTAGCGCGCGGCACAGACCGACGCCGGGGTGAGGGAGCCTCTCCCCCACCCCGACGCCGTTCACACGCCCGCGAACGTCACCCCGTGGGCGTCGTGATGCGCGCCCCCCGACGCGCGTGCGATGCGGCGACTACCGCGTGACGGTCAGCCGCCGGACGACCGACCCGGTGCCGTCGCTCAGGCGGACGAGATAGAGTCCCGGCGCGAGCCCCGACGGGACGGTCGCCCGGTGGATGCCGGCCGTCTGCCATCCGACCTCCAGCACCGCCACCTCCCGGCCGAGGGCGTCAACGAGCGTGAGGTGCACCGCCGCGTCCTGCGGCAAGGCGTAGACGACGGAGGAGCCGCCCGAGGTCGGGTTGGGGAACGGCGCATCCAAACGGAGCGCCTCAGTCAACGAGCCGGCGAGCGCGTCGCTCGTCGTCGCGCCGTCGGCCTCGATGGACTCGAGACGGTCGGCTGCATCGAGCGCGTCCTCTACGGCGAAATCGTCGTCGAGCGGGATGCGCGTGATCACGAACGCGGCGTGCACGTGCAGCTCCACCAGGAGCGTCACGAGGCCCTCGGCCTGCAGGCGGACCGCGTCGTACGGCTGCGTCGGGGTGAACGACACCGACGACCGGCTGCGCTCCGAGAGCCGCAGGTCGGCGCCGGTGGCAGTCTCCTGCGCGACCCCGTCGAGGTAGGTCGTCAGCCGCAGCCCGCCGAGGAGCGTCGCCGACACCAGCCCCACCTCGTCGGTGAACCGGAAGCCGACGCGCGTGCCTGCGCCCAGCACCTCGTCGGCACGGACGGTGACGCTCGCCGTCCCGGCGACGCCCACCGGGATTCGCAGCGTGGCGTAGTCGGCCACCTTTCCGACGACGTTCGGCACGTCGGTCACGCTGCACCCGACGCAGAGACTCGACACGTCGGCCGTGGCCGTCGCGCCCTGTCCCCGGCGGAGGTAGCGCAGCTCGGGCGTGGCCTCGGGGAGGCTGTGGAGCGCGTAGGCCACGCCGACGTTGCGGAGGAGCGTCGCCGCGCCGGCGACGGTCACGCGGACGCGGTCGAACGTCTGCGTCGGGCGGAAGAACACGTAGCTGCGCCCCGGCTCGCTCGGGAACTCGTGGAGGCGCAGACTGGCCGGCCCGGCGGTTTCGCGCGGCGTGGACCCGAGGTAGGTCGTCAGCGTGAGGCCGCCGAGCAGGGTGACGTCCACGAGGCCGCCGCCGTCGGTCATCAGGAAGCCGATGCGTCCGACGGCCGGCCGGGCCGACGGGAAGCGCACCTCGAGGTAGCCGGCGCCGCCGACGCCGAGCGGGAGCGTGATGGACGCTTGGTCGCTGAGGTCGGCGTTGATGACGCGGCTCGCCTGCGAGACCGAGCACCCGATGCAGAGGCCGGTGGTGCCGGACGCAACCGTGGCGCCGTCGGTGGCGAGGGGAATGACCTTGGACGCGTGGGCCGGCGGGACTCCGATGATGAGTCCGGCCATCGCGATGAGATATGGGAAGAATCGAAGCATGGATCTGCGGGTTTGGGAGAGAGGACCCGGAGTTGCCTGCGAACTCCGGGGCAGACCCCTGAACAATCGGGAGCGCTACGGCTCTTTCGTGCGGATTCCTCCTTCAAATCTCCACAATGACGACCGTCCGCAACGACCTCGGTGCGGTGAATTCTATGTCGGAACACATGCGCAATTCGACTTGTGCGTGCCCGCCGTTTCGACAAGTTTCGATTCCTCATACCGTTAGAAAGCCCGCGCGATCTCGTACGGCGCCCGACGATTGGAATCGTGCGCGAGGAGGTCAGTTCCTGCCGAGAGCGCTCCGCAAACGCCGCCTCCAGTGTGGGTTCCGCGCAGTCGTCCGCCGCTACAGCGCGATCTCCATCCCTTCGGCGGCCACCACCGTCGCCTCGAAGTGGGCGCGCGCCGCAGCGCCGATGCGCGCCATCGCCTCGTCGTCGTGCGACGGGTCGTGGTGGAAGAGCGCGAGGCGCGCCGCGCCGGCGTCGGACGCCACGCGCGCGGCCTCGACGTACGTCGTGTGGCCCCAGCCCTCGCGGAGCGCGTACTCGTCGGGCGTGAACTGGGCGTCCGAAATCAGCAGGTCGGCGCCGGCGGCGGCGCGGCGCAGGCCGGCATCGAGCGCCGCGTCGCCGTGCTCGTAGTCGGTCGCGTAGACGACCGTCCGCCCGCCGCACGCGATGCGGTAGCCCGAGGCGCCCTGCGGGTGGTGGAGCGCGAACGGCGTGACCGCGAACGGCCCGATCTCGACCGTCACGTCGTTCGCCAGCTGCTCGGTCGTCGTCTCGGCGCCGACGGTCTCGAAGGGGACCGGGAAGTAGGGCTCGCCCATCTGTCCGCCGAGGAGTGCGCGCAGCCGCGCGGGGTCGGTCACGGCGTGGAAGCGGACCCGGTTGCCGGCCGTGTAGAGCGGCGCGAAGAACGGCAGCCCCTGGAGGTGGTCCCAGTGGAAGTGCGTGAACAGCACGTTCGTCTCGGCGGGCCGGCCGGCGGCCTCGGCGGCGAGCGCCACGCCGAGCGCGCGCGCGCCGGTCCCGGCGTCGAGCACGAGCACGGCGTCGCCGGCGCGGACCTCCACGCACGACGTGTTGCCGCCCACGCCGGCGCAGGTGCGGTCGGCGGTGGGGATCGAGCCGCGCACGCCCCAGAAGCGAACGATCAACGGTGCGGAGGAAGGCATCATCAGAGGTGGTAGCGGCGCAGGTTGGTCACGGTTTCCACGACGAGGACCTTGAAGACCGCCGCCACCGGCACCGCCAGGGCCATCCCGACCACGCCCGCCACGCGCCCGCCGACGAGGATCGCCAGCAGCACGAGCACCGCCGGCATCGACACGTTGCGGCCGGTGATCCACGGCTGGAAGACGACGTTCTCGACGAGCTGCACGACGCCGAAGACGACCAGCACCCACACGACCTGGTGCATCGCGCCGCTCGTGAGGACCGACACGACGACCGCCAGCCCGGCCGAGACCGCGAAGCCGACGTACGGGACGACGTTGGCGAGGCCGGTGACCAGCCCCAGCACGAGGTACGAGTCCACGCCCGCGAGCGCGAGCCCGAGCGCCGTCGCCGCGCCGACGAGCACCGCGATCGTCGCCTGCCCGCGGAGGTAGCCGCCGAGGTGGTCGTCGGCCTTGAAGGCCACGTTCATCGCGAACTCGAAGTAGCGGTTGGGGACCGTCGCGAGAAGGCGGCGGCGCACGTCGGGCCCGTCGCGCAGCACGCCGAACAGCACGAACGGCACCAGCACGGCGTTGCCGACGGCCTCGAAGGCGCTCGGCACGTAGGCGATCAGCGGGGTCGTGTCGCGCGCCAGCGCGCGCTCGACGGCGGCGCGCAGCCCGAGGTCGGCCGCCGCGACGCCCGGCAGGCGGGACGCGAGCGCCGCCTCGGCCTCGGCGACGAGCTGCACGAGGTCGCCCGACTGCCATCGTGCGCGCAGCGCCGTCGCCTGCTCGGTGACCGCCGGCACGGCCAGCACAGCCGCCAGCGCCACCACGCCCAGCGCGGCGCCCAGCACGAGCGCCGCCGCTGCCGTGCGGCTCATCCCGCGGCGCTCCAGGCGGTCCACGACCGGCGACAGCAGGTAGCCGAGCACCGCGCCGACGGCGAGGAGCCCGACGAGGTCGGCGGCGACGCGCACCAGCCCGACGAGGCCGGCGACGAGCGCGAGCCCGACCCAGAGGCGCAGCCCGCCGAGGGGCCCGGCGCTAGACCGTTGCATCGCGCGCCTCGGCGGCCGCGCGCAGCGCCTCGCACTCCCGCGCGAGCGACTGCACCTCGTCGCTCACCTCCACGAGCCGGAGCCCGACGAGCCGCGCCAGCGCCAGCAGCACCTTCACGCCGAGCTTCGGCGAGCGGTCCAGCAGCCCGAGCAGGTCGGGCTGGAAGAGGCTCAGCAGCGTGCAGTCGGTCGCCGCGCGCGCGGTGGCCGTGCGGATGACCTCGTTGAGCAGCGCGATCTCGCCGAAGAAGTGGCCGTCGGTGAGCTGGACGAGCTCGCGGCCCGACGGCTCGCTCTGGATCGAGACCGTCCCCTGCGCGATGATGTACATCCCGAGGCCGGGCTCGCCCTGCTGGAAGATGACCTCGCCAGCGGCGTAGTCGCGGCGGTGCAGGAGCCGCTGCACGGTGTCCATCTCGCGCTGCGAGAGGTCGGCGAAGAGCGGCACGCCCGCCAGCAGCGTTTCCTCCTCGGCGTCGGCGTCGCGGCGGACGAGGGTCTTCCAGAGGCTTTGCATGGGCGGAGGCGGGCGGGCGGCGCGTACGTCGGCGGCGGCAATCGTGATCCGCCGGCGCCGCGCCGGGCACGCGCCGTGCTAGATTGGCGCCATGTTTGCGGTCGACCACGTCCTCGTCTCCGACGACCTGCTGGACGCGCCCTTCGCGTGTCACCTCGGGTCGTGCCTCGGCGGCTGCTGCGTCCACGGCGACCGCGGCGCGCCGGTGACGCCCGACGAGCGCGCGAAGCTCGACGCGGCGCTCGGCGTCGTGCGCGAGCGCCTGCGCCCCGAGGCGCTCCTCGAGATCGCGAAGACCGGCGCATGGGAAGGCAACGACGCCGACGGCTACTTCACCGCGACCGTGCGCGGGCGCGAGTGCGTGTTCGTCGTCTTCGAGCGCGGCGTCGCCAAGTGCGCCATCCAGAACGCGTTCTGGGAGGGTCGCACGGACTGGGAGAAGCCGCTCTCGTGCCACCTCTACCCGATCCGCGTCGAGTCGTACGGCGAGGGCGACGACGCCGTGGACGTGCTCAACGTCGAGACGATCGACCTCTGCCGACCGGCCGTCCCCCACGGCCGCCGCACCGGCGTGCAGCTCGCCGACTTCCTCGAGCGCCCGCTCACGCGCGCCTACGGACCCGACTGGTACGCCCGCTTCCGCGCCGCGCTCGACGAGCGCCGCGAGGCCGTCGGGATCGCCATCGACTAGCCCCTCGCACGGACTCCCCCCGGCCCGATGCTCAACCTCCGACAGTCCCAGTCGCTTCAGCAGAAGCTCTCGCCGCAGCAGATCCAGTACATCAAGCTGCTGCAACTGCCGACGCTCGCGCTGGAGCAGCGCATCAAGGCCGAGCTGGAGTCCAACCCGCTGCTGGAGGAGGGCGAGGAGGACGAGTTCGACGCCGGCGACGACCTCGACGAGACGACCAGCGAGACGGTCGACACGGCGGCCGACGACCGCAACGATCCCGCCACCGAAGCCAGCTCGGGCGACGACGAGTTCGACTGGGACGAATTCCTCAACGCGCCCGACGACCTCTACGGCTACAAGGCGCCCGTGGACCACTCGGCCGAGGAGGAGGAGCGCGAGACGCCGATGCCGGCTATGACGAGCCTCGCCGAGAGCCTCCGCGAGCAGATCGGCCTGCTGGACTTCACCGACGCCGAGGCCGTCGTCGCCGAGCAGATCATCGGGAGCATCGACGAGGACGGCTACCTGCGGCGCTCCGTCTCGTCCATCCTCGACGACGTGATGTTCAACCACGGCCTCACGCTCTCTGAGGACGACGTCGAGATCGTGCTGGCGCGCATCCAGCGCCTCGACCCCGTCGGGATCGCCGCGCGCGACCTCCGCGAGTGCCTCCTCGTGCAGCTGGACATGCTCCCGCGCGACACGCCCGGCCGCCGGCACGCGCGCGAGATGATCCGCGACACGTACAAGGCCTTCACGATGAAGCACTTCGACCAGATCATGCGCAAGCTGAGCATCGACGAGTCGGAGCTCAAGGAGGCCTACGACCTGATCCGCACGCTGGACCCCAAGCCCGGCGAGGGCGACGTCGCGCAGCAGGCCAACTACGTCACGCCGGACTTCACGGTCGCCCGCGACGCCGAGGGCTTCACGATCACGCTCAACGGCCGCAACGCGCCCGAGCTGCGCATCAACCGCCACTACCGCGACATGTGGCAGCGCCTCTCGGCCGACGGCCGCAAGGGCAACGCCGAGGCCAACGAGACCAAGGGCTTCCTGAAGGACCGCATGGAGTCCGCCCGGTGGTTCATCCACTCCATCGAGCAGCGCCGCCAGACGATGCTCCGCGTGATGGAGGCCATCGTCCAGATCCAGGAGCCGTTCTTCACGCACGGCGAGGGCCACCTCCGGCCGATGATCCTCAAGGACATCGCCGAGATCATCCGGATGGACATTTCGACGGTCTCGCGCGTGGTCAACGGCAAGTACGTCCAGACCGAGTTCGGCGTCTACGAGCTGAAGTACTTCTTCTCGGAGGGCATCATGGGCGACGATGGCGAGGAGGTCTCCAACAAGGAGATCAAAGCACTCTTGGAGCGCATGATCGGCGAGGAGGACAAGGCCAACCCGCTCTCCGACCAGCGCCTCGCCGAGATGATCGCCGAGAAGGGCTTCCCGATCGCGCGGCGGACGGTGACCAAGTACCGCGAGCAGGCCAACATCCCGGTCGCCCGGCTGCGGCGGCAGATCGTGCTGGGATGAGCGATGCCCCCGCGCCCCACCTGCTGCCGTGGTCCGACGACCTCGTTCACGCGCTGGAACTGGAGGTGGACGAGGCGCAGGCCATCCTGCTCAACCTCGCCGCGCACGACATCCCGTTTTACGTCGATGAAGGACGCGAGACGGTGCTCGCGAGCGAGTACGTGGACGTATGGGTCCGCGCCGAGGACGTGGAGCGTGCGCAGATGCTGTTTGATCGACAGGAATCGCTCGCGCTGGGGTTTGACCCCAATGGGCTTGCCCCGGACGACGACGCCTTCGACGTTCCGGATCTGATTGATCCGGAGGCCATCCGCCGAACGAATGTGGTGCGCTCTCTGCGGGTCGCCCGTTTCGGTGCTTTGGTATTGGGGCTGGCGACGCTGGCTCGACCAGTCCTTGACGCGACGAACTCGGGTCGCTTTGCCTCCGGCCCCGTCTGGATCCTCGGCGTCGCCTTGATCGGGCTGACCGTAGTTCTCTCGCGGTTCATCCGGCGCTATCGCCTCAACCCGACGGCCCGACGGCCATAAGCCGGTCGGCACGGATGATGTCGCCGGTGGCGAGGCGCACCCAGTCCGCGCCGTCGGCGGCGAACACGTCGTCGAGCGTCGTCACCGCCTCGCGTGTCTCGTCACCGTCGCGCCACACGACGCGCAGCACCGTGCGCCGCACGGCCCAGCTCTCCAGGTGGTCGTGGAAGGAGCAGGCGACGAGGCGGTAGGGGTCGTCCATCACGCGTGCGCCGTCGGCCAGAACGAGAGGCCGCGCCGGCGGGCGAGCGCGAGCGCGCCGACGACGAGCAGCGCCGCCACGACGAGCGCGCCGCGCACCACCGGCGCGTCCTGCGCCGCCGCGATGCCGGCGAACGCCCACAGGAAGACGAGCGTCATCGCGAGGTCGGCGGTGCGCGAGACGAGCCACGCGCCGATGGCGCCGACGGCCACGACCACGCCCGCGCCGACGAGCGGGTCGCCGGCGATCCCGGCCGCGACGCCGGTGACCGCCACGTTGAGCGCGGCGGCGACCGTCACCCACGCCAGCCAAAGCGAGGTCGGGACGCCCAGCGCCCAGCGCTCAGCGCCGCGCAGCGTCATGCGGTCCAGCCGCACGTAGAGCCACGCCACGCACGCCACGATCACGAAGAGGCCGACGGCGGCCACGCCGAGCCAGCCGAGCAGCCACGGGATCTGCCACAGCCCCGTGAGCACGTTGCCGACGACGAACGGCACGGCGAGGGCGTCATAGCGCGCGTCGCGCGTCGCGGCGCGCGCCTGCCACACGGCGAAGACGAGCAGCCCGGCGAAGATGACGCTCCAGATGCCGAACGTCCACCCGGCGGCGGTGATGGGCGTCGGCGCGGCGTCGGAGACGGTGCCCGTCTCGACGCCGAAGAGCAGCCCCGCGCCGGCGAGCGAGTTGAGCACGACGTTGAACAGGGCCGCGAGGACGACGGCGATCTGGCGGGCGCGTCCGGTCATCGGGGGCGGCGGCTGGCGAGGGCGTCTGTACGCGCCGCCGACGATGAGGCTCCGCCAGTGCCCGGCACCCGCATCTGCCGGGCGTGTGCAGGTAACCTTGGCGCGCCTCCCGCCCGCCCCGACCGTGCGTCTCGCTGTCCTCCTCGCGCTCCTGCCGCTGGCCGCTCCCCGCTCCCTGCTGGCCCAGCCCGCGCCGGCGTGGGCGCAGACCGCCGTCTGGTACCAGGTCTTCCCCGAGCGCTTCGCCAACGGCGACCCGTCCAACGACCCGACGCCCGAGAGCCTCACCGGCGCGTGGCCGCACGTCGGCGCCGCGCGGCTGCGCGAGGTCGGCTGGGCGCCGACGCCGTGGACGCACGACTGGACGGCGCAGGAGCCGTGGGCGCAGCGCCTCGCGCCGGGGCGCTTCTACGACACGGTCTTCCTCCGCCGCTACGGCGGCGACCTCCAGGGGCTCCTCGACCGCCTCCCGTACCTCGACAGCCTCGGCGTGACGGCGCTCTACCTCAACCCGCTGGGCGACAGCCCCAGCCTCCACAAGTACGACGCCGCCGACTACCGGCACGTGGACCCGCATTTCGGGCCCGACCCCGCCGGCGACCGCGCGATGATCGCGCGCGAGGACCTGCTCCGGCCCGAAACGTGGACCTTCACGAGCGGCGACCGGCTCTTCCTCCGCGTGATCGAGGCCGCGCACGCGCGCGGGATGCGCGTCGTGCTGGACTACTCGTGGAACCACACCGGCCTGATGCACCCGGCGTTCCAGAGCGTCCACGCCGAGGGCGAGGCGAGCCCGTTCGCCACCTGGTACCGCGTCACGCGGTGGGACGACCCGCTGACGCCCGACACGTCCGAGTTCGCCTACTCGGGCTGGGCGGGCGTGCCCGAGCTGCCCGAGTTCGCGAAGCCCGGCCTCACCGGCGACCCGCACGCCGGCGTCCCGTACGACGGTGACCTCGCCGACGGCCCGGCCGACCACATCCTCGCCGTCTCGCGCCGCTGGCTCGACCCCGACGGCGACGGCGACCCGCGCGACGGCGTCGACGGCTACCGGCTGGACGTCGCCGAGATGGTCCCGCTCGGCTTCTGGCGCCGCTACCGCGCGGCCGTCAAGGCGGTCAACCCCGAGGCGCTGCTCGTCGGCGAGATCTGGTGGCAGCGCTGGCCGACGGTCATGATGGACCCCGCGCCCTACCTCGGCGTGTTCGACGCCGTGATGCACTACCGGCCGTTCGAGCCGCTGCGGCGATTCGTCCTGCCGGCGCCCGGCGGCGGGCCGCAGATCGCGCCGTCGGCGCTCACCGCGCACCTCGACTCGGTCTGGACGAGCCTCCCGCCGGACCGCCTCGCGGCGTCGTGGGCGATGGCCGGCAGCCACGACAGCCCGCGCCTGCTGACGACGCTCGCCAACCCGCAGGCGCGCTACAAGTCCGGCGAGGGCCTGCGCGAGAGCCCCGCCTACCTCGGCGGGCGGCCCGGACCTGCCGCAGAACGCGCGCTCCGTCTCTACCGCGTGATGCAGTTCACGCTCCCTGGCGCGCCGATCGTCTACTACGGCGACGAGGCCGGCATGTGGGGCGCCGACGACCCCGACAACCGCCGCCCGATGGTGTGGCGTGACCTGCGCCACGCCGACGAGGCCGGCGACCCGCTCGGCCGCGCGGTCGTCCCCTCGCCCGTCGCGCCGGACACGAGCCTGATCGCCTTCCACGCCGCGCTCGCGCGCCTGCGCCGCGCCCACGCCGACGTGCTCGCGCACGCGCCCGTCGAGTGGCTGGACGCCGACGACGCCGACGGCCTCCTCGTCTACCGGCGCGGGACCGGCGACGGAGCGGTCACCGTCACCGTCAACGTGTCCGACGAGCCCCGCCGGCCCATCGCCGGCGGGGGTCTCGTGCTGCGCGTCGGCGAGGCGTTCGAGACGGCGGCGGGACTGCGCCTCGGCCCGCGCAGCGCTGCCGTCCTCGTCGCCGGCCGGTGACGTTCGGCAGGGACACACCGGCGGTGTGTCCCTACGCCCCGGCGATGCGTCCCGGCGATCCAGCCCGCCGTCACACGAACGGCGCGTCGTGCGTGAGGGCGGCGGCGATGTGCCAGCCGTCCTCGGTGTCGTCGGGGACGAGGACGTAGGTCGTCGCGTAGGTCCAGCCGAGCCGGCTGAGGCGCCGGCCGAGGCGCCAGTCCACGCGCGCGATCCGGTGGCCGGGGGCCGACTCCAGCTCGGTGACGTGCGCCACGCGCGCCTTCTCGACGTCCCACGCGCGGTGCAGCGCGAGCAGGCTCTCGACGCTCTCCATCAGCGCCTCGCGCGAGTCCACGGGCACCGTCACGCCGTCGCGCACGAAGAGCGCCGGCAGCGCGAAGTGCGCCGCGATGGCGTCGGCGTCGTAGGCCTCGAAGGCGTCGCCGTAGCGCTTGAAGTAGTCGCGGAGCGTCACGCCGCGTCCGCGCCGTCGCGCAGCAGCGCCGTGACCTCGATCTCGACGCGCGCGCCCTTCGGGAGGCCCTTCGCGGCGACTGTCGAGCGCGCCGGCCGGTGGTCGCCGAAGGCGTCGGCGTAGACCGCGTTCATCGCCTCGAAGTCCGCCATGTCGGCCAGGAAGACGGTCGTCTTGGCGACGTCGCGCAGCGTGAGGCCGGCCGCTGCCAGCACCGCGCGGATGTTGTCGAAGACCTGCCGCGTCTGGCCCGGCACGTCGTCGGACACGAACTGGCCGGTGGCCGGCACGAAGCCCACCTGGCCGGAGCAGAACAGGAAGCCGCCGGCGCGGACGGCGTGGCTGTAGGGGCCGACGGCGGCGGGGGCGCCGTCGGCGTGAAGCGGCTCGGGAAGCGCGGGCATCGGGCGGAGCGAAGACGGGCCGGCAACCTACCGCCGGTCGGGCTCGCGCCGGTGCGAGCCCATCAGCGCGAGGCGTCTCGCCGTAAGTACGAGGTCGGTACGGCCTTTGCCCACCGCCTCCCAGCCCCCCGCGCGAGGCCTCCGGGGGCTCCTTCCGACCGCTGCCGCTTCGTTCCGACCGATCATGAACCTGTTCGCCAAGCTCATCCTCGCCTTCTGCGCGGCCGCCGTGCTCTGCTCGGGTCTCGGCTTCGCGATCTACTGGCAGACGGCGCAGGCGGCGCAGGCGCTCGGCGCCGACGTGCTGGCGGCGCTGCTCCTCGCCGAGCAGCTCGCGATCGGGCTCACCATCGTCCCGTTCGTGTGCGCGCTCGTGCTCGGCGTGACGCTCTCGCGGACGCTCGGCCGCCGCCTCGCGCGGCTCGGCGAGGGCGCGCGCGCCTTCGGCGAGGGCCGCCTCGACCACCGCATCGGCGACGGCAGCGCCGACGAGGTGGGCGCGCTCGCGCGCGTGCTCGACGAGATGGCCGAGCGCCTCGCCGGCTCCACCCTCTCGCGCGACCACGTCGAGGCCATCCTCGACTCGGTCGCCGACCCGCTCTGCGTGCTCGACGCCGACGGCTGCGTGACGCGCGTCAACCGCGCGGCGACGGTCCTCGTGGACCGCCCCGCCGACGACCTCGTCGGGCGCCTCGCCTCCGACTGCTTCTCGGACGCCGACGGCGACTCGATCTTCGGCCCGCTCGACGCCGAGGACTCGATCACCGGCGTCGAGGCGCAGTTCCGGCGCCCGTCCGGCGAGACCGTCCCGGTGCGCGTCTCGGCCGCGCGCCTGCACGACGCCGACGGCGCCGTGGCGGGCTACGTGCTCAGCGCGCAGGACGTGACCGAGATCCGCCGCGCGCACACGGCGCTCGTCGCCGCGCGCGACCACGCCGAGGCCGCGACTCGCGCCAAGTCCGAGTTCCTGGCCAACATGAGCCACGAGATCCGGACGCCGCTCAACGGCGTCATCGGCATGACGGGCCACCTGCTGGACACCGACCTGACGCCCGAGCAGATGGAGTTCGCCTCCGTCATCCGCACCTCCGGCGAGAGCCTGCTCGCCATCCTCAACGACATCCTCGACTTCTCGAAGATCGAGGCCGGGATGCTGGAGCTCGAGACGCAGCCGTTCGCGCTGCGCGGCGTGCTGGAGGACGCGCTCGACCTCGTGGCCTACCGCGCCGACGAGAAGGGCGTGGACCTCGCCTACGTCGTCTCGGACGAGCTGCCCGCGCGTGTCCTCGGCGACGCGACGCGCATCCGGCAGGTCGTCGTCAACCTCCTCTCGAACGCCGTCAAGTTCACCGAGCACGGCGAGGTCGTGCTGGACGTCCGCTGCGGGCGCGACCTCGCCGCCGCGCGCGGCGTGGACGTCCCCCGCGCGCTCCACATCTCGGTGCGCGACACCGGCATCGGCATCCCGCCCGACCGCCTCGACGCGCTCTTCGAGCAGTTCACGCAGGCCGACGCCTCCACCACGCGCCGCTACGGCGGAACCGGCCTCGGGCTCGCCATCACGCGCCGCCTCGTGACCGCGATGGGCGGCGACGTGTGGGCCGAGAGCGCGCTCGGCGCCGGCAGCACCTTCCACGTCCTCGTCCCGACCGAGGCCGTCGCCGGCGACGCGGCCGCGCCGACGTGCCCCGGCCACGACGCGTTCGCCGGGCGGCGCCTCCTGATCGTAGACGACAACCCCACCAACCGCCGCATCCTGTCGCTCCAGGCCGCCAAGTGGCGCATGCCGTGGGCCGAGGCCGCCTCGGCCGCCGACGCGCTCGCGCGCGTGGACGTCGGCGAGCGGTTCGACCTCGCGGTGCTCGACATGCAGATGCCGGTGACCGACGGCGCCGCGCTGGCCGTCGCGCTCCGCGAGCGGTGCCCGGACCTCCCGCTCGTCCTGCTGTCGTCCATGCACCAGGCGCCGGACGTCCCGCCGGGCCTCCTCGCGGCGAGCCTCTTCAAGCCCATCAAGCCGGCGGCGCTGTGCCGGGCGTTCGCCGAGGCCCTCGGCCACGCGTCCGCCGCCGCCGCCGCGCCCGCGCCGCCGCCCGACCTCGCCACGCGGGTGCCGCTGCGCATCCTCGTCGCCGAGGACAACGCCGTCAACCAGCGCGTGACGCTGCTCGCGCTCGCGGCCCTCGGCTACCGCGCGGACGTCGTCGCCGACGGCGACGAGGCCGTCGAGGCGGTCCGGCGCGGGACGTACGACCTCGTGCTGATGGACCTCCGGATGCCGCGCCTCGACGGCGTCGCGGCCACCCGCGAGATCCGCGCCGACGCGTCGGTCACCCAGCCGCGCATCCTCGCGATGACGGCCGACGTGACCCACGAGCAGTGCGAGGCCTGCTTCGCCGCCGGCATGGACGGCTTCCTCGGCAAGCCCGTGGACCGCGTCGCGCTCGCGGAGGCGCTCGCCCGCGCGTCCACGCCGCCGCCCGTCCGCCCGGCGACGGCCGGCGTCGCGTTCCCGCTCCTGCTCGCGTCGGTGGACGGCGACGCGGACCTCTACGCGTCCATCGCCGCCGACGCGCGCGACAACATCGCCGACGAGAACGCGGCGCTCAAGGACGCCCTCCAGACGGACGCGCTCGTCGCCGCGGCGCGCCACGCGCACACCGTCAAGACGCTCGCCGCGCTGCTGGGCGCGGACCGCCTGCACGACCTCGCGGCGGAGGTCCAGCACGCGGCCGACGCGGGCTCGCTGGCGCTCGCCGTGCAGGCCTACCTGCCGATGCACGCCGAGGCCAAGGACACGCTCGCGCGCCTCGACGCCGAGGGCGCCCGGCTCGCCGCTGCCCCGGTCGCCGCCGGCGACGCCTGACCGGCGGCGTCACCGGCCGGCCGGCGTCACGCGAACAGGAGGCGACGTCCCTTCGGCGTCGGAATCTCGCGACCCAGTTCCAGCGCCGTTTCGATCCACGCTCGCGAGGCGTCGAGCGCGTTCTCGACGGCTTCCGCATAGCTCGTACCGTCGGAGACGCAGCCGGGAAGCTCTGGGACCTCGGCGATGAACGCGTCGTCCTCGTCGCTCCAGTAGACGATGATCTCGTAGCGAAGGTCAGGAGTCTCCATCGGGAGCGAGGTCACGCCAGCGGGGGTTGGCGCCGTTGACGAGGGCCACCTTCCGGGCGCGCGTCCAGCCCTTGATCTGCTTCTCGCGCGCGATGGCGTCGGCGGCCGTCGGGTACTCCTCGGCATAGACGAGCCGGTGGATGGCGTAGCGGCCGGTGAACCCGGCGCCGGCGCGATGCTCGGCGAGGCGACGAACCAGGTCGTTGGTCATGCCGGTGTAGAGCGTCTCCGAGCGGTTGGTCAGGATGTAGACCCAGTAGGCGCGCACGGCGAGGATCGAGGTCTCGGAGCCGCGCAACCTACGTCGTCCGTCCTCGCCGCCCCGGACTCGTCATCCTGAGCGGAGTCCCGGCGTGCCGGGACGGAGTCGAAGGATCTCTGGTGGAACGGCGTCCCGACTCGTGGCACGAGCCCGGCACGGGCGTGTCCGCTGGCAGAGATCCTTCGCTTCGCTCAGGATGACGGGGGGAGCGTTCAGCCGCAGCCGGTGGACGAGCCGCAGTTGGGGCAGCTGTAGCAGGCGCCGGCGCGGACCGTGATGCCGCCGCAGTTGGGGCATGCCGGGGCGTCCTCCTGGCTCTGGAACGTGGCCGTCGCGCTCGGCGAGGCGCCGACGGCGACCGTCGCGAAGAGGTCGGCCTGCACCTCGTCCACGGCGGCGCCGTGGAGCGCGGCCTCGTGGGCCACCGCCACCATCGGCTCCACCGGGGCCTCCTCGCCGGCGAGGTCCGCCGCGTGGCCGTCGCCGCCGCCGAGGAACTTGAGCGCGAGGTAGCGGAAGATGTAGTCCGTGATGGACTTCGCCATCGGGATCTGCGGGTTGTTGGTGAACCCGGCCGGCTCGAAGCGGACGTGCCCGAACTTGCGCGAGAGGTCCTCGAGCGGGACGCCGTACTGGAACGCGAGCGAGACCGCGGTCGCGAACGAGTCCATGAGCCCGGCGATGGTCGAGCCCTGCTTGGCCATCGTGATGAAGATCTCCCCGGGGCGCCCGGCGAGGGCGTGGCCCTCGGGGTAGAGGCCCACGTGGAGGTAGCCCTCGTGGCCGGCGACCGAGAACTTGTGCGTCACGGACGGGCGCTCGTCGGGCAGGCGCTGGCGCTCGGCGCGGAAGACGACGCGCTCGCGCTCGACGATGCGCACCTCCGGCTCGCGCAGCTCGACGGCGGCGCCGTCGCCGGAGGCGTGCGCGTCGGCCGTGCTCGTGCCGCTGGCGGCGGTGTTGCCGCCCTTCTTGGTCGAGAGCGGCTGGCTGCGCTTCGAGTTCTCGCGGTAGATCGCGACGGCCTTCAGGCCGAGCTTCCACGACTGGAGGTAGGCGTCGTAGATGTCGCCCACCGTGCAGTCCTCGGGGAGGTTGACCGTCTTCGAGATGGCGCCTGAGATGAACGGCTGCACGGCGGCCATCATCCGGATGTGGCCCATGTGGTGGATGAAGCGCTCGCCGCGCGCCGGCTTGAAGGCGCAGTCGAACACCGGCAGGTGCTCACTCTTCAGGCCCGGCGCGCCCTCGATCGTGTCGTGCGCGTCGATGTAGGCGAGGATGTCGGCGGCCTCGGCGTCCGAGTAGCCGAGCGCGCGCAGCGCGGCCGGGACCGTCTGGTTGACGATCTTCATCAGGCCGTCGCCCTTGCCGGCGAGCAGCTTGTACTTGACGAGCGCGAGGTCGGGCTCGACGCCGGTCGTGTCGCAGTCCATCATGAAGCCGATGGTGCCCGTCGGCGCGAGGACCGTGGCCTGCGCGTTGCGGTAGCCGTGGGCCTCGCCGAGCGCGACCATGCGGTCGGCGGCGTCCTGCGCGGCGGCGCGGAGGTCGGCCGGGCACGAGGCGTCGATGCCGGCGACGGCGTCGCGGTGCATCCGCATCACCTCCAGCATCGGCTCGCGGTTGTCGGCGAAGCCGGCGAACGGGCCGATGGCCGCGTTGGCGGCGATCTCGGCCGAGCGGGCGTACGCCTCGCAGTGCTCGATGGCCATCAGCGCGGCGGCGACGGCGCGGCCGGCGTCCGAGTCGTACGGCAGGCCCATGCTCATCAGCAACGCGCCGAGGTTGGCGAAGCCGAGGCCGAGCGGACGGTAGGCGTGGCTGTTGGCCGCGATGCGCGCGCTCGGGTAGCCGGCGCGGTCGACGAGGATCTCCTGCGCCGTGATGAACAGCCGCGAGGCCGCGCGGTAGCGCTCGACGTCGAAGCCGCCGCCGTCGGTGCGGAACTTCATCAGGTTCAGCGACGCCAGGTTGCACGCCGAGTCGTCGAGGAACATGTACTCGGAGCACGGATTGCTCGAGTTGATGTCGCCGCTGGTCTTGCAGGTGTGCCAGCGCTGGATCGTGTCCTCGTACTGCGCGCCGGGGTCGCCGCAGACGTGCGTGCCCTCGGCGATCTCGGTCAGCAACGCGTGCGCGTCGATCTCCTCGACGGTCTCGCCGGAGGTCACGGCGCGGAGCGCGTACGGGCGCCGCGCGTCGGCGGCGGCGAGGAACGCGTCGTCCAGCCGCACCGACTGGTTGACGTTCTGGAAGGCGACCGAGCCGTAGGCGTCGCCGTTGAACGAGCCGTCGTAGCCCTCCTCGATCAGCGCCCAGGCCTTCTTCTCCTCGGTCTGCTTGGCGCGGACGAACTCCAGCACGTCGGGGTGCCAGACCTTGAGCGTCTGCATGATGGCCGCGCGGCGCGTCTTGCCGCCGGACTTGATGGTGCCGCCGGTGGCGTCCTGCACCTTCATGAAGCTGACCGGACCCGACGGCGTGCCGCCGCCCGAGAGCTTCTCGTGGCTGGAGCGGAGGCGGCTCCAGTCCGCCCCGACGCCGGAGCCGAACTTGAACAGGCGCGCGGACTCGCCCATCAGCTTCCAGATGTCGTCCACCGAATCGTCCACCGAGATGATGAAGCAGGCGCTGGCCTGCGGGCGCTCGTAGGGGTCGACGTCCACCACGCGCCCCGTCTCGGGGTCCCAGCCGGAGATCGTCTTGCCGCCGGTGTCGGCCACGCCGTACTGCGCGTGGAGGCCGACGTTGAACCAGACCGGGCTGTTGAAGGCGCCGACCTGGTTGACGCAGCACCACGTGAGCTCGTCGTAGAAGCGCTCGGCGTCGGCGTCGGTGGCGAAGTAGCCGTCGGCGCGGCCCCAGTCCGCGATGGTGCGCGTGACGCGGTGGACGAGCTGCTTGAGGCTGTGCTCGCGCTGGCCGTCGGCCGGGCTGCCGTTGCCCTTGGCGAGGTCGCCGTAGAAGTACTTGCTGGCGACGACGTTGACCGCGAGCGGGCTGTAGAACTCGGGGAACTCGACGTCGGTCTGCTCGAAGATGGCCTCGCCGCGGTGGTTGCGGATGGCCGCCTCGCGGCGCTCCCAGCGGACGCTGTCGAACGGGTGCTGTCCGTCGGTGGAGAAGACGCGGTCGATCGTAAGGCCGCGGGAGAGGTCGGGCGCCGACGGGGGCGCAGCCGTGGGCTTGGCCATGGCTCGGGGGGCTGGGGTGAGAGAGAGGGGGGACGACAAACGCCTTCGCGCAGCGGCGCGGCCCGTGCCCGCACCCGGCGGGCCTGGGGCCGCGAACCGCGGGCAGCGGCCGGCGGCGGCCTTGACGACGGCGCCTCCACGCATCACCCGGTCTCGCAGGCGGCAGCGTGAAGGCGCATCCAAGGCAACCCCAAGAAAGCCGTCAGAGGACGGTCTGTGCAGGATTTTTCGTCCACACGGTTATCCACCTGGGGGCACGGACACGATCCGGTCCCGCGCCTCAAACCGTCGGGACGAAGCCATCTTCCCCCTTGACATCGGTCAATAACGGCTCTCTGAATCGAGCTTGTTGCCACTCGCGTGCCCGGTTGTGGCCGATCCGGAGCAGGATCGCGAGAAAGAGGTCACCGAGCCCATTGACGGCTCCATGTACGAACCGGTACACTATTGCACTGGCTGTGCCCCCGCCCCCGAAAGGAGGCAGGCGCGGTTGGACAAAAGGCACCAGCGATTGAATTGAGCCTCTCCCGCTGGAGCCGCGATCGCCTGAGCCAGAGCTGCATGCAGTTCTGGCTCAGTCGTTTGCACGAGCCATGAATGGACTCGCACGGACCAAGCTCGCGTGCTGACACAGGCGGCCGCAAGGACGGAGGATCCACAGGGTTGTCCACAGATTTGAGTTCTTGACGCCAAGGCCGTCCACACGCCGGTGGTGCCGGGACGCCCCAGATTCGCCCCGTGCGCGCCGCCAGAGCATCCGTTATGCAGGATTGTCCACACCCCGTATCGCCCGTGGACAACTCGCCCGTCTTCTCGCGTGATCTCCGTTATGCTGTCGAATCGCCCATAACGGACATCCGGTGGCAGCGTGTGAATCCGCCGGGCGACGCGCCGGCGACGGTCCGCGCCCGGTAGATTGGCGGCGCCGACCGTCGGTCGCGCGCCCGCCCGCCTCGCCGTGTCCGCCCCCTCCCCCGACGCCGTCCCGCTCGCGCCCGGCGAGGCCCTCGACGCCGTCCGCCGCGCGCGCGACCTCCTCGCGCGGCAGCGCGCCGCCACCGGCCGCCTCCGCTTCCTCGGCGACCCCGCCGGCGACCCCGCCCCACCTCCCGTGCCCGACCTCTTCGGCTCCGCCGTTCCCGCCGACACGCCCGACGAGGAGGCGCTCTCGCCCTACGAGCGCGTCGCCGCGCTCGTCCCGCCCGACTCGCCGCTGGCGGCGATGGACTCGCTGGGCGAGATCTACGACTGGCTCTCGACGACGGTCCTGATCCCGCTCGACGAGACGCGCATCAAGCCGGTCCTCGGCACCGGTCGCGAGGACGCCGACCTGATGATCGTCGGCGAGGCGCCGGGGGCCGACGAGGACCGCACCGGCGAGCCGTTCGTCGGCCGCGCGGGGCAGCTCCTCAACAAGATCCTCGCCGCCGTCGGCTTCACGCGCGAGGAGGTCTACATCACGAACATCCTCAAGAGCCGTCCGCCCAACAACCGCGACCCCGAGCCGACCGAGGTCGCGGCGCACCTCCCGATCCTGCACCGCCAGATCGCGCTCGTGCAGCCGAAGGTGATTCTCGCCGTCGGCAAGAGCGCGGGCAACGGGCTGCTCGGGCGCCAGTCGTCGCTGGGCAACCTGCGCGGCAAGGCGCACGACTTCCACGGGCTGCCGCTCTACGTGACCTACCACCCGGCGGCGCTGCTCCGCAACGAGCAGTGGAAGCGCCCCACGTGGGAGGACGTCAAGCTGATGCGCACGCACTACGACCAGTTGACGGCCAGTGGCCAGTAGGCAGTGGCCAGTGGCACCCGCCACGCCCTGCGTTCTGCCACTGGCCACTGGCCCCTTCCCACTGGCCTCTCCATGTCCGACGACGCCTCACTCACCCCCGGCCAGCGCCCGCTGCGCATCGACGACGGCGGGCCCGAGTTCCCGCTCGCCAAGATGACCGGCGGGCGGCGCGCGCCGGCGCCGGTGACGCCCATCGGCGCGGGGCCGGGGCGGATGCCGCCGCAGGCCGTCGACGTCGAGCAGGCAGTGCTCGGCGCGCTGCTCATCGAGCGCGAGGCGATCCCGAAGGCCATCGAGATCCTCCCGGCGGACGCCTTCTACGACGGCCGCCACCAGCACATCTACGAGGCCGTGCAGGCGCTCTTCGAGCGCGGCAACCCCGTGGACCTCGTCACGCTCACCGAGGAGCTCAAGCGGCGCGGCACCTACGAGCCCATCGGCGGCTACTACCTCGCCGAGCTGACGACCCGCGTCGCGAGCGCCGCCAACGTGGACTTCCACGCGCGCATCATCGCCGAGAAGAGCCTGCTCCGCAAGCTCATCACCACGATGACCGGCGTCGTCGGGCAGGCCTACGACCCCACGACCGACGCCTTCGACCTGCTCGACGACGCCGAGCGCCAGATCTTCCAGATCTCGGAGAGCCAGCTCCGCAAGGGCGCCGTCGCGATGAGCGAGGTCATGATGCAGACCGTCGCCCACCTCGAGTCCATCCACGGCCGCGAGGGCGGCATCACCGGCGTCCCGAGCGGCTTCACGGCGCTCGACAACATGACCGGCGGCTGGCAGCCGTCGGACCTCGTCATCATCGCGGCGCGGCCCTCGATGGGCAAGACGGCGCTCAGTTTGGCGGTCACAAGAAATGCGGCATTGCACCCAGAAAAACCTGCAGGTGTCGCCTACTTCTCGCTGGAAATGAGCGCCCAGCAGCTCGCGCAGCGCCTCCTCACGTCCGAGGCCCGCGTGGACGCCCAGCGCGCCCGCACCGGACGCCTCCACGACGACGACTGGCCCAAACTGGCGCGCGCCGCCGGGCGCCTCTCGGCCGCGCCCATCTTCATCGACGACACGCCGGGCCTCGGCATCCTGGAGCTGCGCGCCAAGTGCCGGCGCCTCAAGGCCGAGCACGACATCGGCCTCGTGATCGTGGACTACCTCCAGCTGATGCACGGCACGGCGGCGGCGGCCAAGGGCGGCAACCGCGAGCAGGAGATCGCCCAGATCTCGCGCTCGCTCAAGGGACTCGCCAAGGAACTCAACGTGCCGGTGCTCGCGCTCTCGCAGCTCTCGCGCGCCGTCGAGACGCGCGGCGGCGACAAGCGCCCGCAGCTCTCCGACCTCCGCGAGTCGGGCTGCCTCACCGGCGACACGCTCGTCACGCTCGCCGACACCGGGCAGCGCGTGCCGATCCGCGACCTCGCGGCTACCCATCCCGACGGCGGGTTCCGCGTCTGGGCTGTGGACCCCGAGACGCTCTCGCTCGGCGCCGCGGCCGTCAGCCGCGCCTTCCCGACCGGCGTCAAGCCCGTCTACCGGCTCACCACGCAGTCGGGCCGCACGGTCCGCGCGACGGCGAACCACAAGTTCCTGACCGTGCGCGGCTGGCGACGGCTGGATGAGCTCGCACCCGGCGAGCATCTCGCGCTGCCGCGGCGGCTGTACGGCGCGCGAGAGGCCACGATGACACGTGACGAGTTGGCCTTGCTCGGCCACCTGATCGGCGACGGCTGCACACTCCCGCGCCACGCGATCCAGTACACGACGCGCGAAGACGACCTCGCCGAGACCGTGGCCGACCTCGCGCGCCGCGTGTTCGGGAGCGACGTCGCGCCGCGCGTCTCGCACGAGTCGTCCCGCACGTCGTCGTGGATCCAGGTCTATCTCACCTCCACGCGCCGGCACACGCACGGGGTGCGCAGCGCCGTCGCCGAGTGGCTCGACGCGCTCGGCGCGTGGGGCCTGCGCTCGCACGAGAAGCGGGTTCCCGACGCCGTCTTCACCCAGCCCGAGGGCGAGATCGCACACTTCCTGCGGCACCTGTGGGCGACCGACGGCTGCATCCGCCTCGTCCGCGGCACGTCGCCGCGTGCCGCCGTGTACTACGCATCGAGCAGCGAGCGGCTGGCGCACGACGTGCAGGCGTTGCTGCTGCGCGTCGGCATCGTCGCACGCGTGGCGCGCATCGGTCAGGGCGCGAAGGGCCGCGACCAGTTCCACGTCATCGTCAGTGGCAAGCCCGACGTGCTCCGCTTCGCCGACGTCGTCGGCACAGTCGGCGCCTACAAACAGGCCTCGCTGGCGGACGTGCGCGCGTTTGCGTCGGCGCGCGAGGACAACACCAACCGCGACGTGGTGCCGGCCTCCGTCTGGCGCGATCTCGTCGTCCCGGCGATGGCCGCCGGCGGGCTGACGACGCGCCAGATGCAGGCCGGGCTCGGAACGCCATACTGCGGAACGGCGCTGTACAAGAGCAACCTCAGCCGGGCGCGCGCCGCCGCCGTGGCGCAGATCGTCGGCTCGGCGCACCTCGCGCGGCTGGCCGGGAGCGATCTCTACTGGGACACGCTCGCCGGCGTCGAGCCCGACGGCGCCGAGGAGGTCTTCGACCTGACCGTGCCGGGGCCGCACAACTTCGTCGCCGGCGATGTGGTCGTCCACAACTCCATCGAGCAGGACGCCGACGTCGTCATGTTCATCTACCGTGCCGAGCGCTACGGCATCACGGTCGACGAGCAGGGCCGCTCGACCGAGGGCGTCGGCGAGTTGCTCATCGGCAAGCAGCGCAACGGACCGATCGGCGACGTCAAGGTGGCGTTCGTCAACCAGTTCGCGCGCTTCGAAAACCTGACGAGCTACGTCGCGGGCGACACCGAGGGCGGCTACTCGGACGATCCGTACGGCGCGCCGCCGACCGGCGGCGGCTACCTCGGCGACGGCGGCTACGACGACCGTCCGCCGCTCCCCGGCCCGCCCTCCGACGCGCCGTTCTAGTTTCTTTCGGAGGCGGGTTGGTGCGTTCGGGCGGCGTGCCCTACCATGCGCGACGTTCGTCGCGCCCTGCCATGCCCCGCGTTCTCGCTGCCGCCCTCGTCGCGCTCGTTCTCGCGGCGCCCGCCGCCCACGCGTGCAAGGCCTGGGCGCAGCCGGTCAGCGGCAGCTTCCATGCGGCGTCCAGCTGGGCAGACGGCGTCGCCCCGCTGCCCGGCGATGTCGTCTGCATCGACCTCCCCGGGTCCTACACCGTCTTCTCCAGCCAGCCGATCAACGTCGAGCGGATCACGTTCGGCAACGGCTCGCCCGGGCCGGTCTTCAACCACATCGCCGGCGACCTCACGGTGCCCGGAGGGATCACGATCGGGACGGGCGCCATCTTCCAGTGGGTGAACGGCTACCTGCGCGCGGGGACCCTCCTCAACCAGAGCATCGTGTTGCTGCTGCCCGTCGCCGGCAACGGCCGGGGGCTCGGCGGCGCGACCGCGGTCCTCGACAACCGGGGAGTCGTCGCGCAGGCCACCAACTTCTGGATCCACGCCGGCGGCCGCGTCGAGAACCGCGGCGTGTGGGACCTGCAGGGCGACGGCGTCCTCGGCGGCAGCCCCGGCGGGCAGGGCGGGCCGGGCACGTTCGTCAACCACGCCGGCGCCACGTTCGGCAAGTCGGGCGGCGACAGCGAGGTGGTCCTCCAGAACGCGCCGCTCACGTTCGAGAACGCGGGCCTGATCGACGTCCGGAGCGGGACGCTCCGGTTCACGCGGCCGTCCCGGCACGTCGGCGCCACGTTCGCGGTCGCCGACAGCGCTGCGCTCCACTTCGACGCGGGCGAGGTCACATTCGCCGGGCCGCAGGTGGGGCTGGTCGTCGGCCGGCTCGAACTGTCGGACGACTTCCGCGCCGACTCGGTCGCGGCGTTCGCGTTCCTCGGCCAGGGCCTGGAATGGACCGCCGGCAGCCTCCGCGATGGCACCGTCGTCAACACCGGGACGGTCCGCTTCACCGGTCCGGCCGACTCGTTCCGCGGGCTGGCCTCGACGGCGGCTGAAACCGCCATCTTCCGAAACGTGGGGTTCGTCCGCCACGAGACCGACGGCACCTTCAACATCGTCGCCGGCGACCGCGTCGAGAACGCCGCCTCCTGGCGCATCTCCGGCGACGGCGACATCGGGACGGTGTTCGGCGGGACCCAGGGCCCGTTCGTCAACGAGAGCGGCGCCCTGCTGATCAAGGACGGCGGCACGGGCACGTCGCAGATGTTCGCGAGCGCCGGGTTCCAGAACGACGGCACCATCGACGTGCGCACCGGCACGCTGGAGGTGTTCTCGGCGTCGTCGCACACCGACGCCACGCTCGACGTGGCGGCCGGCGCCACGCTCCGGTTCGGGCCGGGGGCCATCACGTTCGCAGGGACGACGACCGGCAGCGGCGCCGGCGCGCTCGTCGTCACCGGCGCCATCACCGCGACCGGCGACGCGCGCTGGGACATCGACGGACAGGGCGTCGAGTGGTCGACGGGCCAGCTCGTCGCGGGCACGCTGCGCAACACCGGGCACGTCCGCCTGACGGGCACCGTCAACACGCGCGGCGCGTGCGGCGCGGGCACCGTCGCGTTCCGCAACGAAGGGACCGTCGACCAGAACACGGGCGCCTTCACGGTCTGCGACGGCGACCGCGCCGAGAACGCCGGCACGTGGACCCTCACCGGCGACGTCGGCCTGCGCGGCTCCGGCCCCGCCTCACCGTCGGCCGTCTTCGTCAACGAGGCCGGCGCCGTTCTCCGCAAGGACGGCGGCACGGGCACGAGCACCGTCACCGGCGCGCCGCTCGTCGTCCAGAACGCGGGGCGGATCGCGGTCCTCACCGGCACGCTCCGGTTCGACCGGCCGTCGTCGCACACCGGCGGCGCGCTGCTCGACGTCGCGCTCTCGGCCACGCTCCACTTCGACGTCGGCGCGGTCACGTTCGCGGGCGCCGTCGGCGGCGCCGTGCCGGGCACACTCACGGTCTCCGACGCCGTCACGCTCGGCGCCGACGCGCGCTGGAGCTTCAACGGGACCGGCGTCGAGTGGCGCGACAGCCAGGTCACCGCCGGCACGCTCGTCAACGCGGGGCACGTCCGGTTCACGGGCGGCACCGCCAACGTGCGCCTCTTCGGCACCGGCGTCGTCTTCCGCAACGAGGGGACCGTCGAGCACGCCGGCGCGAGCATCCTGAGCCTCTACGACGGCGCGCGCGTCGAGAACGCCGGCACGTGGAGCGTGACGGCCGACGGCGACCTGCGCGGCTCGTCGTCCAGCCCCGGCGCCGCGAGCACGTTCGTCAACGAGGCCGGCGGCCTGTTCGTCAAGACCGGCGGCACGGGCGTCTCCGACCTCTCCACCGCGCCGCTGACGTTCGACAACCACGGGACGGTCCGCGTGGACACCGGCCGCCTCGACGTCAACCGGCCGTTCATCCACCGGCCGGGCGCCGTCGTCGCCGGGCGCGGACAGTTCGACGTCGCCGGCGCCTCGCTCACGCACGACGGACGCACGTCGCCCGGCGGCGGGCCGGGCGGCGCCACCGGCACGCTGTCGTGGACCGGCGCGTGGGCGCCCGCCGCCACCGGCCTGCTCGCGGCCGACCTCGCCGGCGACGCCGACCACGACCGCCTCGCCGTCTCGACCGCCGCCACGCTCGGCGGCACGCTCTCGGTGCGCTTCGCCGGCGGCTACGACCCGGCCGTCGGACGCTCGTTCACGCTCGTCACGTGCGGGACGGCCTGCACCGGGACGTTCGCGACGGTCGCGCTGCCGGCCGGCGTCGAGGGCGACGTCGTCGTGCTGCCGACGTCGGTCGTGCTGACGATCACGGCGCTGGCGCCGGCGCTCGTCCGCGCCGAGGCGACGGCCGACCAGACGTTCGGCCACGAGGGCGGGCGCGTGCCGGGCGTCTACGAGGTCGTCGAGCGCGCCGGCGCGCCGTGGGCCACGCAGACGTGGGCCACGCTGGCCCTCCCCGACCGCCGACCGGTGCCGGTCGACGCCGCGCGTCCGCTCGCCCTCTCGTCCGGCGAGACCGAGGCCGTCGAGCACCTCGTGGTGCTCTTCGATGGCGCGCCGGCGGGCGTCTACGTCTACGCGCGCTACGTCGGCACGCCGGGCGTGGACACGCTGGCCGTGGACACGCTCGTGGTCTCGAAGCTGGCGGGACGGCGCGTCGGCAGCGAGGCCACCACGGGCCTGCCCGACGGCACGGCGGTCGTCGGCGTGGATGGCGAGGTGCGGATCGTCGGCAGCGCGCTCGCCGGCGCCGGCCGTCCCGATCTGGCCGAGGTCCCGGCGGAGGCGTCCGCCGAGGCGCTTCCGGCCGAGACGACGCTGCGGGCGCCGTACCCGAACCCGGCGGCCGGTCTCGCCACGGTCCGCTTCGACCTCGCCGAGCGAGCCCGCGCCCGGCTGACGGTGTACGACGTGCTGGGGCGCGAGGTCGCCGTGGTGGCCGATGGCGAGCGTCCGGCCGGGCGCTACGCCGAGCCGCTGCGCGCACTGCCGGCGGGCGTCTACGTCGTCCGCCTCGACGCCGACGCGCGGTCGTTCGTGCAGCGGCTCACCGTCACGCGCTGACGACGGCCCATCGGCCGGTGCTTTGGTGGACGCTCACGCCGCCGTTGACCGTGCGGCACGACGCGCCGAACTTGGCGCCAACCGCCAGCCGCACACACAGCCGGGGCGTGCACGTAGTGTGGCCGATGCGGGTGCACGTGCCGAGATCCCCCATTCCCTATGGTGGACACGCGGTCTGACCCACCGCTCCAACCGGGGGAGGAGGCTGCGCGCTCGCGCAGGCGACCGGCGCCTCTGCGACACCCGGCGGCCCTCGGGCCGGACGGCGTGTCCCGGCTCCGGACGCCGCCTCCTCCCCCTCCCCTGTTCCTGATGAGCCTCTTCACCCGACGCTTCGACGTCCTCCCCGGCGAGGCGGGCGTGCTGTTCCGCGACCACCGGCGCGAGCGCGTGCTCGCGCCCGGCGTCGTGCGCGTGTTCGACCCCGGCCGGCGCGTGAGCGTCTACACCGTCACGACGGCGCCCGTGGCGCTGAGCGTCCAGCAGCAGGAGGCGCTCACGCAGGACGCGGTCGCGTTCCGCCTGTCGTATACGGTGCGCTACGAGGTCGCCGACGCCGAGCGCGCGCTCGCCAGCGTGCCGCTGAGCGAGGACGCCGGCGGCATGGCGTTCGTGTACGGACGCGTGCGGCGCGAGGGCGCCCGCTCCGTGGACGCCGGTGTGCAGATGCTCGTCCACGCCTACGTGCAGGCGGCCGTCAAGGACCGCCTCGGCGCACTGACGAGCGAGCAGATCACGGCCGACCGGGCGCTGCTCGCCGACGTGCAGACGCCCGAGCTGGACACGCGCGCGGCGGCCGTCGGCGTGCGCATCGTCGAGGTGGTGCTGCGGGACGTGTCGTTCCCGCGAGCCGTCCAGCACCTGTTCGCCAAGCGGCTGGAGGCGCGCATCCGCGCGGAGTCCGACCTGGAGAACGCGCGGACGACCGTCGCGGCGGCGCGGGCGCTCAAGAACGCGTCGGCGATGCTGCGCGACGATCCCGGCGTGCTGTTCCTGCAGTACCTCGAGACGCTCGGGCGAATCGCCGACAAGGGCAGCCACACGTTCCACGTCGAAGGCGCCCCGCGCCTGCCGTCCCGCGCGAGCGCCGACGGCACGTGAGCGCGCGATTCGCGGCGACTCCCGCTCCGCGCCGCCGGCGACGCCCGATCTTGGCGACATGACCGACTTCTACGACGTGATCGTCGTCGGCGGCGGGCACGCCGGCGCCGAGGCCGCCCACGCGGCGGCCCGCCTCGGCGCGCGCACGCTGCTCGTCTCGATGAGCCTCGACAAGCTCGGCGCGATGAGCTGCAACCCGGCCATCGGCGGCGTCGGCAAGGGGCAGATCGTGCGCGAGATCGACGCGATGGGCGGCCTGATGGGCCGCGTGGCCGACGCGACCGGGATCCAGTTCCGGATGCTCAACACGAGCAAGGGGCCGGCCGTTCACAGCCCGCGCTGCCAGAGCGACCGGATGCGCTACGCCGAGGCCGTCCGCGATGCGCTCGAAGCCACGCCCGGCCTGTTCTTCCGACAGGACCACGTGGTGGACCTCGCCGTCGACGACGGGCGCGTCGGCGGCGTGGTCACCGCGCTCGGGGCCGAGATCGGCGCGCGCGCGGTCGTCGTCACCAGCGGGACGTTCCTCGGCGGGACGCTCCACGTGGGCACGCGCCAGACGCGCGGCGGGCGCGCCGGCGAGCCCGCCGCCGTCGGGCTGACGGCTGCGCTCCAGCGCCTCGGGCTGGAAACCGGCCGCCTCAAGACCGGCACGCCGCCCCGCATCGACGGCCGCACCGTGGACTATGCCGCGTGCACCGAGCAGGCCGGCGACGCACGCCCGCGCGCCTTCTCGTTCCTCACCGACGCGCTCCCGGCCGAGCAGCGCTCGTGCTGGCTCACCGCCACGACGCCGGCCGTGCACGACGTACTGCGCACCGGCTTCGCCGACAGCCCGATGTTCGCCGGGCGCATCGAGGGCACGGGGCCGCGCTACTGCCCGTCGGTCGAGGACAAGATCGACCGCTTCGCGGACAAGACCAGCCACCCGATCTTCCTCGAGCCCGAGGGCCGGACGACGCACGAGGTCTACGTCAACGGCTTCTCGACGTCGCTCCCGGAGGCCGTCCAGACGGCCGCGCTGCGGCTCATCCCCGGCCTCGAGCGCGCACACGTGCTGCGGCCGGGCTACGCGATCGAGTACGACTACGTCCCGCCGCACCAGCTGCGCTACACGCTGGAGACGAAGGCCGTGCCGGGGCTCTTCCTCGCCGGACAGATCAACGGCACGACGGGCTACGAGGAGGCCGCCGCGCAGGGCCTCGTCGCCGGCCTCAACGCCGCGCGCGCCATCGGCGGGCTGGACGGGATCGTCCTCGCGCGTGACCAGGCGTACGTCGGCGTGCTCGTGGACGACCTCGTCGCAAAGGGCACCGACGAGCCGTACCGCATGTTCACGTCGCGCGCCGAGCACCGCCTGCGCCTCCGCCACGACACCGCCGACCGCCGCCTGACGCGCCTCGCCCACGGCTGGGGCCTCGCCGGCGCCGACCGCCTCGCCCGCCTCGACGCGCGCGAGGCGGCGATCGCCGAGACGCACCGCCGGCTGGCCGCGACGGCGGTCCGCCCCGACGCCGTCAACGGGTACCTCGACGCGGTCGGGACGGCGCCCATCGAGCGCCCGACGCGGCTGGACGCGCTCGCGCGGCGCCCGCAGGTGGACCTCGCGGCTCTCCTCGCTGCCGCCGGCCACGCCGACCTCGTGGTGGCGAGCCCCGGGATGGATCCGACCGCCGAGGCCGTCGCGACCGAGATCCGCTACGCGGGCTACCTCGACCGCGAGGACGCGCTCGCCGAGGCCATGCAGCGCCTCGACCGCGTGCGCGTGCCGGCGGGCTTCGACTTCGCGTCGGTCCGCGCGATCTCGACCGAGGCGCGGCAGAAGCTGGACCGCATCCGGCCGGACACGCTCGGGCAGGCGAGCCGCATCTCGGGCGTCTCGCCGGCCGACGTGCAGGCGCTCGCCGTGCTCGTCCGGCGGTAGGCGGCGCTTCGCCGGGGCGGGCCGACGCCACGCGCGCCACCGTCTCCCGATCGCGCGCATTGCCGGCGAGACCGTGTCGGCATCCCGGCGGGAGCAGCGGGACGAGGCTCTGCCTGGTCTGAAAACGGTTTCAGCCGTAGCCTGCTCCCGATTCGCGGCCCACCCGGCGCCTCCCGACCGCGCCCGCTGCCTCCTCGCCCGCCCCCGCCGTGCGCGTTCGCCTCTTCGCCCTCCTGCTGACGGCCGCCCTCGCGGCGTCCGGCTGCGGCGTCCCGCTCCGGTCCACGCCCCCACCGGTGGCGCCGGTGACGCCGGCGCAGATCCAGAGCCCGACGGCGGCCGGCCAGACGCCGCCGGCGTCGGTCGCCGGACCCCTCCAGGCTGTCGCGCCCGCCGCCGACCGCCTCGCCCTGCTGGACGTCGGCCCGGTCCGCGAGCCGCTGCTAGACTCCGACGCCTTCCTGCGCGCCGCGAGCGTCCCGGCCCGCGGCGCCGATGGCGCCGAGGAGCGCGTCGCGGACCTCCTCGCGCGCATGACGCTCGAAGAGAAGGTCGGCCAGATGACCCAGATCACGCTGGAGGTGATCGCGGACAAGTCCGCGCGCCCGTACCTCGTGGACCGGGAGGCGCTCCGCCGCGCCGTCGAGGAGGTCCACGTCGGGAGCGTGCTCAACGTGGTCGACGAGGCCTACACCGTGGACGAGTGGCGGGCCATCACCGGCGTCATCGACAGCCTCTCGCGCGCGACGCGGCTCGGCATCCCCGTCCTCTACGGCATCGACGCCGTGCACGGCGCCAACTACACGGCCGGCGCCGCGCTGATGCCGCAGAACCTCGGCCTCGCGGCCACCTTCAACCCGGCGCTCGTGCAGGCGGCGGCGGCCGTCACCGCGCGCGACGTCCGCGCCAGCGGCATCCCGTGGAACTTCGCGCCGGTGCTCGACATCGGCCGGCACGTGGCGTGGTCGCGCTTCTACGAGACGTTCGGCGAGGACCCGCACCTCGCCACCGTCCTCGGCGTGGCGCAGGTGCGCGGCCTCGAAGGAACCGACGTCAGCGCCGGGACGAGCGTCGCGGCGACGGCCAAGCACTTCCTCGGATACAGCGGCCCGCGGACCGGCCGCGACCGCTCCAGCACGTTCCTCACCGAGCGCGAGCTGCGCGACCTCTACCTGCCGCCCTACCAGGCGGCCGTCGACGCGGGCGTCCACACCGTGATGGTCAGCTCGGGCGACGTCAACGGCGTCCCGGTCCACGCCAGCCGCGCGCTGCTGACGGACCTGCTGCGCGGCGAGATGGGCTTCGAGGGCATCGCCGTGAGCGACTGGGAGGACATCAAGAAGCTCGCGACGCTCCACCGCGTCGCCCGCGACGAGCGCGACGCGACGCGGATCGCGGTGATGGCGGGCATCGACATGAGCATGGTCCCGAACGACGTCTCGTTCGCGACGCACCTGCTGGCGCTCGTCCGCGACGGCGAGGTCCCGATGGCGCGCATCGACGAGGCCGTCACGCGCATCCTGCGCGTCAAGGCGCGCCTCGGGCTGCTGGACGCGCCCGCCGTGCGCGGCTCCGACCCCGGCGCCGTCGGCGGCACGGAGGCGCGGGCCGTCGCGCTCCAGGCCGCGCGCGAGTCCGTCACGCTGCTCCGCAACGCCGGCGACCCGCCGCTGCTGCCGCTGTCGCCCACCGCGCGCGTCTTCGTCACCGGCCCGGCGGCGACGTCCATGCGCGCGCTGAACAACGGCTGGACCTACACGTGGCAGGGCGACGGACGCGCCGAGCGGTTCATGCCCGAGGGCCGCACCGTCCTCGACGGCCTCCGCGCGCTCGCCGCCGACGTGACCTACGTCCCCGGCGCGACGTTCGACGCGCCGCTCGACCTCGCCGCCGCCGCCGCGGGCGCCCGCGCCGCCGACGTCGCGGTCGTGGTGCTCGGCGAGAGCAGCTACGCCGAGGTGCCGGGCTCGCTCACCGACCTCTGGCTGCCCCGCGCGCAGCTCGACCTCCTCGACGCGGTCGCGGCCACCGGAACGCCCGTCGTGCTCGTGCTCGTCCAGGGCCGCCCGCGCGTGCTCGGCCGCCACGCCGACGGCGCGGACGCGATCGTGATGGCCTACAACCCCGGCAACGAGGGCGGACAGGCCATCGCCGAGGTCCTCGTCGGGCGCGTCAACCCCAGCGGACGGCTGCCGTTCACGTACCCGTCCGGCCCCAACATGCTCGTCCCGTACGACCGGACGCTCTCCGACGACGTGGACACGAGCTACGGCTTCACCGGCTTCCAGCCGCTGGCGCGCTTCGGCGACGGGCTGAGCTACACGACGTTCGCGACGACGGCGCTCTCCGTCCCGCGCGAGATCGGGATCCCGGCGCTGCCGGCCTCCGTCAGCGTGACGGTCCAGAACACGGGCGCGGCGGCCGGGCACGAGGTCGTGCAGGTCTACGTCGCCGACGCCGTCGCGAGCGTGGCGCCGCCGACGGAGCGCCTCGTGCGCTTCGCCAAGGTGTTCCTCGCGCCCGGCGAGCGGCGGACGCTCGCGTTCGCGCTCGACGCCCGCGCCCTCTCGTTCGTCGACGAACGCGGCCGGCGCCTCGTCGAGCCGGGCCGGTTCACGGTCCGCATCGCCGGCCAGTCCGCGCCGCTCGACCTCGCCGGCGACGCCCCGCTCGTCCTCTCCGCTCCCTGACGTCCCACCGGACGCCCCGATGCGCACGCTCCTCGCGCTCCTGTTCCTGCTCGCGCTCCCGCCGGACGCCTCGGCGCAGGGCGACCCACCCGACGGCTGGGTCCTCGTCTGGCAGGAGGACTTCGACGCGCGCGACGCCGCCTTCGAGGCGCGCTGGGACGTCGGCACCCACACGTTCGACGGCAACCTGGCGCAGTTCGTGCCACAGAACGTGGTCGTCGAGGGCGGCCTGCTCACGCTCCGCCTGACGGCGCAGCCCGCCGGCACGCGGCCATACAGCGGCGCCGAGCTTCGGACCGACAACCAAACGGGCTTCTTCCGCTACGGACGCTTCGAGGCGCGCATGAAGGCCGCCCGCGGGTCGGGCGTCATCTCCTCGCTCTTCACCTACCGCTACGCGCCGTGGCAGGAGGTGGACATCGAGTTCAAGGGGCGCGACACGCGCGCCATGCAGGCCAACATCTTCTACAACGAGGGCACGGCGAACGCGCCGTACGAGGTGCCGCCGTTCCCCGAGGACGCGCTCCTGCCGTTCGATGCAGCCGACGAGTTCCACGTCTACGCGTTCGAGTGGGAGCCCGGCGTCATCCGCTGGTTCGTCGACGGCGTGCCGGTGCTGGAGAGCCAGAACCCGGCGCAGGTGCCGTACCTGCCGCAGCAGCTCATGATGAACATCTGGGCCACCGACGCCCCGTGGGCCGGTCCGTTCGTCCCGTCGGCGCTGCCCGCCGAGGCGCAGTACGACTGGGTGCGCGTCTACCGCCGCGACACCGGGCTCGTGTTCGACACGTTCGACGACGGCGACCTGAGCGACGTGTTCACGTTCAGCGAGACGGGCGGCGGCGTCGGGGTCGGGCCGGCGACGAATGCCGCCGGCGCGCCCAACCGGGCCGTGAGCGCCGGGATCGACGCGGCCGGCGCCGGCAGCTACGCCGGCGTCGTCTTCGCCGGCGATCCCGGCACGCTCGACGTCTCCGGCGCCAGCGCGCTCACGTTCCAGCTCCGCCCGGGCATCCAGAGCGCCAACCTGCCGCTGACGCTGGAGGTCAACCTCCACGAGGACGTCGACGGCGACGGCGTCTACGACGGCGCGACCGAGGACGAGTACCAGGCGCTCTACACCGTCGCCGGCGCCTCGGGCTACGTGGACGTCACGATCCCGCTCTCGGCGTTCACCGACGACGACTCGGTCTTCCCGGGCGCCAACGACGGCTTCGACTACGCTCGCCTGCTGGAGGTGGTCGTCGCGATCGTCGGACCGTCCGGGCCACCCTACACGCTCTCGTTCGACGAGATCGCCTTCGCGGGCGTCCCGACGGCGAACCCGGCGAACCCGGCCGCGGCGCCCGAGGTCCGGCTGCAGCCCAACCCGACCCACGGCGCGGCCACGGTCGTGCTCGCGCTCTCCGGGCCGGCGACGGGACGCGTCGACGTCTTCGACGTGCTCGGGCGGCGCGTCGCCGCAGCGCCGGTCCTCGACGGCGGCGCCGGCGAGGTGCGCGTCCCGCTCGCCCTCGACGGCCTCGCCGGCGGGACCTACGTCGTCCGCGTGGCGGTCGGCGACCACGTCTCGACGCACGCGCTCCGGCTGGTCCGGTAACCGCATCGGCGGTTCCGCATGGGAATTCTCGCCGTCGGGTGGAGAATCGACCGGAGAACGCTATACTGAGTCGTTTGAAAACCTTTTCGAGCCCCTGAGGGGGCCCAACGGTCTCTTTTCTGCCCTGGAGCCCGGACGTGCTCCCGGCCGTCGTCTCTCGCATCGGGAGCTCGACGCGAGTTCACTCCACACCCTCCGCCCATGGCACCTTCTGTTTCTCGCCTGCTCTTGGTCGCCCTCGCGGCGGTTGCGCTCGCCTCGGCGCCCCGCGCGCAGAGCATCGCACTGCCGGTGACGTTCGAGGACCCGATCAACTACGAGCTCACCGACTTCGGCGGCAACGCCTCCTCCCTCGTCACCGACCCCACCGACGCCGCCAACACCGTCGTCCAGTCCGTCCGCACCGCCGGCGCCGCCTGCTTCGCCGGCACCACCGTCGCCGAGGTCACCGGCTTCACCGAGCGCATCCCCTTCACGCCCGGCGCCACCACCATGAGCGTGCGCGTATGGTCGCCGGCGGCTGGCATCCGCGTGCTGTTCAAGGTCGAGGAGGTCGGCAACCCCGGCCTCAACGTCGAGACGTTCAGCTTCACCACGGTCGCCGGGGCGTGGGAGACGATCGTGTTCGACTTCGGCAACCCGATGCCGAACACGAACCCGATCCAGTTCGGGGCCAACTACAACAAGGCGTCCATCTTCTTCGACTTCCAGTGCGGGCTGCCCGGCGCGCCGGCGGCCGACCGGACCTACTACTGGGACGATGTCGCCTTCGGCAGCCCGCCGTCCAGCGGGCAGACCATCGCCGAGGCGCGCGCGCTCGGGGTCGGCGTCGAGGTCACCGTCTCGGGCATCGTGACGCGCGCCAAGGGCGCCTTCACGTACTTCCAGGATGCAACCGCCGGCATGACGGTCCGCCAGACGAGCGGCGCCTTCTTCGACGACGTCGCCAGCGGCGCCATCGCGCCGGGCACGCGGATCACCGTGACCGGCACGACGAGCGAGTTCAACGGGCTCTTCCAGATTAACACGACCGCGCTCCTGAGCTACTCCATTGACGGCACGGCAGCCGTCCCGGCCGCCCAGATGGTCACGCTCGCCGATCTCGCCGAGACGCACGAAGCCGAGCTCGTCCGGATCGTCAGCCTGACGACCGACGCCACCGGCACCTTCACGCCGTCCACCAACTATGCCGTCGCCGATGCCTCGGGCGCAGGCGTACTCCGCGTCGTCGGCGCGAACGACTCGGACATCGACGGGACGCCCATCCCGGAGGACGCGTTCACGTTCGAGGGCGTCGTCGGCCAGTTCAACGGCGGCTCGGGCGACACGGGCTACCAGCTCCTCGGCATCGCGCTCGGCGACATCGAGGCCGACCCCGTGCCGGTCGTCTCGCTGCCGATCACGTTCGAGGACCCGATCGACTACGAGCTCACCGACTTCGGCGGCAACGCCTCTTCGCTCGTCGCCGACCCCACCGACGCCACCAACACCGTTGTCCAGAGCGTCCGCACCGCCGGCGCCGCCTGCTTCGCCGGCACCACCGTCGCCGAGGTCACCGGCTTCACCGAGCGCATCCCGTTCGCCATCGGCGAGACCGAGATGAGCGTGCGCGTCTGGTCGCCGGTCGCCGGCATCCGCGTGCTGTTCAAGGTCGAGGAGGTCGGCAACCCCGGCCTCTTCGTCGAGACGCTCGCCACGACGACCGCCGCCGGCGCGTGGGAGACGCTGGTCTTCGACTTCGGCAACCCGGGTCCGAACACGAACCCGATCCAGTTCGGGGCCAACTACAACAAGGCGTCGATCTTCTTCGACTTCTCCTGCGACCTCAACCCGGCGCCGCCGGCCCCGCCCGAGCGCACCTACTACTGGGACGACATCGTCTTCCTGCGGACGGTCGCCTCGGAGCCCGCGCCGCCGGCCCTGTCGGTCGCGCCGACGGTCTTCCCGAACCCGACGACGGGCGACGCGACGGTCGCGTTCGAGCTCGCCGCCGCCGGCGCGGTGACGGTCGAGGTGCTGGACGGCCTCGGGCGCCGCGTGGCGTCGGTCTCGGACCGCACGTTCGCGGCCGGACCGGCCCTCGTCGAGGTGCCGTCGAGCACCCTCGCGCCGGGGCTGTACCTCGTCCGGGTCCGGACCGACGCGAGTATGGTGACGACGCGCTTCTCGGTCGTCCGCTAGCCGAGACCCGCCGGCCTCCGGGCCGGTGAGACGGCGCCGCCCTCCGGGTTCCGCACGAGCGGGATCGGGAGGGCGGCGCGGTTCTGTCCGAGCGTCCCCTACGTCTGTCGGCGCAGCGCGGCGGCGGCGCGAACTTGCGGCATGACCCTCCCCGCCCTCACCGACGCCCAGCGGCAGGCCCTCGGCCGGTTCGCCGACGAGCTCGCGCGCGTCAACCGCGCGGTCAACCTCGTCGCCCAGAGCACGATGGGCGACGTCTGGGCGCGCCACGTGCGCCACAGCCTGTGCGTCGCCGCGCGCCCGTTCCCCGCCGGCGCGGTCGTCGTGGACTGGGGCACCGGCGGCGGGCTGCCGGCCGTACCGCTCGCCATCGCGTGCCCGCACGTCCGCGTCGTGGCCGTGGACGCCGTCGGCAAGAAGACCGAGGCCGTGCGGCTGTTCGCGCGGCGGCTCGGGATCGAGAACCTGACGGTCTGGAACGGACGCGCCGAGCGCTACGCCGACGCCGGCCTCCCCTCGCCGCAGTACGCCGTGTCCCGCGCGACGGCGCCGCTGGCCGATCTCTGGCGCTGGTTCGACGCCGTGCGCGCGCCGGTCGGCGGCGACCTGCCCGAGGGCGCGTGGACGCCGGGCCTCGTCTGCCTCAAGGGCGGCGACCTCGCCGACGAGACGGCCGCTCTCCACGCCTCGTTCGGTGGCCTCACCGTGGAGGCGACGCCGCTGACCGACTTGATGGGCGACAGCTGGTCCGACAAAGCGCTCGTGCACGTCACCGACGCCTGAGACGACGTCGGCCCGGAGCGACGCGCGCCCCGGGCCGACGTGAACCGGCGAGCCGGCGGATCTAGCGGACGATCAGCGCACGCTCATCACGCGCGCCGTCTGGACCGTGTCGCCCGTGCGGAAGCGGATCACGTAGACGCCCGTCGGCAGGTCGGCGGCGTCGAACGCGACGGTGTGCGCGCCCGCCTCGTGGAGGCCGGCGGCGAGCGTCGCCACCTGCTGGCCGAGGCTGTTGAACACCGTCACCTCCACGTCGGCCGCCTCGGCGAGCGAGAAGCGGACGTCGGTGGCGGACGTGAACGGGTTCGGGAAGGCGCCGCCGAGCGCCGTCTCGGCCGCCACGCCGTCGGCAAAGCCGGTGAGGTAGGTGATCGTGATGACGTTCGAGCAGGCGCCGTCCTCGCGGTCGCAGACCTGCCACGTGTCCGACCCGGTGACGTTGCGACCGAGGTTGTAGGTCACCGCGCCGTCGTCGGTGGTGCGGCCGATGAGCGCACCGTCGCGGTAGACGTTCACCTGGCCCCCGTCGAAGCCGGTCCACGTGAGGTCCACGTACGTGCGGCGGTTCTGGACGCGCCGGCTGCCCGAGAGCACGAGGCTGCTGGGCGAGGTGACCGTGACGGACTGCGAGGCGACGTCCGTCGCGCCGTCGTCGTCGGTGACCGTGAGCGTGACGGTGTAGGTGCCGGCGGCCGCGTAGGTGCGGCTCGGGCTGGTGGCCGTGGACGTGCCGCCGTCGCCGAACGTCCACGCGCGGGATGCGATGGTGCCGTCGGGATCCGAGCTCGCGTCGGTGAACGAGCACGTCAGGCCGGAGCACGAGGCCGAGAAGGCGGCGTTGGGCGGCTGGTTGCCGCCGGTCGGCCAGAGGTCGAAGGCCTCCGTGTTGTCGCCGTTGGAGCCGGTCGAGCCCTGGCTGGCGCTGTAGCCGAGGCCGCGCCGCGCGAAGGCCGCCTGGAGCAGCGCCGTGTGGGCGCCGCCGTAGACGGCCGCGTCGGCCGCGAGGATGGCGTCACGCCCGCTCACGAAGCCCGGGCTGCACGGCTGCAGCTTGAGGCCCTCGGTCACGAGGCGCATCATGATCTGGTTGCCCGCCGTGCCGGAGGCGTTGTAGAGGTCCGGCGAGAAGCCGTGCACGTTGATCAGCTCCCACGTGGCCTCCCAGAGGATCGTCGCCCACACGAAGCCGATGCCGTGCGGGACCGAGAGGCCGCTGCGCGTCCGCTGGTAGGTGTAGTTGTTGACCGCGAAGTTGGTCGAGTAGGGCGCCGGGCGGATGCCGACGCCGTTGGCCGGCTGCCCGAAGAGGTAGGTGCCGATGCCGCGCGCCTGCGGGCCGGTGTCGCCGGCCGCCATCGTGAACATCAGGCCGTACCAGTCGCTCCAGCCCTCGCCCATCTGCTCGGCGTTGCCGAGGCACGACGTGGTGGTGCGGCCGCCGGTGAGGCGGTTCGAGATGCCGTGGCCGTACTCGTGCACCACCACGCCGTTGTCGAACGAGCCGTCGACGTCCGGGTTGGGGTTGGTCCCGATGTACATCTGCATCCGCGGCGCCGAGCCGTCGACGGGCGTGCTGAAGTTGGCGTTGTTGGTGCCGCCGCCGTCCTGCGCCTCGGCGCGGACGGCGTCGTTGCCCGAGCCGCCGCGGCCGTAGTTGTTGACCTGGAAGTTGCCCGCGGCCTCGGTGAAGCCGTACTGGTACATCACGTCGTGGATGACGTTGCTCCAGTAGAACAGGTTGACGACCGACGCCGGGCGGTAGGTGGACGGCGCCTGCGCGAGGTCCAGCGCGAAGTTGAACGTGAGGCTCGTGCCGCCGCTGGGGCTGGAGCCGGCGTCGGCCACGTTGTCCGCGTTGGTGTCGGTGTAGGCGTGGACGTTGTTGCCCTGCGTGGTCGTGAACTCGGCGCCGGCGGCTCCGTTGGTGTCGTGCCAGCCGAACGGCGAGGCGAGCGCGTCGTCGGGGTTGGCGACGGCCGTCCGGCCGCCGTCGTACGGCGACTCCAGCGGCATCGCGAAGACGGTGTAGCTGCCGACGAGCATCGGCGCGAGCGGGTGCGCCGACGACGACGCCAGCGGCGCGAGCGACGCCGCCGCGCCGTGCGCGTGGGTGTCGCCGAACGTGTCGTGCACCACGAGGTCGTGCTGCGCGATCACGCGGCCGGTGGCGGCGTCCACGTAGCCGAGCCAGTAGTGCTGCGCGTCGAGCGGGTAGAGCGAAACCTCCCAGGCGAGACGAAGCGCGTCGCCCTCGGGGTGCCACACGAGGCGGGCGCGGACCGGCTCCAGCGCGATGCCGCCTTCGTTCAGGATCGTCCACTGGTCGGCACCGCCGCGCGCCTCGGCGACGGCGAAGATGCCCTCGGCGAGTCCGTTGTGGCGCGCGAGCGCGTTGGCGGCGGCCGTGGCGCCGAGCGCGGCCACGGGCGCGGTGCGCGCGGCGGCGTAGGCGGCCTGCGGACGCTCGGTGCCGGCGGCGTGGACCACCTGCCCGGCACGCCCGACCGCGACGGTCATCTCGGTCCCGATCACGTCGAGGCCGGCGACGGACTGGCGGAGGTAGACGTACGTGAGCACGTCGCCGGCGTGCGCGTCGGTGACCGCGAGGTCAGGCGCCGGGCCGCCTCGCGCGGCTTCCGAGGCCGCGAACGCGCGCGCGATGTCGAGGTGGTCCGCCGGGACGGCGAAGGACTGGGCGAGCGCCAAAGCGGGCAGCAGGAGCGCCGCCACGGCGACGAGCAAACGAGTCATGGTGTGATGGGGAGGAGACGCGGCGCAGCGGGCGACCGGAAACCTGCCAGGCTCGCCGCGCGACGGCGCGGAAAGTAGCGGAAGCTCACAGAAGTCCAATCGCCACACCGATCTCTCGCCGCAGGTTGTCGCGCCAATGAGCCCGGCACTTCGGCGTGCGCTGCGAGTATCCTCCGTCTCTGCCCCTCGACGTACTCGACCCCGCCATGCCCGCCGATCCCTTTGGCGTCCGCGACACGCTCTCCACCGCCGCCGGCCCCGTCGCCTACTACCGCCTCGACCGCCTCGCCGAGCAGACCGGCACCGACCTCGCGCGGCTGCCCGTCTCGATCCGCATCCTGCTCGAGAACGTCCTCCGCGAAGCCGGCGAGGGGCCCGTCGGCCGGGACGACGTCGAGAAGCTCGCCGGCTACGACCCGGCGAACCCGGCCGAGGTCGAGATCCCGTTCACGCCCGCGCGCGTGCTGCTGCAGGACTTCACTGGCGTGCCGGCGGTCGTGGACCTCGCCGCGCTCCGCTCCGCGATGGCGCGCAACGGCGGCGACCCGCAGACGATCAACCCGCGCGTGCCGGTGGACCTCGTGATCGACCACTCGGTGCAGGTGGACCGCTACGCCACCACCGGCGCCTTCGCCGAGAACGCCGAGATCGAGTTCGACCGCAACCGCGAGCGCTACGAGTTCCTCCGCTGGGGCGCCGGCGCGTTCGACAACTTCGGCGTCGTGCCGCCCGAGCGCGGCATCTGCCACCAGGTCAACCTCGAGTACATCGCGCGTGGCGTCTGGACCAAGACGGCCGACGACGGCCTGACGGTCGCCTACCCCGACACGCTCGTCGGCACCGACAGCCACACGACGATGATCAACGGCCTCGGCGTGCTCGGCTGGGGCGTCGGCGGCATCGAGGCCGAGGCGGCCATGCTCGGCCAGCCGATGTACATGCTCATGCCGCGCGTCGTCGGCTTCCGCCTCACGGGCGCGCTCCGCGAGGGCGTCACGGCCACCGACCTCACGCTGACCGTCACGCAGATGCTGCGCCAGCACGGCGTCGTCGGCAAGTTCGTCGAGTTCTTCGGGACCGGCCTCTCGTCGATGAGCCTGCCGGACCGCGCGACGATCGCCAACATGGCCCCCGAGTACGGCGCCACGATGGGCTTCTTCCCCGTCGACGACGAGACGCTGCGCTACCTCCGGCGCACCAACCGGCCGGCCGAGACCGTGGACCTCGTCGAGCGCTACACCAAGGCGCAGGGCCTCTTCCGGACCGACGACACGCCGGACCCCGAGTTCGAGTCGGTGATTGAACTCGACCTCGCGACCGTCCAGCCGTCGATGGCCGGCCCGAAGCGCCCGCAGGACCGCATCACGCTCTCCGACGTGCGGCGCGTCTTCCGCGAGAGCCTCGCGGCGCCCGTCGGGCCGCAGGGCTTCGGCCTCGCCGGCGACCGACTCGACGCCTCGGCCGACGCGAAGGGCGCGACGATGCGCCACGGCTCGGTCGCCATCGCGGCCATCACGAGCTGCACCAACACCTCCAACCCGAGCGTGATGGTCGCCGCCGGCCTCGTCGCCCAGAAGGCCGTCGCGCGCGGCCTCCGCGTGGCACCGTACGTCAAGACGAGTCTCGCACCGGGCAGCCGCGTCGTGACCGCCTACCTCGAGGCCGCCGGCCTGCAGGAGTCGCTCGACGCGCTCGGCTTCCACCTCGTCGGCTACGGCTGCACGACGTGCATCGGCAACTCGGGTCCGCTGGACGACGCCGTGGCCGACGCCATCACGTCTGCCGACCTCATCGCCGCCGGCGTCCTCTCGGGCAACCGCAACTTCGAGGGGCGCATCCACTCGCTCGTCAAGGCCAACTTCCTCGCGAGCCCGCCGCTGGTCGTCGCCTACGCGCTGGCCGGGACCGTAGACCTCGACCTCGAGGCCGACCCCATCGGCACCGGCGCCGACGGCCAGCCGGTCTACCTGCGCGACGTCTGGCCGACGCAGGCCGAGGTCACCGAGGCCATTGAGCGCGCCGTGACGCCCGAGCAGTACGCCGAGCTCTACGACGGCATCGAAACGAGCAACCCGCGCTGGAACGCCATCGAGACCTCCACCGGCGACGTCTACGACTGGCAGGACGACAGCACCTACATCCAGGAGCCGCCGTTCTTCCTCGACGTCACGCCCGACGTGCCGGCCATCGCGCCCATCGCCGGCGCGCGCGCCCTCGCGGTGCTCGGCGACTCGGTCACGACCGACCACATCTCGCCGGCCGGCGCCATCCCCAAGAACGAGCCCGCCGGGCAGTTCCTCCAGGCCGCCGGCGTCGCGCCGGCCGACTTCAACTCGTTCGGCTCGCGCCGCGGCAACGACCGCGTGATGACGCGCGGCACGCTCGCCAACATCCGCCTGCGCAACCAGCTCGCGCCGGGCACCGAGGGCGGCTGGAGCACCCACCTGCCCTCGGGCGAGGTCGGCTACCTCTACGACGTGGCGATGCGCTACCGCGACGAGGGCACGCCGCTCGTGATCGTCGCCGGCAACGACTACGGCATGGGCTCCTCGCGCGACTGGGCCGCCAAGGGCACGCAGCTGCTCGGCGTCCGCGCCGTCCTCGCGCAGTCGTTCGAGCGCATCCACCGCAGCAACCTCGTCGGGATGGGCGTGCTGCCGATGCTCTTCCCGGCCGGCGAGACGCTCGCGACGCACGGCCTCGACGGCACCGAGACGTTCGACATCCCGGTCACCGAGGACGTCCGCCCCGGCGAGCGCCTGACGGTCACGGCCACGCGCGCCGACGGCTCGGCGGTCACGTTCACGGCCATCGCGGCGCTCAACACGCCCATCGAGGTCGAGTACTACCGCCACGGCGGCATCCTCAACTACGTCCTGCGCGACTTCCTGCGCACGCAGATGGTCGAGGCGTAGGCCGTGCCTCCGCTCCGCGTCGTCTACGTCTCGCACTCGATCCCGCCCGCCGATGCGCCCGAGGCGAGCATCGGCGGGATGCAGCGCGTGGCCGTGGACCTCCTCGCGGCGCTCCGCCGCCGGCCCGACGTGGATCTCGACGCGTGGACGCTGAGCGTCCCGTGGAGCGAGATCGGACGCCGCACGACCGGGTTCATCCTTCGCGTCGCCGGCGGCCTGCCCAAACGCGCGCGCGACGCTGACGCGGTCCTCTTCTCGTCGCTCGTCACCGGCGGCATCGCGCCCGGCGTGCGCTTCCGGCTGCGCCGCCCGGCGCTCGTCTCCATCGCGCACGGACAGGACGCGACGCTCCCCAACCCGCTGCACCAGGCGTGGCTGCGCCCGACGTTCCGCGCGCTCGACGCCGTGCTGTCGGTCTCGTCGGCCACCGCCGAGGCGTGCGTCGCCCGTGGTCTCGCGCCCGACAAGGCGCTCGTCGCCCACAACGGCATCGACCCGGAGAGCGTCGCGCCGCCGGCCGACCGACCGGCGGCGCGCGCCGCCCTCCGCGACCGGCTCGGCCTCTCGCCGGAGTCCGTCCTGCTGCTCGTCGTCGGCCGCCAGGTCGAGCGCAAGGGCACGGCGTGGTTCGTCGGCGACGTCCTGCCACGCCTCCCGCCGCACGCCCACCTCGTCGTCGTCGGCGCCGGACCCGAGATCGAGCGCATCTCGTCGGTCGCGTTCGCCGCCGGCGTCGAGCCGCGCGTCCACCTCCTCGGCCGCGCCGCGCCCGACGTGCTCGACGCCGCCCGACACGGCGCCGACCTCTTCCTGATGCCCAACGTGCCCGTGCCGGGCGACATGGAGGGCTTCGGCGTGGTGCTGCTCGAAGCGGCCCTCGCCGGCCTCTACACGGTCGGGACCGGTATTGAGGGCATCCGCGACGCCGTCGTCGAGCCGACGACCGGGCACCTCGTCCCGCCCCGGAGCCCGGCGGCGTTCGCCGCGGCCATCCTCCCGTTCATCGAGGACCCGGCGACGGCGCACGCGGCCGGGATGCGCGCCCGCGACCTGGTGCAGGAGCGCTTCTCGTGGGACGGCGCCGCCGACGTCTACGTCCGCCACCTGCGGACCGTCGTCGAGCGACGCCGCGCGCGCCGGCGGTGACCGACGCTCCGGGTCCGCGCCGCGACCTCCGCGCGCGCCTCTTCGCGTGGAGCCTCGCCCACGCCGGCGACGCCGACCGACGCCTCTACGGCGCTCGCAAACGCACGCTGTTCGCGCGACTCGACGCCGGACCCGGACGCACGGTGGTCGAGATCGGCGCCGGGGCGGGTCCGAACGCCGCCTACCTGCCGGCCGGGACGCGCTGGCTCGTCGCCGAGCCCAACGGCTTCTTCTACGACACGCTCCGCACGGCGGCCGAACGACACGACCTCGCGCTGGAGTTGCTCGCCGGCGACGCGCACGCGCTCCCGCTGCCCGACGCGTCGGCCGACGCCGTCGTCTCGACGCTCGTCCTCTGCTCGGTCGGCGACCCCGGCGCCGCGCTCGCCGAGGTGCGGCGCGTGCTGCGTCCGGGCGGGGCGTTCCTGTTCGTCGAGCACGTCGCGGCCGACGACGGAACGTGGCTCCGCCGGCTCCAGCGCGGGCTGCGCGCGCCGTGGGGCTGGGCCGGCGACGGCTGCCGGCCGGACCGCGACACGCTCGGCGCGATCCGCGCCGCCGGCTTCTCGCGCGTCGAGGCCGAGGCGTTCCGTGTACCGCTCGGGCTGGCGGCGCCGCACGTCGCCGGGATCGCGTGGCGCTGATGGGTCCGTGCCACGGCACGCGGGAACGCGCGGCGCGCCGCCTCGTGCCTGCCTCTCACCCGCCGCCCGCCTCGTGCCCGTCCGCCTCGACCGCTCGCGCCTCCTCCCTGCCCTGACGAACCGCGACGCGCTGGACGCGCGCGTCCTCGACGCCCACCGCCGCGTGCTCGTCGGCGAGACGCGCAGCCCTGAGATGCTCGGCTGGCGCTCCATGCTGGCCGGCGGGACCGTCCCCGAGCTCGACGCCGTGCTCGACGTGGCCGACGAGATCCGCGACCGCGCCGACGTGCTGCTCTGCGTCGGCATCGGCGGGAGCTACCTCGGCGCCGAGGCCGTCCTGCAGGCGCTCACGCCGACGTTCGCGCGCTCGGGTCCCGAGGTCCTCTTCGCCGGCCACCACCTCGGCGCGGCCTACCTCGATGAACTGCTCGCCTACCTCGACGGCAAGAGCGTCTACGTCAACGTCATCTCGAAGAGCGGGACGACGCTGGAGCCGGCGCTCGCCTTCCGCCACGTGCGGACGTGGCTCGCCAACCGCTTCTCCGATGCCGACCGCCGCATCGTCGCCACCACCGACGGCGCGCGCGGCACGCTCCATCGTCTCGCGGCGGACGCCGGCTGGCGCACCTTCACCATCCCCGACTCTGTCGGCGGGCGCTTCTCGGTCCTAACGCCCGTCGGGCTGCTCCCCGTCGCCGTCGCTGGGGTGGACGCTCGCGCGCTCGTCGCCGCCGCCGCCGCCGAGGCCGACGCCCTCACGACCGCCGACGCCTCGCACCCGGCGCTGCTCTACGCCGGCGACCGCTTCGCCCTCCACGAGGCCGGCACGTCGGTCGAGATCCTCGCCGTGATGGACCCGCGCCTGCGCGGCCTCGGCGCGTGGTGGCAGCAGCTCTTCGGCGAGAGCGAGGGCAAGGAGGGCAAGGGCCTCTTCCCGGTCGTCCTCCAGTACACCACCGACCTCCACTCGGTCGGGCAGTACGTGCAGGAGGGACGGCGCCTCTTCTGCGAGACGTTCCTCCGCCTCGCCGACGACGACGCCGGGCCGACCGTCGCGCCGATCGCCGGCGACCCCGACGACCTCAACGACCTCGCCGGCGTCCCGCTCGGGACCGTCAACGCACGCGCGTGGCAGGGCACGGCCGACGCGCACGCCGAGGGCGGCGTCCCCAACTGGACGATCACGCTGCAGCGCCTCGACGCCGACGCCGTCGGCCACCTCCTCTACTGGTACGAGCACGCCGTCGCCGTCGGCGGGACGCTCCTCGGCGTGGACCCCTTCAACCAGCCCGGCGTCGAGGCCTACAAGGGCAAGATGTACGCGCTGCTGGGGCGCTGATACACCTGTCCACACGGTGGAGAACCGTGTGGACAAACCGCCCTCCGCCGGGGGCAGCCGTGGACGGGCCGGACGAGGCACATTCCCGCCTCCGATGCACGCCCCATCGCCCCACCGGCTCTGCCATCGTTGCCCACACCCCGCCGGCGGGACGACCGGCGCACCCGAACCCAACGATCCGGTGTGGACACGCGTGGAGATGTGGACAGAGGTCGGGAATCCCGGCAGACACCGTCTCTCGTGACCGACGACGACGCGTCGCGCGTGGACAGCCGCGTGGATGACGAGCCAGGTTGTCCACGTCTGCCCACAATGGAGTCGCCACGGTCGGTTGTCCACGTGTCCACAGCCCCTACTGCAATTCCCACTCTTCAACTTCTTTATCTAAGAAGAAGAGAGACGGGTGGACAACCAGCGAGCCCGCTCGGAACCGGGTGTATCAGCGTGTACCGGTCGCTGCTCCGGATTGGTCTAGACCGGTCTATACCGCCCGGAGCGATCCGTCGAACGGGATCGGGAGCGCCGATCAGAAGTCCAGCCCGACGGACAGGTAGAAGCGGCGCGGACCGATGGCGCGCCCGTCGAACGGCCATGCCCAGTCGGCGCGGAGCGGGTAGCCGAGGACCGTCGTGCGAAGCCCGACGCCGGCGCCGAGCAGCACGTCGTCCAGCACGCGCGGGAGCGGCGCGCCCGTGGTGTCGGTCGGCGTGCGCCAGACGTCGAGCCCGCCGTCGGCGATCACGCCGGCGTCGGCGAAGGCGACAGCCTCGATGTCGTAGAGCGGGAGCACGGGCAGCGGACCCGGCAGCAGCGCCGCCACGAGCGGCGCGCGCAGCTCGCCGTTGACGAGCAGGTAGAGCGGACCGGCCGCCTCGTTGAAGCCGAAGCCACGCAGCGGCAGAACCGGCGTCGCGAACACAAAGTCGCCCGCGCCCTCCACGGGCAGGCTCGCGTAGCGGGCGCCGATCCAGTTGGCGACGCCGGCGGCGTAGAAGCGCTGCGGCTCGCCGCCCACCGAGAGGCCACCGGCGACGCGCGCGGCCGCGGTCGTGCCCGGCGCGAGGGGCCAGTAGCGCCTGGCGTCCGCCTGGAGCGTCACGAAGGCCGCGTCGGGTCCCGGCGTGCCCGAGAGGCTCGCGGCGTAGCGGTGGCCCCGCTGGGGCGCCAGAGCGCCCGCTACCGTGCGGTCCACGGTGTACGTCAGGCGGGGCACGACGAACGTCCGAGTGCGCGTGCGCTCGCCGAGGTTCGAGAGGTCGGTGAGCGCGACGCCGAGCCACGCGACCTCCAGGTCGGTGCGCCGGAAGCGGTCGTGCGGGCGCCGCGCGCGCGCCGCGACGCCGAAGTTGCGGTAGCGGAAGACCGTGGACGTGTCCGGCAGCTCGCGCGCGAGGTGGAACCCCTCGACGGCCCAGTCGGCGCGCCCGGCGCGGTGCTCATAGCGCAGCACGTAGTCGGCGTTGCGCAGGTCGAGGACGAGGTTGGTGGCCACGGCGAGGCGGTGCTCGCCGAGGAGGTCCGAGAAGCGGATCTGCGTCACGCTCTGGACGCCGTAGACGGTGTCGTAGGTGCCGGAGGCCGTCACGAGGTCGGGCGTGAAGCGCAGCCGGTAGCGCCGCGCGACGGGCACGCCCCGGGCGTCGCGGTAGCCGCTGCTCGGCGCGTCGTGCGGCATCAGGTCGAAGGCCGACGGCGACGGCAGCGAGTCTGACCGCACCAGCGAGTCGCGACGGGCGCGCAGGACCGCCAGCAGCGAGTCGGCCAGCGCGAGCTCGCGCGCCGTCGGGAGGCGCGTCCGGCGCGGCAGCGCGGCCGACGGCACGCCATCGACGGCGTCGCGAAGGAAAGCGTTTCGCTGCTGCGTGGCCTCCGAGGCGAGCGCGAGCGCCGGCGGAGCGCCGCCCGCCGGGTCGGCGTCGCCGCGACGCACGGCCCAGACGGTCGGCGCGAGCACCGGCGGCAGGTCGCGTCGGCCGAACGGGTCGCGGACGAGGAAGACCGACGGCACGCCGTCGGCAAGCGCCAGCACGGCCGCGCGCGCGCCGTCGGACGAGAGCGATAGCCCGAGGACGCCCGTCTGGAGGTCGGTCACCGGACGCGCCGCGCCGCCGGTGTCGCCGGGGCCGTCGAGGGCGTACAGGTTGGGGATGCCGTTGCGGTCGGAGACGAACAGGACGCGCTCGGCGCCATCCGCGCCGGTGGACGTCTGCGGGTACGTCGCGTCCCAGCCGTCGGTGGGCGTCAGGGGGGCGGCCTCGGCGGGGAGCGCGCGCCCGACGTCGGGCACGGCGACGCGGTAGAGGCGGAAGGCGGTCCGCCCCAGCCGGCGCACGTCGTAGCGGCCGTCGCGCGCGGCGTCGGGTGTGGCGGCGCCGAGCGACGTGTCGTCGCCACGGTCCGAGTGGAAGACGAGGCTCCGCCCGTCGCGGCTCCAGGCTGGCGCGTGGTCGCCGTGCAGGTCGCGCGTGAGGTTGACCGTCGCGCCGGTGACGACGTCGACGACGAAGAGGTCGCTGTGGGCGCCGGACGTGCCCGCCAGCGCGAGGCGCTCGCCGTCCGGGCTCCAGGCCACCGAGGCGATGGCGTGGACGCCCCGCGGGCGCAACTCGCGCACGCGGCCGGTGCCCACGTCGAGCAGCGCGACGGCGTCGCCGGGGCCGCTCGTCACCGCCACGGCGAGCGTCGCGCCGTCGGGGCTCCACGCGAGGCCCGGCGAGCGGAGGCGCAGCCGCTCGAACTGGGCCGTCTCCTGCCCCTCGACGAGCGTCCGCGCCGCGCCGGTGCCGACGGTCGGGACGACGAGCACGTCGAAGAGGCCGTCGCGCGTGGAGACGTAGGCCACCTTGTCGCCGATCGGGCTGATGGCCGGGCTGGCGTGGAAGACGGCCCCGCCGCGCTCGGGCGTCGCGAGCGGACGCGCGACGGCCTCGACAGGCTCGCGCGCGGCAGCGTCCGGCGCGTGGATCGTCCGCAGCGCGTCGTGCCAGCGGTCGGACACCTCGGTGACGCTCAGGCCGGTGGCCTCGCGCATGGCCGCCGACACGTTGCGCCCGGTGCGCACGTCGTGGAGCAGGTCGCGCACCATCTCGCGGCCGTACTCGTGCGCGAGGTAGTCCCACACGCCCTGCCCACCGCGGTAGGCGAGGTAGCCGCGCAGGCGCGGGATCGGCGGGAGGCGCTCGCTCAGGACCGCGTCGCGCAGGTAGAGGTCCGAGGTCGTGTCCCAGCCGAGCGCGCTCCACTCGGGCAGGCCCTCGGCGAACCACGGCGGCAGGTCGAGCCGGAGGCCGCTGCGGAGGAACGACTGGACCGTCCCGCCGAAGTAGAGGTCGTTGACGACGGCGTGGACCATCTCGTGGTGGATCACGCGCCGGAACTGCCGCCAGTCGCCGGTGAAGGGCACGGCGACGCGGTTCTTGTAGCGCTCGGTCACGCCGCCGATGCCGTCGGCGCCGATGGGGAGGTCCACGGCATCCGTCGCGGCGAAGGCCGCATGCGTCGGGTAGACGAGCAGCGGGATGCGCCGGTCGACGTCCCGCCCGAAGAGGGCCGCGATCTCGGCGTAGGCTTCCTCGGCGGCCTCGGCGGCGAACGTGGCGATCACGCGCCCGCCGCCGCCGGGCGGCTCGTAGTAGTACGCGTCCACGTGCTCCGTGCCGAGCGTCCGCCACGCGCGGCGCTCGTACTGGACGCGGTTCTGCCCGAACGCGAACGTCTGCGCCGCCGCCGGCCCGGCGAGGCACGCGATCAGCAGGACGGCGAGGCGGGTCAACGGCGCGGCGATGGATCGCACACAGGGTACGCCGCCAACGGCGCCGCCTCGCGCCGTGGTGCCCCGCCGCCGGCCGGAAGGGGGCACCGGCCGGGGTCAGAAGTTGTACGTGAAGCTGCCCAGCGGCGCGAAGCCGGCGACCTCGCCACCGAGGCTGCCGATCACGCCGAACACGTCGGCCGAGAAACGGTCGCCGAAGAAGCGCACGCCGGGGAGCACCAGCACGCCCGAGTCGCCCTCGGCGATGGGCACGAGCGCCTCGGCGAGCAGCTTGACGCTGTTCGAGACCTGGACCTCGCCGCCGACCGTCAGCAGCACGCCGTCGGCGGTTTCGAACTCGCCCGACGACAGGCTCCCGCCGATGAAGCCGGTGACGCCGACGGTGGCCGCGCGCGCGGCGTCGCCGAACGTGGCGGCGAGGTACGGCGTCACGGCGATCCCGCCGTCGGTGCCCTCGGCCAGCGGGACGACCACCGAGCCGCCGAGCGCGACGTCGAGGCCATCGGTGCGCACGACCTGCGCCTTGATGCCCGGCACCAGCACGCCGCCGCCGCCCGACCCGAAGACGAGCACGCCCGCGCCGCCGATGTCCACCGTCGGCGTGACGGCATAGGTCACGTTCGGAATCACGACCGAGAGCAGGCCGAGGCGCGTCTGGCCGCGCCGCCCGAGCGTGCGGCCCGTCGGCGAGAAGACGAGGCGGGTGCGCGTCGGGTCCACGCGTGCGAAGCGCCCGGACGCGAGCCCTTCGATGCGCGCGACGCGGTCACGCGGGATACGCTGCTCGACGCCCGACGGCGTGCGGACCACGACGGGATCGGCGGCCTCATCGTCCACGACGCCGACGACGACGGTGCCGTCGGTGAGAACCACGCGGCGCGTGGCGTCCTGCGCCGTGGCGACGGTCGTCGTGATCGCGAGGACGAGGAGGAGCAGGAACGAGCGCATCGGAGCCGGGGGACGAGGGGCCCGGAGTGTAGCGCCGACGTGTCAGTCGCAGCCGAACGCGCCGCTGGCCGGTGGGGCGAGCGCGATCCGGTGGCGCGACGACCCGGCAGTGCAGGTGCCGGCGAGGCGTCCGTCAGCTGCCGCCGTCAGGTCGCACGCGAGGGCGCGCGCGGCTGACATGCCGGGGAGTCGCGCCCGGTCGGTGGTGAAGCGCAGGCGTCCGCGCTGCCACGTCGCCGTCTCGGTGCGCGCCGTGCGCCCGCCGGTCGTGAGCACGACGCGGAAGCCAGTGTCGCAGCGCTCGATCTCGGCCGTCGCCGGCCGGGCCGCACGGCCCTCGCCCCACGTGCCGGTCCAGGTGCCGGATGGGAGCATCTGGGCGTTCGCAGCGGTCGAACCGGCGATCAGGGCGAGAAACAGGATGAAACGCATGGTTACAGGCGGAGCAGGAGGTCGGCGAGATCGGGAGGCGCCACGACGGGCGTCGTCGGCACGCGGCGGAGGTCGAACGTCGCGGCCACGTCGCTCGGTGTGCGGCGGCGCAGCGCCTCGCTCTGCCCGAGCGCGAACGCCAGCCAGCCGACGACGGCCTCGGGCACGACACCGGCGTCAGCGAGCGCGTCGAGCGCGAGCGCGCCGTCGCGCTTCGAGAGCTTGGCGCCGTCGGGCGCGACGACGAGCGGAACGTGTGCGTAGGTCGGGCGCGTTCCGCCAAGGGCTTCGATGAGCTGGATCTGGCGCGCCGTCGAGTCGAGCAGGTCGGCGCCGCGCACGACCTCGGTGACGCCCATGGCGAGGTCGTCCACGACCACGGCGAGCTGGTAGGCGTAGAGCCCGTCGCGCCGCTTCAGCACGAAGTCACCGACCGTTGACGCGACGGATTCGCGCTGCGGACCGCGAATCCGGTCGGTCCACGTCGTCTCGCCGTCGGCCACGACGAAGCGGAGCGCAGCCGCATCGGGCGGGTCGAACGAGCCGAGCGTCGCCGGCCGCCACGCGCGCGGATACGGAGGCAGACCGTCGGCGCCGTGCGGGGCGCTCGCCAGCGAGGCGAGGTCGCGCCGCGAGCGGCGGCACGGGAAGAGACGTCCGTCGGCGGCGAGGCGGGCGAGCGCGGATTCGTAGATCGCGCTCCGCTCGCTCTGGACGTACGGCGCGTGTGACCCGCCCGCGTCCGGCCCCTCGTCCCAGTCGAGCCCGAGCCAGCGGAGGGCGGCGATCTGCGCGTCGGTCGCGCCTGCGACGGTCCGCGGCCCGTCGAGGTCCTCGACGCGCACGATGAAACGTCCGCTGACGCTGCGAACGGACGCCCACGCGGCCAGCGCGGCGAGGGCGCTGCCGAGGTGCAGCGGCCCCGTCGGGCTCGGCGCAAAGCGCCCGACGGCGGGCGCGCTCACAGCGGACCGGCGAGGCCGGCCAGCACGTCGGCGTTCATCCGGTGCTCGCCGTCGAACGTCACCGGCGTGAACGGGACGCCGGCGGCGGCGAGACGGGCGGTCTCGTCGGCCATGCGCGCCGGCGTCGCGATCGGGTCGCGCGTGCCAGCGACGACCGCGACCCCGGCATCGCGCACCCACGGCTGGTCGAGCGCGACGTCGGGCGGGACGCCGCCGCCCCAGAGGATCGTGCGGTGGAGGCGGCGGGGGCGCCGCCCGAGCAGCGGCGAGCGGTCGGCCCAGCGCATCAGCATCCCGGCGCCCTGGCTGAAGCCCAGCCCGGCGAGCGGCACGGCGGCGAGGTCCACGTCGGCGCGGGCGGTGGCGGCGACGAGCACGTCGTCCAGGTAAGCGACGGCCGCCTCGACGTCGGCGTCGCGCATGGCGCGCGTGGCCCACGTCGCCCCGACGCGCTCGTAGCGGCCGTCGGGACCGCCGTCGAGGTAGAAGCGGCTCGGCGCCTCGGGCACGACGATCAGGCGGCCGGGGCGCTCGGCGACACGCAGGTGGCGACCGAAGTAGGCCGCGAGCTGTCCGTAGCCGTGGAGCGCGACCCAGACCTCGCGCACCTCCGCGGTCTCGCCGAGGACGCCGTAGCGGGCGGTGACGACCGTCTGGAGGGTGTGGAGTGTCATGGGCGCCAAGATCGAACCGCGCGCGGGGTCCGTGCGTCGCCGGCCGATGGCGCACCGCAAGCCCCACCTCCCGACGAAGATCTGCCCGGCGTGCGGGCGTCCGTTCGCGTGGCGCAGGAAGTGGGCGCGCGACTGGGAGCGGGTCGTCTACTGCTCGGAGCGCTGCCGGCGGAGCCGGGGGCGGGCGGTGGTAGGTTTCGCGTCTCACCCGCCGCTCGACCGATGACCCTCACCGACAAGACCGCGCTCGTCACCGGCGGCAGCCGCGGGATCGGCCGCGCGACCGTCGAGGCGCTGGCCGCCGCCGGCGCCCGCGTGGCGTTCACCTACCGCTCGCAGGCCGAGGCCGCCGAGGCGCTCGTGTCCGAGCTCGCCGCGCGCGGCACCGAGGCCTTCGCGATGCAGGCCGACGCTGCGAGCGCCGCAGACGCCGAGGCGTCGGTCAACGCCGTCGTCGAGCGCTGGGGGCGCATCGACGCGCTCGTCGTCAACGCCGGCGTCACGCGCGACGGGCTGATGATCCGCATGACCGCGGACGACTGGCAGGCGGTCATCGACACCAACCTCACCGGCGCGTTCCACATCTGCAAGGCCGCCTACCGGCCGATGATGAAGCAGCGCGGCGGCAGCATCGTGACCGTGTCGTCGGTCGTCGGCGTGATGGGCAACGCGGGGCAGGCCAACTACGCGGCGTCGAAGGCCGGCCTCATCGGCTTCACCAAGAGCCTCGCGCGCGAGCTCGGCGGGCGCGGCGTCCGCGCCAACGTCGTCGCGCCGGGCTACGTGGACACCGACATGACCGCCGGCCTCGGCGACGCGGCCACCGACGCGCTCAAGGGTCAGATCCCGCTCGGACGCACGGCACGCCCCGAGGAGATCGCCGCCGCCGTCGCGTTCCTCTGCTCCGACGCCGCGTCGTACGTCACCGGCCACGTCCTACACGTCGACGGCGGGATGGCGATGTAGTCACCCGTTGCCGGTGACGACCTCGTGGAAGACCGTCTCGCCGGTGCGCATCATGCGGCGGACGTACGGGTGGCAGAGGCCGCAGCCGCGCCCGAAGTCGCGCCCGGCGTCGCGCGCGGCCTCCTGCAACGCGCCGACGGTGCGCGCGCCCGAGGCCCGCGCGACGGGCGCCAGCTCGGCGAACCGGCGTCCGTGGCACACGCAGCGGTCGATCGTCACCGGCCGGCGGCGCGCATCGCGGTGCGCGCGGCGTCGGTCTGGCGGAACGCGACGGCGCCCGGGATGACGCCCGCGCCGAAGCGGCCCGTCTCGGCGCCCGTCGCCGGGTCGTGGATCGTCACCGCGCCGTCGGCGGCGTAGGGATTGGCGGGGTCCATCCGCCCGAGGAAGAGGCGGCCGGTGGCGTCGTCGAAGGCGACGGCGCTGATCTCGGCGTCGGGCACGTCGAGGCGGCCGGCGGCGGCGTTGGCGGCGGTGTCGAAGCGGAGCAGGCCGCCGGGCGCGGCGACGAACAGCTCGTCGCGCGAGGCGCTCAACGCGGCGTCGGTGCCGAGCGCGCTCGTCCCGAGGAGGCCCGGCGCCGGGAAGCGCGCGAGGACCTCGGCCGTCTGGCCGTCGAGCACGAGCACCTCGCCGGGCGCAGCGACCGTCCCGGTCCCGAAGTCGAAGCGACCGGTGCAGACGACCCACAGGTCGTCCTCGGCGTCCACGGCGAGCGCGCGCGGGCCGTCGCAGAGGCGCGGCGTGCGCGTGGCTGTCCCGCTCGGCGCGTCGATGATGCTGAGGTAGTCGTAGAAGCCAAAGCCGAAGTTGGCGACGTAGACGCGCTGACCGATGGCGGCGACGCCCTCGGGGTTCTCGCCGACGGCGATGGGCGCGCCGGTCTGTCCGGTGGCGAGGAAGACCGGCGTGACGCTCGCGCTGTAGAGGTTGCTCACGTAGGCTGTCCCGCCGACGACGGCCATCGAGCGCGGGACGGGCACGTCGATCTGGCGCTCGCGCGCGCCCGTGGCGAGGTCGATCACGTCGATGCGCCCGCGCCCGGTCGAGAAGGAGTCGTCGAAGTTGAGCAGCACGTAGAGGCGGTCGTTGTAGACGACCACGTTCTGGACGAGCCCGCCGAGGTCGGCGACGGCGTCGGGCGTCGTCGTGCCAGTCTCGGGGTCGTGGCGCGTCACGCTGCCGCTGTTGTCGGTGAAGATGCCCTGGTTGCCGACGAACACGGCGGTCGTCTCGGCCGGCGTGGGCGTGGTGGTGTCGCAGGCGGCGACGAACAGGGCGAGGAGCAGGAGCGGGAAGCGACGC
>Ga0209053_1000214_pt1 | contig 57190 bp, 63 predicted proteins | sample EBPBio152010_DNA_FD_185864 | JGI IMG/M metagenome (GOLD analysis project Ga0209053, IMG submission 185864) | Wastewater treatment Type I Accumulibacter community from EBPR Bioreactor in Madison, WI, USA - Reactor 1_7/15/2010_ DNA (SPAdes)... | ecosystem: Engineered > Bioreactor > EBPR >... | reverse complement strand
ACGGCAGAACCAGCGAGACCGTCATCAACGCCCCCCCCAGCCCGACGGTAAGCGCCATGAGCCACGCGACGACGTGCGTCGCCAGCACGAGGTGGCGAACGGCCGATCCGCGCCGGACCAGCGCCGCGAGCACGAGCGCGAGCAGCGGGACCAGCACGCCGATGAGGGTCGGCGCCCAGCCGGCCGCGTGCGCGTTGAAGGCGTCGGCGTAGGCGTCGGGCGCCAGCCCCCACGTCCCGCGCTGCGCCTCGGTCCACACCCGCGCGAGACGGCCGTAGAAGGGCGCTTCGACGTGAGATCCGAGCCCCCCGAGGAACGCGCTCCCCGACGCCTGGCGCATCAGCAGAAAGAAGACGAGGTTGACCAGCAGGAAGACGCGGACCGGCCGCAGATGCCATGTCCGCTTGCCGGTGAGGTAGGCCTCCGTCAGGACGCCCGGCCGCATGAAGTCGCGCACCGTGCGCCACGTGCGCCCGTCGGCCCCGAACACCTCGTGGATGCCCTCGGTGAGATGCCAGACCAGCGACTCGTCGGACGGGCGCGGCTGCCGCTCGCCACACGCCGCGCAGAACGGGCCGTGCAGGGGCGCGCCGCACGCCGAACACGCACCCGCCGCGGGCGACGCCTGCGAGCGATCACGCCGACGAGCAGGGTGGCGGCGAGACATCGGCGCGGACGCTCGGCCTACGCCTCCTCGTCGGGGTCGGGGTAGTCGTCGGGGGCGGACGTCCCCTCGTGCGCGGGCGGGTCGGACGCCGGGAACGACTCGAGCGATGCCGTGTCGGCGTCGCTCGCCGGGTTGATCGTGTCCTCGGGCGCGACGTGCAGGTCGTCGGGCTCGGGGTGACCCTGGTCGGGGGCGGCGGAATCGGGCATGGCGTCGGCGGCGGAGGTCCCGGTGAGAGCGCCGGCGGACTCGTCGGGTTCCGCCCGCGACGCCTCGACGAGCACGAAGAGGCGCTCCTTGAGCGGCTCCAGCCCGCGCCGGGCGACGGCCGAGAGCGCCAGCACGTCCACATCGTCGGGGAACGTCGCGGCCACGTCGCGCGCCCAGTCGTCGGCGAGGTCGAGCCCCACGAGGTCCATCTTGGTCAGCGCCACGAGGCGCGGCTTGTCGAGCAGGTGCGGACTGAACGCCCGCAGCTCGGCGAGGAGCGTCGCGTACTGCGCCGCCGGGTCGTCGGCGTCGGCGGCGATGCAGAACAGCAGCACGGCGTTGCGCTCGACGTGCTTCAGGAAGCGGACGCCGAGACCGCGCCCCTCGCTCGCGCCCTCGATCAGGCCGGGGATGTCGGCGATGACGAAGGAGCGCGTGTCGCCCACGTAGACCATCCCGAGGTTGGGCTCGAGCGTCGTGAACGGGTAGTCCGCGATCTTGGGCTTGGCGGCCGAGAGGCTGCTCACGAGCGTGCTCTTGCCCGCGTTCGGGAAGCCGACGAGACCGACGTCGGCCAGCAGCTTGAGTTCGAGCGTGACGTCGCGCTCCTCGCCGGGGAGGCCGGGCTGGGCGTAGGTCGGCGTCTGGCGCGTGGCGCTCTTGAAGTGCGTGTTGCCGAGGCCGCCGCGTCCGCCCTGCGCGAGCGTGAGGCGGTCGCCGGGCCGGAGGATCTCGCCGAGGAGCGCGCCGGTCTCGGTGTCGCGCACGACGGTCCCGAGCGGAACGCGCAGCACGATGTCGGGCGCCGTCTTGCCGCTCTTCATCGCGCCCGAGCCGGGCTCGCCGTGCGCCGCGAAGTGGTGGCGGTTGTAGCGGAGGTCGAGCAGCGTGTACAGGCTCGCGTCGCCCTCGACGACAACGCTGCCGCCGTGGCCACCGTCGCCGCCGTCGGGGCCGCCCTTCGGGGCGAACTTCTCGCGGCGGAAGTGTGCGCTGCCCGGCCCGCCCTTCCCGGAGCGGACGCTGATGGTGACGTAGTCGACGAACTTCACGGGATGGACGCGGTGGGATGGACGATGGACGCGGGAGAGCACGCGCGCTGGTCGTCGACGCCCGTCCATCGAAAATCGCCCATCGCGCCGCGCCGGGCCATCGCGCCACGTTCGCATCCGGCTCGTCCCTCCTCCACGGTCTCCCACCTGCCGATGAAATCGGTCACGCTCTACACCGACGGCGCCTGCTCGGGCAACCCCGGCCCCGGCGGCTGGGGCGCCGTCCTCGTCTACGCCGACGCCGACGGCCGGGTCGTCCAGAAAGAGCTCTCGGGCGCCGAGCCGGCGACGACCAACAACCGCATGGAGCTCACGGCGGCGGCCGAGGCGCTGGAGGCGCTGCGCGAGCCGTGCCGCGTGGCGCTCCACTCGGACAGCGCCTACCTCGTCAACGCCTTCATCGACCGCTGGCTCGACGGCTGGCAGCGCCGAGGCTGGCGCAAGGCCGACAAGAGCCCGGTTCTCAACCGCGACCTCTGGGAGCGCCTTCTCGCCCAGGACGCCCGCCACGACGTGACGTGGGTCAAGGTCAAGGGCCACGCGGGGATCCCGCTCAACGAGCGCGCCGACCGCCTCGCCGTCGGCGCGATGGAGGCGCTCGGGCGGAACCCGCAGGCCGTGCCGTCGGGTATGTGAGGTCACATCGCCGCCTCCCTCGCATGGCCTCCCGCGACCTCCCCACCCGCCCGCTCCTCGAAGTCGTGCTCGGCTTCCTCGGCGCGCTGCTCATCGTGCCGCTGCTGCTCAAGACCGTCACCGGGCTCGTGCGGACGCTCTTCCGGTTCCGCACCACGCGCCGCCTGATGGCCGACGCGGCGATCGCCGCCGTCTCGGCGCTGCTGCTGCGCGAGGACGTGCTGGACCGTGTGTTCGGCCGGCGCGGCGAGTCCGACGGCCTGCTCAAGTCGTCCGTCCAGCGCGACGCGTGAGCCTCGACGCGCGCGCCTACCGCGGCCGCTACCCCGGCGACCTGCTCGTCGCGTTCGCGCGCGACCTCCTCGGCGCGGTCGGCGCGCTCGACGCCGTCGGCGGCGACGTGGTCGTGGCCTCGCTCGGGCGCCTGCCGCCGGTCGCGCTGGTGCGCCACCCGGACCTCGTACGCGACGTCTTCGTCGGGCTCAACGACCGCCTGACGAAGGCGCGCGGCTTGCGGCTGGCGAAGACGCTCCTCGGTGAGGGCCTGCTCACGTCCGAGCCGCCGCACCACACGCGCCAGCGGCGCTTGCTGCTGCCGGCCTTCCACCACACCCGGCTGCGGCTCTACGCCCGCGCGATGGTGGACGCCGCCACCGCCGAGGCCGATACGTGGCGCGACGGCGCGACCGTCGACGCCGCCGCCGCGATGAACCGCCTCGCGCTCGTCATCGCCGGGCGCACGCTCTTCTCGGCCGACGTGCTCGTGCACGCGGACCGCGTCGGCGGGGCCGTCGCCGAGGCGATGGCGGCGTTCGACCGGTCGCAGTTCCCGATGGCCGACCGCCTGATGTGGCTCCCGACGCCCGCGCGCCACCGCGCCGACCGCGCCCGCGCGACGCTCGACGCGCTCGTCTACAACCTCATCGCCCGCCGCCGCACCGACGGCGTGGGCGCGCACGACGATCTGCTCGACATGCTGCTCGCGGCGCGTGACGAAGAGACGGGCGCCGCGATGTCCGACACCGAGGTGCGCGACGAGGCGATGACGCTGCTGCTCGCCGGCCATGAGACGACGGCCGTCGCCCTCGCGTGGGCGTGGGCCGCGCTCGCCGAGCAGCCCGACGCCGAGGCCGCGCTCCACGCCGAGGTGGACGCCCTCGGGCGCCCGCCGACGTTCGACGACGTGCCGCGCCTGCCGGTGACGCGCGCCGTCGTCGCCGAGACGATGCGGCTGTGGCCGCCGGCGTGGGTCGTCGGGCGCGAGGCCGCCGCCGAGGTGACGCTCGGAGCAGCCCGCCTGCCGCGCGGGACGACGATCCTGTTCGCGCCGTACTTCATCCATCGCGATGCGCGCTTCTGGCCGGATCCGTCGCGGTTCGACCTCGCGCGCTTCATGCCGGACGCCGACAGTCGCGAGCCGGCGCGCCACAAGTTCGCGTACGTGCCCTTCAGCGCCGGGCGGCGCGGCTGCATCGGCGAGCGCTTCGCGTGGACCGAGGCGGTCCTCGTGCTGGCGACGCTCGCGCAGCGCTGGCGGCTCGTGCCGGCCGGTCCGCGCCCGGCCGCGCAGGGGTCGGTCACGCTCCGCCCGGCAGGTCCGATGCCGATGCGCGCCGAGGCGCGACACAGGGGTGTCACACCCCCGCCCGACCTTGGCGCCATCCCCTCCGCCGCCGCCCGATGACGCCGCCCCTCGCCCGCACGCTCGACACCGCCGCCGACTTCGTCCTCGCCGTGCTCGACGCGAGTGGTCGCGCCGCGCGCCTCTCGTGGGTGGACATCAACCGGCTCGCGGCGGCGCACCTACGCCCCAGCGCCGACGGCGACTCCTCGCGGCGCGGCCATGCGGTCGTCGTCGAGATGGCCGAGCACGGGCTGCTGGACGCCGAGCTGACGACCGCCGCCGACGGCGCCGTGATGGTGCGCGAGGCCGTCCGCCCGTCGGTGGCTGTCTCGTACGCGATGGCCGCCTAGGATCGCCGCCGGGGCGCCGGCCTCGATCTCGGGGGACGCCGGACTGCCTCACACGATCGCAGCCGGACCTGTATTCTCTCGCATCCTCGCCTCGGCCGATGATGCGCCTCTACGTTGTACCGTGGCTTGTCCTGCTGTCCGCTCTCGCCGTCGCGCCGGTGCGCGCACAGGCTCCGGCTCCGGCCGATCCCTGCCCGACGGGTGCGGCCAGCGGCACACTCGAAGGCCGCAACGTCCGCGCGGTGCTGTATACGACGGGTTCTGTCGGATTCGGACTCGGCACGACCAATGGCGACGGCTACCTCGCGCCGCTGCGAGGCGGCGACGCCGGGCGCTCTCCCCTCTACGCCTCCGGGCTCTGGGTGGGAGGGCGCGTCGGCGGTGAGATCCGCACAGCCGCCTCGCGGTACACCACCTTCGCGTTCCGCCCCGGTCGCGCGGGCGCCGACGGCGTCGCGCCGACACCCGGCGAGTGCGCGAGCGCCGACCGCCTGTGGACCGTCGCCCGGAGCGACCTCGACGCCTACGCCCGCGACGGCACGCTGACCGATGACCTGCGCGACTGGCCGCTGCATCTGGGCGCACCGGTGCTCGACGGCGACGGGATCGACGGCAACTACGACCTCGCGTCCGGCGACCAGCCGGCGATCCGCGGCGACGTGACCACGTTCTGGGCGATGAACGACCTCGCGGCCGCCCGGAGCGCACCGGACCACCTCCCGCTGGGCGTGGACGTGACCGCGGAGGCGTTCGCCTTTCGAAGCGCGCCTTTCGTGCGCAGCGACACGTCGCCCCTGGCCGCGGCGACGGCCTACCGCTACACGATCACCAACCGCTCGGGCGCCACGATGACGGACGTGCATGTCGGGTTCTTCTTCGACACCGACCTCGGCAACCCGACCGATGACTACATGGGCGTGGACACGACGCTCCAGATGGCGTACACCTACAATGCCGACGACATCGACGAGGGCACCAACGGGTACGGAGACGCCCCGCCGGCCTTCGGAATCGTGATCGTGGAGAGCCCGTCGGCACCGGACGGCACGCCGCGAGGGTTGACCGCGTCGGCGTACATCGTGAGCTCAGGCCCGGTCAACAACGACCCGGTCGTCCCTGAGGAATACTTCCATCGCCTCCTCGGGCTCTGGAACGACGGTTCGCGGATGCGAGCGTACGGCAACGCCCTCCCCGGGAATCCAGGGCCCGTGACCACGTTCACCTACACCGGCGACCCGGTCACCGGCGCGTTCTGGAGCGAGCGCGACACAGACGGCCAGGGCACGGCCAACCCACCTGGCGACCTCCGCTTTCTCGTCGCCTCCGGCCCGACGACGCTCGCGCCGGGAGCCTCGACCACGTTCGGCCTCGCGTTCGTGTTCGCCCAGGGCGACGACCACCTCGACTCGGTGACTCGGCTTCGTGCCAACGCCGCCACGGTGCGCGCGCTGCACGCGGCCGGCATCTTCGAGCCGTCGCGCGTCGGCGGCCCGTCCCAACCGCCCGCACCGCCGGTCTCCGCCGCGATCCGCCGCCCGGCGCCCAATCCGTTCGCCGAGGCGACGACGCTCACGCTCGACGGCCTCGCCGGGCAGACGCTCACCGTCCGCGTCCTCGACGTGCTCGGGCGGACCGTCGAGGAGCAGACCGTCGTGCCTGCCGGCGACGGCGAGCGCGTGGCGCTCGGAGCGAGCCTCTCCGCAGGCGTCTATGTGATGCGTGTGGAAGGGCGCGGGTTCGGCGTGACGCTGCCGGTCGTCAAGACGCGCTGACGGCGGCCGGAGGCGGGCCGGTCGCGTAGCTTGCGGCGTCCCCCAGCCCCGCCCCGCCATGTCGACCATCGTCGCCGTCCACGCCCGCCAGATCCTCGACTCCCGCGGCCACCCCACCGTCGAGGTGGACGTCGTGACCGACGACGGCTCCATCGGCCGCGCGGCCGTGCCGTCGGGCGCGAGCACCGGCGAGCACGAGGCCGTCGAGCTGCGCGACGGCGACGCTGACGCGTGGGGCGGCAAGGGCGTGAGCCAGGCCGTCGGCCACGTCAACGACGAGATCGCGGACGCCGTCGTCGGCGAGGACGTGTTCGAGCAGGCCGCCGTGGACCGCCTGCTCGTCGAGCTCGACGGCACGCCCAACAAGGGCCGCCTCGGCGCCAACGCCACGCTCGGCGTCTCGCTCGCCGTCGCCCGCGCGGCGGCGGTCTCCGCCGGGATGCCGCTCTACGCCTACCTCGGCGGCGTCGGCGCGCGCCGCCTGCCGGTCCCGATGATGAACATCATCAACGGCGGGCGCCACGCCGACAACTCGGTGGACCTCCAGGAGTTCATGGTGATGCCCGTCGGTGCCGAGACCTTCAGCGAGGGCCTACGGATGGGCGTCGAGACGTTCCACGCGCTCAAGAAGGTGCTCTCCGCGAAGGGCTATGCGACGGCCGTGGGCGACGAGGGCGGCTTCGCACCCAATCTCGGCAGCAACGAGGAGGCCATCGAGGTCATCCTGGAGGCCATCGAGGCGGCCGGCTACCGCGCCGGCGAGGACCTCATGATCGCGCTCGACCCGGCGGCGAGCGAGATGTACGACGCCGAGACCGGGCTGTACTCGTTCTACAAGTCGGACCCCGAGCGCCGCCTCACGTCCGACGAGATGGTGTCGTTCTGGACGTCGTGGGTCGAGGCCTACCCGATCATCTCGATCGAGGACGCGATGGACGAGAACGACTGGGACGGCTGGGCGCGCCTCACGCGCTCGGTCGGCGACCGCATCCAGCTCGTCGGCGACGACCTCTTCGTGACCAACACGACGCGCCTCCAGCGCGGCATCGACGAGGACGTCGCCAACGCGATCCTGATCAAGCCCAACCAGATCGGGACGCTCACCGAGACGCTGGACGCCGTCGAGCTCGCGCACCGCTTCGCGTACGGCAGCATCCTCAGCCACCGCTCCGGCGAGACCGAGGACTCGACCATCGCCGACATCGCGGTCGCCACCGGCTGCGGGCAGATCAAGACCGGCTCGGCCAGCCGCTCGGACCGCCTCGCGAAGTACAACCAGCTGCTGCGCATCGAGGAGATGCTCGGCGCGAGCGCCATCTACCCCGGCCACGAGGCGTTCCGGTTCTAGAAGGCGAGTGGTGAGTGGCGAGCGGCAGACTGCGCCGGCTCGCGGCTCGTTCGAGGCCCCATCGACCGTCCCCCCGCGCTGCGATGCCTCCGTCGTCTCCTGTTCTTCGGCCCTCGTCCGTCGCGGCGCTCTCGGCGCTCGTGATCTCGCTCGCCGGCCCCGCCGCCGCGCAGCCCGAGCCGCGGCTGCCGAGCCTCACGCCGGGCGTCTTCGAGAGCCGCGGCACGGCGCCGCGCGTGAGCCTGCCCGACATCCCGCGCCAGCCGCTGACCGGCCTCACGCCGCCGCCGCGCACGTGGGTCGTGCCCGAGGACCGCGAGCCGGCGACGGCGCCCTTCGCGCCCGACCCCGACGGCTTGCCGGAGCTGGTGCTCGACGCGCCGCCGGCGCCCGAGATCGCGCCGCGTGAGAGCCGCCACCTGCGCCTCGAAGCCGGCGGCGGCCTCCAGTACGCCCGCTACGCGCGGGTGGACCTCGCCACCACCGGCGAGAGCGCCGTCTTCCTCGTCGACGCCGACTACGAGGGGCTCGACCGGCGCAGCACGCCCGCCTACACCGGGCACGACCGCTACCGCGTCGCGGCGTCCGGCCAGTCGCTCGCCGCCGGGCGCCTCTCGCTCGGCGCGCACGCCGCGCACGACAGCTACAGCCTCCTCGCCGCGAGCCAGCGACGCCGCTCGGCGTGGGGCGGCTTCCTCGGGAGCGAGGGCGTCGGGCGGACGCCGTTCCGGGTCCGCCTCGGCTACGACTACGCGCGCCTCTACGACGCCGACGGCGCCGGGCCGGAGACCACCGAGGGGCGCATGGACCTCGCCGCGAGCGTCGCGCCGGGGCGCGTCCGCCTCGACGCCGCCGGCGGCGCCTCGGGCGCGGGCAGCGCGTTCGGGACCGACATCCGCTATGGCTCTGTCGGCGCGGCGGTCGCGCTCGGACGGCCGGACGGCGCGCGCGCCACGCTCGGCGTCCGCGCGATGGGCTTCGACGCGAGCACGGTCAACAGCGCGCAGGCCGTCGGGCCGGTGGTGGACCTCCACCTGCCGCTGCGCGCGTCGGGCCTCGCGGCGTTCGCGGTCAACGACCCGCGCGTGGCGGTCCGCTCGCTCGGCTCGCTCACCGACGCGCTGCCCTTCCTGCTGCCCGGCCCCGCCGTCGTGCCCGACGTGATCGCCGTCGACGCCCGCGCCGGCCTCGCGCTGGACCGCGGCGCGGTGCGCGCGCGCGTCTTCGGCACCGCGCTCGTCGCGCCGACCTACCTGACCGTCATCGCGCCCGGCGGCAGCGCCTTCCTGTCGGAGGCGTACGTGGACGCCCGCGCGTTCGGCGTCGGCGCCGACCTCGCGGTGGGCACCTCCACCGGCGTCACCGGCACCGCCGCTGTCGAGGTCCGCCGCGGCCGGACCGACACCGGGCTCGAGCTCGGGCTGTTCGCGCCCGTCGTCGGGCAGGCCGGCGTGCAGGTGCCCGTCGGGCGCGTCCGCCTCGGGCTGTCGGCCTACGGCGAGGCCGAGCGCCCGGACGGGACCGGCGGGACGGCGCCCGCGTGGGGCCGCGCGCGCGTCGAGGCCACGTACGCGTTCCCGTCGCCGTTTGCGGTCGTCCTCGCCGCCGACCGGCTGGTCGGGACCGCCGAGCGCTGGCCGGGCTTCCCGGAGGCGCCGTACACCGTGACGCTGGGGCTTCGCCTGACGCGCTGACGGGGATACCTTGCCGCCACCGTCGCCCCGCCCGAGATGAACGCCCAGACCGCCCTCGCGGCCCTCTCGCTGGCCATCCGCGAGCGCCTCCTCGGCGGCGGGACGGCCGTCCTGCCCGGCCTCGGCGCGCTGTCGCGCGCCCACGTCCCGGCCCGTGTCGAGGCCAACCCCGACGGCACGCGCGCGCTGCTGCCGCCCGGCGAGACGGTCCGCCTCAGCGCGCCCGAGGGCGACCCGGCGCCGCTCGCGGCGCTCGTGGTGCGCCACCTCGGCGCCCCGCAGGCCGACCCGATGGCGGCCCTCGCGACCGTCCTCGACCACCTCGAAGCACGCCTCGCGGCGACCGGCGAGGCGCCCCTCGCCGGCCTCGGGACGTTCGAGCGGACGAGCGGCGGCGTCCGCTTTCTGCCCGAGACGGGCCTGCTGGCGGCGTTCAGCCGTCCGCTGGCGGGCGTCCCGGCCGTGAGCCAGCCGCCCCCGCCACCGGCCGAGTCGCTGGCCGACCTCACGCCGGCCGCCGGCGGCGTCCTCGGCGTGCCCGTCGAGAGCGCCGCCGAGGCCTCGGAAGAGATGGCGGTCGAGACGACGGACGACGCACCCGAGCCGACGACGGACGAGGCATCCACCGCGACGCCCGACCCGGCGTCACCGGCCGTCCCCGATCCCGCGCCGGTCGAGGCGCCGGAGGAGGCGTCCGCGCCACCGGCCGACTTCCAGCCCGTGTGGCCGCTTCCCGTGCCCGGCCCGATGGACGACGAGACGGGTGCGGACGCCGACGAACCATCGAGCCCGAGCGCTGGAGACGAGACGCCGGATGAGCCGGCGCTCACGCCGGAGACCGGCGCTGAGCCGCGCCCCGAGCCCTGGGAGGACGCCGCACAGACCACCGACAGCATCTGGTCGGCTCCCGACCCGCTCCCGCCGCCCTCGCTCGGTGAGGACGACGCCGACCTGATCGAGGACGCCGACTTCCAGATCGTCGAGCCGGCCCCTGCCGAGGCGGCGTTCACCGTCGTGCCGGACGTCGAGCCCGCTGCCACGCCCGAGGCCGAGGCGCATTCGCCGCTCGTCGAGACGGTCTTCCCTCCGTCGGGCGCGCCGGTCCCGGATCCACCGCCGCTCGTCACTCCGCTGGCCGACCCGACGATCGCCGCGCTCGACACGGCCGGCGACGCCGGGTCGTCGCGCGGCGCCACCCGCTGGATCGTCACGCTGGTCGTGCTCGCCGTGCTGGCCGCGATCGTGGCGTACTGGTGGGTCTACCTCCGCGACGTCGAGCCGCTGCCAACGGTCCCGCCCGTCGAGTCGGTCGAGGCGCCGCCGGCCGCGCCGTCGCCGGCGGCATCCGAGGCGCCCGCCGCGCCAGACACGATGGCCGCGCCGATGCTCCTCGAATCGCCCGGCGGCGTCGCGACGGACGTGCCGACGGCGGATGCCCCGGCGGAGGACGCGACGACGGCCGCTGTCGAGGGGACCGTCGCACCGCCGATCGCCGCTCCGGCGACACGGCCGGCGCCGGTGGCCGGAGCGCCGGTGGCCGCCGCGCCGGGAACCGCTGCGCCGACCGTGTCGCGCGGACTCGGGCGCGCTCCGGAGGCGGGGCAGGCGCTCCTGCCGCCTCGCCTCGCCGGCCTGCCCGGCTCCGACGCCACGGCCCTCGCGAGCGCGTCGGCCGTCGAGCCCACGCGCGGCGGCTACACCTGGGTCGTCCTCTCGACGCCGTCGGCCGACGACGCCGAGGCGCTCGCGGCCCGCTACCGCACGTCGGGCTACCGCACGGGCGTCGTCCAGACCTCCGCCGGCGCGCGCCCGATGTGGCGCGTCGTCGTCGGCCAGTTCGAGTCGCGCGAGCACGCCCTGCGGCTGCGCGACCGCCTCCCCCCGCAGGCGCCGCCGGACACGTGGCCCCTCCCGCTCCGCCGATGATCCTCGCCCTCCTCCAGTCCGACACGCTCAGCGCCGCGCGCGCGGCGGCCGACACGCTGGCCGCCGCCGTACCGCCCACCCCGCCGGGCTTCGGCGACCGCTTCATGGGCGGGCTCCAGCAGATCCTGCTCGGCGGCCCGGTGATGATCCCGCTGCTGCTGCTCTCGGTCCTGACCGTCGTGCTGGTCTGGGAGCGGTACCGCGTGCTGCGCCGCGCGCAGTCCGACCCCGAGCGCCTCATCCGCACCGTGGCGGACTACGTGCACCGGGGCGACGTCGCCGGCGCCGCCGCCTACTGCCGCACCGAGAACACCCCGGCCAGCCGCATCGTCGGGCGCGGGCTGGAGCGCCTCGGCCGGCCGATCGAGGAGATCAAGGAGGCCGTGCAGGAGGCCGGCCGCCGCGAGACCTACCAGTTGGAGACGCGCATGGACCTCCTCGCGACGGTCGCCTCGCTCGCGCCGATGCTCGGCTTCCTCGGGACCGTGACGGGCATGATCTCGGCCTTCCGCCAGATCCAGGCCTACGAGGGCATGGTCAACCCGTCGCTCCTCGCCGGCGGCATCTCGGAGGCGCTCATCACGACCGCCGCCGGCCTCATCATCGGCGTCCCGGCGCTGTTCTTCTACAACGTCCTCCTGACGCGCATCGGTAAGGTGGTCAACACGCTGGAGCACGCGTCGAGCGACTTCATCGACGTGCTCCAGACGCCTGCGCCACGCAGCTGAGCCATGGCGCGCTTCAACTTCTCCACCGGGCGCCGCCCGATCTCGGCCTTCAGCCTCGCGTCGCTGACCGACATCGTGCTGCTGCTGCTGGTCTTCTTCCTGCTCACGAGCTCGTTCGTGACGCAGTACGGCCTGCGCGTCAACCTGCCGGACGTGTCCACGGCCGTGCCGCTGGAGCAGGAGTACGTCGCCGTCTCGGTCGAGGCCGACGGCACGGTGACCGTGGACGACACGCCGACCGTGGCCGACAGCCTGGAGGCGACCATCGCGTCGCTCCGCGGCGAGCGGACCGCCCTCGCGGTCTACGCCGACCGCGACGCCACCATCGGGCTGCTCGCGCAGGTGGCCGCCGCCGCGAGCGCGCTCGACATGCGCGTCGCCATCGCCACCGACGCCTCCGGCGGCCCCGCCGGCGCGGCGCCCTGACCGTCCGCCCGGATGGTGCCCGACCTGCTCACCGGCCGTCTGTCGCTCCGCGCGGCGTCGCCGGACGATCTCGACGCGCTCCAGCGGATCTGGGACGACCCGGCCGTCCGCCGCTTCCTGTTCGACGACGAGCCCGTCCCCCGCGACCGCGCCGCCGCCGTCCTCGCGGACGTGCTCGCGCTGTCCGACGGACTCGGCCTCTGGTCCGTTCGCCTCATGGGGTCCGACAAGGTCATCGGGTGTGTCGGCCTGTTGCCGACCGGTGCGGCGTCCGCGTACGCCCCCGGTCTCGCTGGCGCCGTCGAGCCGCTTGCGGCGCTCGCGCCGGATGTGTGGGAGCAGGGCTACGCCACCGAGGCGCTCGCGCAGGTGCTCGCGTACGCATTCGGCCCGCTCCGGCTGGCGTCGGTGGCGGCCGTCCACGACATCCCGAACCACGCGTCGGGCCGGCTGGTGCGGCGCCTCGGCTTCGTCGCGACGGGCGAGTGCGACGGCCCGGCGCACCGGCTGCGGACCTACCGCCTCACGCCGGATGCGTTCGCCCGCCGCGACGCGTAGCCCCCGACGACTCCCACCAACGCGCGAGGCGCCGCCCCCGGAGTGGGAGCGGCGCCTCGACGGTTCCAGCGGACCGGTCCGTTAGCGGACGAGCGTGACGCGCTGCGTGCGCACGAACGTCTCGCCGATGGCGCGCACGACGTAGACGCCGGCGCGGAGGCCGGCAGCCTCCATCGCGAACGGGTAGCGCGCACCGGCGCGGAGCGAGCCCTCGTGGAGCGTCGCCACGCGGCGGCCGAGCGCGTCGAGCACCTCGACCGTCACCACCTGGTCGCGGTCGACGAGCAGCTCGAACGTCGTCAGGCCGTTGAACGGGTTCGGCGCGGGCGCCGTGAGCTGGACGGCGCTGGCGCCGGCCCCCGGCTCGTCGGACGTGATCGTCGGGAAGATGAGGCCGGTGTAGCCCTGGGTCTGGTAGCTCGTGAAGAAGGCCTGGACCTCGGCCTGCGAGTAGCCCATGTTGGCGGCGGCCTGCATGACGGCGTTGGCGGCCTGCGGCTGCGTGGACGAGCCGGTCGTCAGGCGGATGCCCTCGAAGACGGCCTTGTCGGTCCGCTCGCGGCCGAGCTGGTTCCAGACCCGGAGGTTGGAGGTCGCCCAGTGCTGGCCGCGCTGGTGGGGCGCCGTGCCCGTCGGGTAGGTGGCCGTGTAGTTGGTGATGCGGCCGCTCCAGCAGACGTTGTGGCCGTCCCACTTGAACACCCAGTTGTAGTTGGCCGCCGTCGGCGTCATCAGGCCGAGGCTGCGGCCGTAGCTGACGGCGACGTAGTCGCCGAGGCCCTCCGAGAGGCCCTCGCTGTTCGAGATCGTGCCGAGGAAGTCGTGGAGTCCGTGGCCGAGCTCGTGGATGATCACGTCGGCGTCCTCCGAGTCGTCCACGCAGCCCTCACCGAAGGAGACGTCCTGGCCGCCGCCCGAGTAGCGGCTGTTGTCGGCGCCGTTCTGGCCGTGCGCGTCGAAGCGAACGCCGCCGGTGTAGAGCGACGGGCGCGCCGCCACGCCGAGCGTGACGTTGACGTAGCGCATGTAGTTGTCGATCTGCCAGTAGACGTTGGCGGCCTCGAAGCCGTCGGCGTCGCGCGTGAAGTTCCACTGGCCGTTGGCCTGCGGGAAGAGGCCCTTCGCCGGCGCCTCGATCTCGCGGATCTCGGCCCACGGACCGACGAGGCTGAACGTCGTGCCGTTGGTCGAGATGTCGCGCAGCGTGACGGCCGTGCGAGCCGCCTCCAGCTGCGGCGTGTTGGCGTCGTTGCCGTCCACGTAGCCCGGGGCTCCGTAGGCGACGCCGGCGCGCGTGAGCGGGTCGGGGTCGAAGATGAAGCCCGAGCCGTCGACGACGGCGAAGAGCGGGTGGCTCTCGACGATCGGGAGCGCCGTCGGGAAGTCCTCGCCGCCCCGCTCACCGTGGTACACGGCGCGGTCGGCCACGCGGAGCAGTTCGCCGGTCTGGGCGTCCACGACGACCTCCCAGTCGCCGAAGGGGCCGTCCGAGAACGCCGTGCGGGTGACCCACGCGAGGCGGGCGCCGGCGTCGGCGGGCCAGACCATCAGCTCCTGGCGGTCGTAGTGCGTCACGCCCTGGCCATCGAGGTACTCCTGGGCGACGGTGCGGGCCTCCTCGGCCGAGAGCGCCGGCGTCGTGCTCGCGAGCGAGACGTCGGAGCGATAGTCGTTGGCGATCAGCTGCACGCGGCGCTCGTTGTCGAGGTTGACGAGCACCTCGGTGCCCCACACGGGCACGCCGCCGACGGTCTGGCGGAAGCGGACGACCGTGCCGGCCTGGCCGGTGAACGTCTCGGTCACCTCGAGGTCCGCCGTGCCGGCGGAGCGGAGGCCGACGGCGCCGGCGTACTGGGCGAGGGCGGCGCGGGCCATCTCCTCGTCGGTGCCGGGCGCGACGTAGGCGTCGAGGCCGGCGAGCATCGCCGCGCGGCCGGTGCGGGCGTAGGTGTGACCGTCGTCGGCGAGCAGCTGGATCGGGTCCGAGCCGCGCTCGAGCGGGCTGACGGGCTGGGGCTTCTGCGCGACGGCGACGGCCGGGAGCACGAGCGCCGCCAGCGCGAAGCGGAACAAGCGAGTCATGTAGAACAGGGGGCAGGCGCGCGACACCGGGAGCCCGTCGCGCGTGGGCGGAATGCGACAAGGTAGGACTTTCCCGCACCGTCCCTCCACACGCGCTTGGCCCCTCCTTCATTCTTCGCGCGATGCCGGCCGCGCGGCGCCGCTCAGGCGAGGACCGGGAGCGACACGAACGCGTCGTCGGGCCGGTCGCCGGTGCCGTCGGCGCGCGTCTCGGCCGCCGCGATCCATCCGCCGGCGAGCACGCGCTCGTCGGCGTCGTAGAGCACGAGGGCCTGACCCGGCGCCGGCGCCACACGCGGCGACTCGAACACGGCCTCGACCGTCCCGCCGGGCAGCGTCCGCGCCAGCGCCGGCGCGCCGGGGTCGTGCGCGCGGACCTGCGCCGTCACCGGCGTCTCGCCGGCGAGCGCGCCGACGGCGCCCCACACGACCTCGTCGGCCACGACGCGGCGCCCCTCCAGCCACTCGGCGCCGCCGACCCAGACGGTGTTGGTCCCGGGCTCGATCCGCGTGACGTAGGCCGGGTGCCCGAGCGCGAGGCCCAGCCCGCGCCGCTGACCGACGGTGTAGAACGGGTAGCCGGCGTGGCGCGCCACGACCTCGCCGGTCCCTTCGAGGCGCATCGGGCCGCCGGCGACGCGCGCCTCCAGGCCCGGCACGCGCCGACGCAGGTAGCCGCGGTAGTCGTCGTCGGGCACGAAGCAGATCTCGTAGGAGTCCGGCTTGGCGGCGACGCCGTCGAGGCCCATCTCGGCCGCCATCGTGCGGATCTCGGACTTGGTGAGGTCGCCGAGCGGGAGGAGCGTCCGCCCGAGGTGGACCTGGCTCACGCCCCAGAGGACGTAGCTCTGGTCCTTGGCGCGGTCGCGCCCGCGCCGCACGGCGTGGCGGTCGCCGGCCCGCTCGATCCGCGCGTAATGGCCGGTGGCGATGGCCTCGCACCCGAGCGCGTCGGCCCGCCGCGCGAGGCTCCCCCACTTGACGTGCGTGTTGCACAGCACGCACGGGTTGGGCGTCCGCCCCCGCAGGTAGTCGTCGGCGAAGCGGCGCGTGACGGCGTCGCCGAACTCGTCGCGCAGGTCCACCACGAGGTGCGGCACGCCGAGGCGGACGGCCACGGCGCGCGCGTCGTTGAGGTCGTCGAGCGAGCAGCAGCCCGACTGCACGCGCGGCATCGCCGCGGCGGGACCGCCCGGACCGGCGCCGAGGCTCGTCTCGTAGTCCCACGTCTTCATCGTCACGCCGACGACGTCCCAGCCCTGCTCGTGGAGCAGGACGGCGGCGACGGAGGAGTCCACGCCGCCGGACATGGCGACGAGGACGCGGCCGTGACGGCTCATCGGGGACGCGACGGTGACTTCCCGTCCAACCTAGGGCGCGCCGCCGCCGGAGCGCCACTGCAGGCCCTTCGCGAAGCCGGTCACCGGCGCGGGAGATCGGGGCCGGGAGAGGCCCCGGCCGGCGACGCGCCGCGCGAGCCGGGCGGCGGCGGACCCTCGGCGCGGTCCGGCCCGTCGGTGAGGTAGTCGCCCCAGAGACGGAACGAGACGCCGGCGGGTCCGACCCGGATGTCGGTCACGGCGAGCCGCGCGTCGGCCTCGCCGCGCTGGAAGTTGAACGCGAAGCGCGAGCGCGGCGTGAACGCGTCGCCCGGACCGTAGCCGACGCGCGGCGGCTCTTCGCCCCGATGGAGCGCCGCCTCGATCACGTTCCGCGTCAGCGCACGGCGGTGCGGCAGGCCGGTGTTGTCCATGCTCGAATAGCGCTGGTGCGCGGCGAACGGGTTGGTCACCGGCGGACCGACCTGGTAGATCAGCAGCCCCTCGTGTCCCATGAACGGTGTGTCGGCGCGGTCGCCGTCGGCGAAGGCCGAGGGCCCGTCCCACGTGCTCGCGAACGTCCGCGCCTCGATCAGCAGGTCGCCCGGCCGCTCGACGCCGTCGGGCAGCGTCACGCGGATCACGTCGGCCACCCACGGGTCGGGGTCGAGCGTGACGACCGAGTCGCGCGCCGGCGCGCGGACGATGCGCGGCGTGATCCAGCCCATCCGGATGCGGTCGGGCGCGTTCATCCCGCGCATCCGCGGTCCGCACATCACGCTCACGAGGTCGCCGGTGCCGCGCTGGCCCGCGTTCTCGGAGTCGCACGGGTGGCCCGAGCCCCAGAGGTGGTGGCCGACCTCGTGGACGACCTGCGAGACGTGGCGGTCGAACGTGAAGCCCGCCGTATAGACACCCGAGCCGTGCGGGAAGGCCGCGACGACGCGCCGGTCGCCGAGGAATTCGGGACCGCCGCTGCGCGTGAAGCCGTCGATCTGGTCCACCGTCCGGCCGCTGCCGCCGAAGCCGAGGCCGGCGATGCCGCCGCCGGTGCGCGGCATCACGACGAGCATGTCGAGCACACCGTCGCCGTCGGGGCGGCCGTCGCCGTCGGCGTCGGGCGTGAACCGGCCGGTGAGGTTGTCGTAGCGGTCGAACTCGGCGTAGTCCAGCCCGGCCGGGCGCTCGCGCATCGCGGCGAGGATCTCGCGCGTCGCGGCGCGCAGGTCGCCCTGCGGGATCGGGCCGCGCACGGTCACGAGGTGCGGGTAGACGCGCCCCTCGACGCGGAGCGCGCCGCGCGACATCTCCCAGAACTGGTGCGAGGCCGAGCCGCGCGGGTAGTCTTCGGGGTCGGTCCCGGGCTCGGCGACGACGCGGAACGCCCAGTCCGGCAGCGCCTGCACGCGCCGCCCGCCGACGACGCGGAACGCCGGCCACTCGGTCGCCGGGTCCTCGGTCTCGGACTGGTAGCGGCCGTTCGCCGGCGCGCCGGCGCAGTAGCGGTCGTACTCGGACGAGAGGTCGCGCCCCTCGGCGCCGGGCGCGAGGTGCGTGTCCACGCACGCGCGGAAGACGTCGTCGGCCTGCTGCGCGAAGACGACCAGCACGTGGATCGTGCCGCGGTGCGGGATGTGGAGCGCGGCCTCGGGCAGCGTGGCGGACGCCGTCGCCACCGGCGGTGGGGCGGGCGGCGCCGGGGCCGTCGAGACCGACGGCGGGTCAGCGGGTTTGACGGCTGGCGACGGCGCGCACGCGGCGAGCCCGGCGAGGATGAACCAGACGATCGGCGAAGCCAGCGGGAGCAGGAAGCGCACGGACGCGGGGCGAGGGCGGAGGGGCGAAGTCTACGCCGATGCCTCTCCCTCGCCGGCGCGCGTCGCCGGCTCCTCGTCCGCCGTGACGTCGAGCGGCGTGCCGCGCTCCTCCACGAGCACGCCGCCGTCGAGGCGGAGGACGCGATCGGCCAGCGCGGCCAGCGCCGGGTTGTGCGTCACCACCACGAACGCCTGGTTCTCGGCGCGGCTCAGACGGTGCAGCTCGTCGTGCAGCGCGCCGGCGGTGCGCGTGTCGAGGTTGCCCGTCGGCTCGTCCATCAGCACCAGCCCCGGACGGTTCATCAGCGCGCGCGCGACGGCCACGCGCTGCTGCTCGCCGCCCGAGAGCTGGCTCGGCCGGTGGTCGGCGCGCGCGCTCAGGCCGAGGCCGTCGAGGAGCGCGGCGGCGCGCTCGCGCGAGTCGCGCCCGGCGCGCCCCGCGATCAGCGCCGGCATCTCGACGTTCTCCAGCGCCGTGAACTCGGGCAGCAGGTGGTGGAACTGGAAGACGAAGCCCACCGAGCGGTTGCGGAACGCCGCCAGCGCCTCGTCGCCCAGCGCGAACACGTCCTCCGGCACGCCGCCGGGGGGGTGGTAGGTCACGCGGCCGGCCGTCGGACGGTCCAGCGCGCCGAGCAGGTGCAGCAGCGTGCTCTTGCCCGTCCCGCTCTCGCCGACGATGGCGACCAGCTCGCCGGCGTGGACAGTCGCGCTCGCGCCGGAGAGCACCTCCAGCTCGCCGTCGGCGCTCGGGTAGCGCTTGACGAGGTCCGTCGCGGTCAGAATCGGGGGCATCGGGGCCAGTGGGAAGGGGCCAGGGGCCAGGGGCAGGACGTCCGGCGCGGCGCAATCGCTACTGGCCACTCCCCACTGGCCACTGGCCTACTCGGGACGCTCCAGCGCGTACTTCTCCAGCTTGTTGTAGAGGTGCGAGCGCTGGATGCCGATGGCCTCGGCGGTGCGCGAGACGTTCCACTGGTAGGCGTCCAGCTTGCGCTCGATGAAGCGCTTTTCGGCCTCGTCGCGGAACTCGGTGAAGTCCTCGTAGCGGTCGATGAAGCCGGCGAGCGAGCCGGCGTCGGCGCCGCCGCCGGGGACGACGAAGCGGTCCACGTCGGCGCCCGTGATGGCGTCGCCGTCGGAGAGGATGAGCAGCCGCTCGACGACGTTGCGCAGTTCGCGCACGTTGCCGCGCCAGTCGAGGCGCGCGAGGCGGTCCAGCGCGTCCGCCGTGAAGCTCTTGGCGGGCATCGCGTTGCGGCGGACGACCTGCGTCAGCAGGAACTCGGCGATGGCCGGGATGTCGCCGCGTCGGTCGCGCAGCGGCGGCACCTCGACCGGGATCACCGACAGACGGTGGTAGAGGTCCTCGCGGAACTGGTGCGCGTCCACGGCCGCGAGCAGGTCGCGGTTGGTGGCCGCCACGACGCGGACGTCCACCGGGATCGTCCGGTCGCCGCCGACGCGCGTGATGCGGCTCTCCTGGAGCACACGCAGCACCTTGGCCTGCGCGTCGAGGCTCATGTCGCCGATCTCGTCGAGGAAGAGCGTCCCGCCGTCGGCCTGCTCGAACTTGCCGACGCGCTGGCGCGTCGCGCCGGTGAAGGCGCCCTTCTCGTGGCCGAACAGCTCGCTCTCGATGAGCTCGCTCGGGATGGCCGCGCAGTTGACTTCCACCAGCGGGCCGTCGGCGCGGGCGGATTTCGCGTGCACCCAGCGGGCGACGAGTTCCTTGCCGGTGCCCGGCTCGCCGGTGATGAGCACACGCGCCTCGGTCGGCGCGACGCGCTCGATGGTGCCCTGGATGCGCCCGATGGCCGGGCTCGTCCCGATGATCGGCGTCAGCTCCGCGCGCTCGGTGTCGCGGACCGTCTCGCGGAGGCGCTTGTTCTCGGTCTGGAGCCGGCCGCGCGAGAGCGCGCCGCGCACCGAGACGAGCAGCCGGTTGAGGTCCGGCGGCTTCTCCAGGAAGTCCACCGCGCCAAGCTGCGTCGCCTCGACGGCCGTCTCGACGGTCCCGTGGCCCGAGATCATGATGACCGGCACGCCGACCTCGGCGTCGTGCAGCGCCTTGAGGACCTCCATGCCGTCACGCTTCGGCATCTTGATGTCCAGCAGCACGAGGTCGAGACCGCCGGCCTGCGCGCGCGCGAGCGCCTCGTCGCCGTCGGCGGCCTCGACGACGGCGTAGTCCTCGAACTCGAGGATCTCGCGCAGCGAGCGCCGGATGTTGGGCTCGTCGTCGGCGACGAGGATCGTGTGCGTGGCCATCGGGAGGGGACGGGGCGCCGTGCGCGAGCGGGCCTCGAAGCTACGGACGCGGATCCCGCGCCCGCGCGCCGGGGTCCAACGGCCTCACGACCCGACCGACCGATGCGCGCTGCCCTGCTCCTCGCCCTGCTCACCGCCTGCGCGCCCGAGGCGGCGCGCGACACCTCGTCCACCGCCGCGCGCGCCGACGGCGCGCCCGCCGGCGCCACGGCCGGCGACCCCTGCGAGCCGCTGGAGACGCGCCGACCGAACGCGCCCGATCAGGAGCCGGCGTTCGAGGGCCAGACGCGCGCGTGCGCCGAGCCGCTCGGCGTGCGCTTCCGCGTCGAGGTCGTGACCGACGCGCTGGAGGCGCCGTGGGCCGTCGAGCCGCTCCCCGACGGGCGCCTGCTCGTGACCGAGCGTACGGGACAGATGCGCCTCGTCTCTGCGGCCGGCGCCGTCTCGGCGCCGCTCGCCGGCGTAACAGCCGTCGACGACCGCGGGCAGGGCGGGCTCCTCGACGTGGCCCTCTCGCCGGACTTCGCGACCGACTCGACGGTCTTCTGGAGCTTCTCCGAGCCGCGCGGCGGCGGACAGAACGCGACGAGCGTCGCGCGCGGGCGCCTCGCCGGCACCGCGCTCACGGGCGTGCGCGTCATCCTCCGCACGACGCCGGCCTACGACGGCGACAAGCACTTCGGCTCGCGCCTCGCCTTCGGTCCCGACGGAATGCTCTACGTGACGACCGGCGAGCGGTCGGACCGCGAGACGCGCCCGCTGGCCCAGAGCCTCGACGGCCACCTCGGCAAGGTGCTGCGCATCGCGCCCGACGGCAGCGTCCCGCCCGACAACCCGTTCGCCGACGGCGCGGCGCCGGAGATCTGGAGCTACGGCCACCGCAACATCCAGTCGGCGGCGTTCGACACGTCGGGCACGCTCTGGACCGTCGAGCACGGCCCGGCCGGCGGCGACGAGCTCAACCGCATCGAGCCCGGCGTCAACTACGGCTGGCCGGTCCAGTCCTTCGGCGAGGAGTACAGCGGGATGCGCATCCGCACCGCCGAGACCGACCGCGAGGGCATCCGTGCGCCGGTCTACTACTGGGACCCGGTCATCGCGCCGTCGGGCGCCGAGGTCTACACCGGCGACATGTTCCCGGCGTGGCAGGGCAGCCTGTTCGTCGGCGCGCTGCGCGAGCAGCGCCTCGTCCGGCTGACGCTGAGCGACGGGCGCGTCGCCGGCGAGGAGCACCTGCTCGTGGACCGCCGGCAGCGCGTGCGCGACGTCCGGCAGGGACCCGACGGCGCGCTCTACGTCGTCACCGACAGCGGCGAGCTCTGGCGCCTGACGAGAGAGTCGTAAGGCGACGAGGCCTCGTTACTCCACCGGCACGGCGAGCCCCTCCGGCGCCGGCTGACCGTTGAGCGTCACCGACGGCGCGGCGGTGCCGGCCGCCGAGGCGGCGGTCGTGTCGGCCGGGAGGGGCTGGACGCCGCCAGTGGCCTGTCCGGTGGCCGAGCCGAGCGCGATCACGCGTCCCATCTCGGCGGCGGCCGTCTGCGCCTCCGGCGTGTCGGCGTAGTCGTCGACGATCTGCTGGAGGGCGGTCTGAGCGGCCTCGGCGTCGCCGGCGGCGGCGAAGGCGCGCGCGGCGCCGAGCAGGAAGCGCGGCGACGTCGCCGGGCTCTCGAAGTCGGACGCGGCGCGGCGGTAGAGGTCGGCGGCGCGGGCGTGCTCGCCCTGGTCCTCGAGGATCGACGCCTGCGCGCCGAGGGCACTCGCGGCGAGGAGGCCGTCGCCGCTGTACGCCTCGTAGAGCGCGAGCGCCTGCTCGTCCTCGCCGAGCTGGAGGTGGGCGTTGGCGGCGAGGAAGCGCGCCTGCTGGCCCGTCGCGCTGCGACCGTACTGGTCGGCGATCTCGAGCAGGCCGGGCGTGCCCTCGGTGCCGTCGAGCGCGCCACGGTAGTTGCCGCTCTCGAAGAGCGCGATCGCAGCGCCGAGCTGGCGCTGGCCCTCGGCCGAGCGGCTCGACTGCCACGCGCGCCAGCCGAGGACGGCGGCCACGAGCACGACGAGGCCGATGAGTGCGGCCAGGACCGGCGTGCGGTGCTCCTCGAACCACATCTGCGCCCGGTCGAAGCCGGTGTGCAGGGTGTCGTGCGCGACGTCGTCGGGCGCGGCGCGCTGGGTGAGGATGGGCTTGGGGGCGTTGATCTGGGCCATCGGGCGGGAGAGCACGCCCGGAGGGCGCAGGAGTCGGGGTCAGCCGGGCAAGGTAGACGCGCGCGACGCCGCCGGGCAACGCCGCCGGCGCATCCGCGCCCGCCGCCGTGCCCTCGCGACCGGCTCTTGCGCGCCTTTTCACCGAATGCGGGGGGCCGGGCGGGGCGCCGCCACGTACCCTCCCTGCGCTTCCCTCCCTCCTCCTCCGCCTCCCCACTCGCCATGGCGATCACGCTGGGTATCAACGGCTTCGGGCGCATCGGGCGCCTCGTCTTCCGCGCCATCCTCGAACGCAAGGCCGCCGGCGGCGGCGGCGAGTTCGACATCGTCGCCGTGAACGACCTCACGGACGCGGCCACGCTCGCCCACCTCTTCAAGTACGACTCGGTCCACGGCGTCTTCCCCGGCGAGGTGCGCGCGGAGGGCTCGGACCTCGTCATCAACGGCGACCGCTTCCGCGTGCTCTCCGAGCGCGACCCGGCGGCACTCCCGTGGGGCGACCTCGGCTGCGACGTGGTGGTCGAGTCCACCGGCCGCTTCACCGAGCGCGACGCGGCCGCCAAGCACCTCGCCGGCGGCGCCAAGAAGGTCGTCATCTCGGCGCCCGCCAAGGGGCCGGACGCGACGGTCGTCCTCGGCGTCAACGACGACGCGGTGACGCCGGACGTCCAGATCGTCTCCAACGCGAGCTGCACCACCAACTGCCTCGCGCCGATGGTCAAGGTGCTCGACGACGCGTTCGGCGTCGAGCAGGGCATGATGACGACCGTCCACGCCTACACGGCCGACCAGAACCTGCAGGACGCGCCGCACAAGGACCTCCGCCGCGCCCGCGCCGCCGCGCTGTCCATCGTGCCCACGTCGACCGGCGCCGCCAAGGCCGTCGGCGAGGTGCTGCCGCACCTCAAGGGCAAGCTCGACGGCTTCGCGCTGCGCGTCCCGATCCCCGACGGCTCCGTGACCGACTTCACGGCGACGCTCGCCCGCGAGGCCACCAAGGACGAGATCAACGACGCCTTCCGCGCCGCCGCGCACGGCGCGATGGCCGGCATCCTCGAGTACACGGACGCCCCGATCGTCTCGGCCGACATCGTCCACAACGCCCACTCGTGCATCCTCGACAGCCAGCTCACGATGGCCCAGGGCCGCACCGTGAAGGTCGTCGGCTGGTACGACAACGAGTGGGGCTACTCGAACCGCACGGTCGACCTCGTCGCCAAGCTGATGTCGGCGTAGCCGAGCCAGTGGCCAGTCGGGAGTGGCCAGTGGCAGACCGTGCGACTGGTCACTCCTGCCGGCATCTCTCGTCTCCCGCTCTCCTGTATTCCGGCCGGTGACGTGCACGTGGTCCTCTGCCACTGGCCACTGGCCCCCTCCCACTGGCCCATGCACTCCCTCTCCGACCTCTCGCTCGCCGGCCGCCGCGCTCTCGTCCGCGTGGACTTCAACGTCCCGATGGCCGACGGCCGCGTGACCGACGACACGCGCATCCGCGAGGCGCTGCCGACGATCCGCGCCCTGCTCGACGCCGGCGCGCGTCCCGTCCTGATGAGCCACTTCGGGCGGCCGAAGGGCGGTCCCGACCCGGCGTTCTCGCTCCGCCCCGTCGCCGCCGAACTGGAGCGCCTGCTCGGCTCGCCGGTCGTCTTCTGCGACGAGACCATCGGCGAGGCGGCCGAGGCCTGCGCCGCCGGCGCGCCCGACGGCGCCGTCGTGCTGCTCGAGAACACGCGCTTCCTGCCCGGCGAGACCACGGACGACGACGCGACGGCCGCCGCGATGGCCCGCCTGGGCGACGTGTTCGTGTCCGACGCCTTCGGCTCGGTCCATCGCGCGCACGCGTCCACCGTCGGCGTCACGCGTCACATCGCAGAGACCGCCGCCGGCCTGCTGCTCGCGCGCGAGGCCGACTTCCTGTCGCGCCTCATGGCCGACCCCGAGCGGCCCTACGTCGCGATCCTCGGCGGCGCCAAGGTGTCGGACAAGATCGGCGTCATCGAGGCGCTCGCGCCGCGCGTGGACTGCCTCCTCATCGGCGGCGCGATGGCCTACACGTTCCTCAAAGCGCTCGGCCACGCCGTCGGCGAGAGCAAGACCGAGGACGACAAGCTGGACCTCGCGCGCGAGACCTACGAGCGCTTCAAGGACACGATCCTCCTCCCCGAGGACCACGTCGTGGCCGAGCGCTTCGCCGAGGACGCGCCCGCGCGCGTCGCCGCGGGCGACTTCGACGCTGGCATGGGCCTCGACATCGGGCCGGCGACGAGCGCGCGCTACGCCGCCGAGATCGCCGGCGCGCAGACGGTCGTCTGGAACGGTCCGATGGGCGTCTTCGAGATGAAGCCGTTCGCCGCCGGCACGCTCGCCGTCGCGTGGGCGCTGGCCGACGCGACGTCCGATCACGGCGCGCTGACGGTCGTCGGTGGTGGCGACTCGGTGGCGGCCATCCAGCAGGCCGACCTCGGCGGCGACGTGAGCCACGTCTCGACGGGCGGCGGCGCGATGCTCGAGTTCCTGGAGGGCAAGACGCTCCCCGGCCTCGCGGCGCTCGGCTGACGCGCGTCCGGCGGCCCGCCGCCGGCCGTGTAACTTGACGGTCGCACCGCGCGACTTGCTCTCGTGAGGCTGCGCCTCGCTGTCCGTTCCACACGCCGCCCGTCCCGATGCGCCGCCTGCTGCTCCTTCTGCTCGTCGTCGCCCTCGCTGCCCCCGTCTTCGCGCAGCGCCGCCCCTCGTCGCGCACGAGCTCCCGCACCGCGCTCGCGCCGCCGCGCGTCGGCGTCGGCTTCGACGTGTGGGGCGCGCCGTCGGGCCAGACCCTGATCCCCGACGGCGTCGCCGTCGGCCTCCGCACGCGCGTCGCGCTGCCCATCAACGCCGACCTCTCGGGCGCGGCGTCGGTCGGCCTCGGCGCCCACCTCTGGGAGGGGTCGGACAACGCGCGCTGGGTCGCCAACCCGCAGACGTCGCTCATCGTGACGCTCCCCGCGCGGCGCGGGCGCAGCCTCACCTACGTCCTGGGCGGCTTCGGCGCCTACCTCCCGCTCGACAACCGCGGCGGCGGCGCGCCGACGCTCCACGCCGGCGTCGGGACCGCGATCCCGCTCAACGACACGTCGTTCTTCGTGGAGGTCAACCCGTCGCTCCTGATCGGGCGGCAGGAGACGACCGGCGTCATCGCCGCCCGCGCGGGCATCATCTTCTAGCCTCGCTACTCGACGCGCCGCAGGATCGAGTGCAGGCGCTCGTGGTCGTCGTCGAGCAGCCGCGCGAGCGCGCGCCCGGCCTCCAGAAGCGCCGTCGCGCCGGCCTCGCCGCGACCGTGCGCGCGGTAGAGCGCGCCGAGCGCGGCGGCCAGCAGGTCGTCGGCGGGGACGGCCGGGTCGGGGTGGCGCGCGAGCGTCCGCAGCACGTCGAACGGCGCGCCGAGCAGCGCGACGGCGTCGTCGGCGCAGAGCCGCACCCGGTCGTGCAGCTCGGCCGGACGCGGCGGGAGCGTCTGCCGCACGACGGGCCGGCCGACGGCGTCGCGCGAGCGCCCGTCCCAGTAGGCGAGCACCTGCGCGCGAACGACGGTCCTCACCAGTGCGAGCAGCTGCGGCATCTCGCGGCGGAGTCGCTCACGGTCGTAGTCGGGCCCCAGCGCGGCGGCCTGCCGGCCGGGCTCGAGGGCGCCCGTCTCGGCGTGGCTCACGATGCCGTAGTGGACGGCCCCGCTCTCGGTCTCGACCTCGACCCAGCACCCGAACGCCGGCACCTCGACGCCGGCGTAGACCTCGGCGACGAACTCGCGGGTGGATGAGGCGATGACTTCGGCAACCATGGGGCCAGCGGGGAGCGGGGAGCGGGGAGCGGGGAGCGGAAGATGCCTCCTCCAGATGCGACATGCCTTTTCCTGCTTCCTGCTGGCTGCTCCCCGCTCCCCCTAGACCCTCGGCGCGCGCTTGGAGGCGGCCTTGCCGGAGTAGGTCGGGAGCACGCCGCCGGCGTCGCGCAGCGTGCGCGCGAGCACGCGGTGGAAGATCTCCTTTTCCTCGGCGCGCACCACGGCGCGCTGATGCGCCTCCTGCAGGACAACGGGATAGCCGCCGCCCTTCCGGCACTGGTCCACCACGACGGCGTGGACGAGCGCGCGCATCTCGTCGCTCGCGGCCACCCACCACGGCATCTCGACGCGCCCCACCTCGGCGCCGGTGTGGACGTAGAACGCGACGACGCGGTGCTCGCCGTAGCGCTCCAGCACGCGGCTGCGGCTCGCGAAGCGCGCGCTCCGCTCGCCGGGCGCCAGCACGGACTCGAACAGGTGGCGGTCGTGCAGGCCGCGCAGCGAGTCCGGCGCCTCGCTCCAGTCGTCCTCGCCGAGGTGGAGCCGCAGCAGGTTGACGACCTCGGCGTTGGCCGGACGGCTGACGTACGACGCCACCGGCACGCCGTCGGCGCGGAAGCGGTCCAGCTCGGCGACGTAGCGGTCCAGCAGGCGGTCCTCCAGCCGCCGGTTCTTCATCCCGCGCAGCATCCAGCGGATGAGCGTCCCGTCGGCGAGGGCGACGAGCGGACGCCCGGAGCGGCGCGCCTCCAGCGCCGTGTCGCACAGCCAGCGGAGCTCCAGCTCGTCGCGCAGCGCCGAGACGACCTCGGCGGTCAGGTCGAACGACGGCGCGCCGTCGTCGTCGTCCTCAGCGAGGTCCGCGAGGTCGGCCGCGCGGTAGCGCAGCTCGGGCTCGGCGACGATCAGCGGCGGCTCACTCACACCGTACTGGAGCGCGACGCGCCCGACGTTGAGCAGGTAGCACGCCGGCTCGACGTGCCGGTCGGGGAAGATCTGGCTCCCGTCGGTGGCGACGACCGTCACCGTCGGCGGACGCTCGGGCGCGGCAGTTCGGCCGGCGGGCGGATCGAGCGGGACCGCCCGGAGCGGCCCGCCGTCGGCGCCGGCGGCGGACTCAGCGAGTGCCTCCCACGCGCCGTCGGCGTCGGCGAGGGCGGCGAGCGCCCGCGCGAGGCGGTCGGCGTGGCGCGCGTCCTCCTCGCGGCGGTACGATGCGAAGTGCGAGAGCTGTCCGGCAAGGCGCTGGAAGTCGATCATGGCGTCTCGCCGGGGATCGTCGGCGGGGCGAGCGCGCAGGCGACGTCCATCCCGAGGCCGCGCTTGACCGTCGGGAAGACGAGCGCGGTGGCGACGGCCAGCGCCATCTCGGTCTGGCCCGCCTCGCCGAAGCGAGCGCCGACGGCGGCGACGACCTCGTGACGGTCGTCGGTGGCGGCGGCGACGGCGTGGCCGTACTGCCGGGCGAGGGCGATGTCGGCGCCGAGGGCGCCATCGTCGGCCGCGAGTGCGGCGCGGACGACCGCCGGCGGCACGCCGTCGGCGCGCGCGGCGTTGACGGTGATCTGGACGCACGTCCCGCAGTCGGCCACCTGCGTCGCGGCGATCCGCGCGACGTGCCACGGGACCACCGGCAGCGCGGAGCGGTGGCTCGCCAGCGGCGCGAAGAGTCCGAACTTGGCGAACGCCGCCGTCGAGGCCGCCGCGATCCGACGCAGGTAGTCCATCGGGACGCCGAAGCGGCGCTCCTGCGCGGCGACGGCGCGTTCGAGCAGCGGGTTCATCGAGCGAGGAGCGAGGAGCGAGGAGCGAGGAGAAGTTCGGGCCTCGCCGGACCGAACGCCGACGCGAACCCATCGTCCACCGTCCATCCCTACCGTCCACGCCGTGTCCGGCCTCTACATCCACGTCCCGTTCTGCACGCAGCGGTGCATCTACTGCGACTTCTACTTCACGACGACGAGCCGCGACACGGGCGCGTTCGCGCGCGCGGTCGTCGCCGAGATGGAGATGGCGGCCGACGACGTGCGGGGTCCGCTGGCGACGCTCTACCTCGGCGGCGGGACGCCCTCCCTCCTGCCCCTGCGTGACCTCGCGACGATCCTCGACGCCGCGCACCGGCTGTTCGACACGAGCGCGCTGGAGGAGGTCACGCTGGAGGCCAACCCGGAGGACCTGGAGCGCGCGACGCCGGGCGCGCTCCGCGCGATGGGCGTGACGCGCCTCTCGCTCGGCGTCCAGTCCTTCTTCGACGACGACCTGCGGTGGATGAACCGCGCGCACGACGCCGCGCAGGCCGAGCGCGCCGTCGAAGCGACCGCTGCGGCGTTCGACACGTTCTCGGTGGACCTCATCTTCGGCGTGCCGGACCAGCCGTTCGAGCACTGGGGCGCCAACCTGGAACGCGCGCTGCGGCTCGGCGCGCCGCACCTCTCGGCCTACTCGCTCACCGTCGAGCCGCGCACGGTCCTCGGGAAGCGCGTCGGCGCCGGACTCGTGATCGCGGAGGACGACGACGCGCTGCGCGAGCGCTTCCTGTTCACGCACGACTTCCTGGAAGAGCGCGGGCTCGCGCACTACGAGGTGTCGAGCTTCGCGCGGCCCGGCCACCAGAGTCGCCACAACACGCGCTACTGGACGCACGGCGACGTGATCGGGCTCGGTCCGGGGGCGCACTCGTTCCGCCGCGAGACGCGATCCCGCGCGTGGCGCTGGGCCAACGCGACGCCGCTCGCACGGTGGCACGCGCTCGTCGCCGCGCGGGAGCGTCCGCTGGAGAGCCGCGAGGCGCTCGATGCCGACGCGCTGGCCGACGAAGCCGTCCTCCTCGGCCTCCGTCGTCTCGACGTCGGCCTCGACCTCGACGCGCTGGCCGACGACTACGGCGTGGACCTCCTCGCCGAGAAACCGGCGGAGCTGGCCGCGCTCACCGGCGCCGGGCTGCTGACGGTCACCGGACGCCGCGTCGCGCTCACGCCCGAGGGCGCGGCCGTCGCCGACGCCATCGCGCTCCGTCTCGTGGACTGACGCCTCCACACACGGCGAGGGCGCCCGGCGCCTCACCCAAGCACCGGACGCCCTCTTCCGAGCCCGGGGACATGCCTTCCCCGGACGCAGGCCGTGCCCTACGCCGCCGCCGGCGGGAAGAGCGTGTAGATCGTCGCCATCGGCGGCTGGCTTCCGCCGACCTCCGGGTCAACGGCGCTCGACGGCTCAACCTTGCGCAGCGTCGTCGCCGGCACGGTCGAGGCGGCCATCTGGAGCGTCTGCCGGCGCACGCGGCGCGCGCGACGGCGCGCGCTCCGGCTCAGCACCGAGTTGACCTGCAGGCGGATCGCCTCGACGGTGCGCGGCCCGATGCCCGGCATCGCCGCGAGCCGACCGTCGAGCGCGGCGCGCTCCAGCTCGGCGAGCGAATGGATGTCCAGCTCGCTCACGAAGCGCGCGGCGAGGCGTGGCGAGATCGCCGGGAGCGTCGCCAGGAGCGCTACCGGATCGGCAGCGGTCAGCAGGCGGTCGCGCAGGCCGGTCCGCCCCGTCTCGATGTACTGCGCGAGGTGCGCCGACAGCCGGTCGCCGACGCCCGGGATCTCGGTCAGCGCGTCGCGCCCGCGCGCGGCGTAGGCCATCGCGAGCGGCTCGCGCATCGCACGGATCGTCACGGCCGCCTCGGTGTAGGCCTGGACGCGGTAGGGGTTGGTTTCGCCGGTGCGGAGAAGCAGATCGGCCATCTGCTCCAGCACCTCGGCCAGTTCGATGTTGGTGGGTCCGAGCGTCATCACACGTTCCGGTTGGTGTCCTCCCAAGAACGCACCCGATCGCGACATTCGCGTGTCACACTCGGTCAAAAAAACGACCCTCCCGGCATCGCCCGGAGCGATTTCGTCACGCCGGCGACAGCACCGTGTCGCGTGCCTGTTCGGGGTCCGTCGCCGGGAAATCGGTCATCTCGTGGAGGCCGCGGCTCTCGTGACGGCGCTCGGCGCAGTCGATGATGAGCGACGCGACGACGGCGAGGTTGCGCAGCTCGCAAAGCTCGGCCGAGATTCGTGTCCGCTGGTAGAAGTCCTCCGTCTCGCGCCAGATCAGCTCGACGCGCCGCCGTGCGCGCCGCAGGCGGAGCGTGCTCCGCACGATGCCGACGTACGACTGCATCACGCGGCGCAGCTCGTCGCGGTTGTGGCTGACGAGCACCCACTCCTGCGGGTTCTCGACGTTGGACTCGTCCCAGTCCGGGATTCGCTCCTCCCAGCCGGTGGCGGCGGCGTGCGCGACGGCCGGCTCGACGGCGCGGTGCGCGTAGACGAGCGCCTCCAAGAGTGAGTTGGACGCCAGCCGGTTGGCGCCGTGGAGGCCCGAGCACGTGACCTCGCCGCACGCGAAGAGGCCGGCGACGGAGGTCCGCGCGTCACGGTCCACGATCACACCGCCGCACGTGTAGTGCGCGGCCGGGACGACCGGGATGGGCCCCTGCGTCATGTCGATCCCGTAGCCGAGCAGCGTCTCGTGGATGTTGGGGAAGTGGGCGAGGATCTCGTCGGCGGGCTTGTGGGAGATGTCGAGCCAGACGTGCGGGTCGCCGTGCTTCTTCATCTGGTCATCGATGGCGAGCGCGACGCGGTCGCGCGGGGCCAGCTCGGCGCGCTCGTCGTAGAGCGGCATGAAGCGCTCGCCGGCGAGGTTGCGCAGGATGCCACCGTCGCCGCGAACGGCCTCCGTGATGAGAAACGAGCGCCCCTCGAAGTCGGCCCCCGGCAGGTAGAGGCTCGTCGGGTGGAACTGGATGAACTCCATGTTGGCGACCATCGCGCGCGCGCGCCACGCCATCGCGATCCCGTCGCCGGTGGCGACCGGCGGGTTGGTGGTGTGCTGGTAGACCTGCCCTGCGCCGCCGGCCGCGAGCAGCGTCGCGCGCGCGAGCACCGTGTGGACCTCGCCGCTCACCGAGTCCAGCACGTAGGCGCCGTAGCAGACGACGTCGGCGGGGTCGGCCGGGGACGCACCCAGCTGGTGCTGCGTGAGCAGGTTGACGGCGTAGTGGTACTCGAGGACCGTGATCCGCTCGTGGCGGCGGACGGCCGCCAGCAGCGCGCGCTCGACCTCGCGGCCCGTCATGTCGGCGGCGTGGACGATGCGGTGCGCCGAGTGGCCGCCCTCGCGCCCGAGGTGGAGGTCGCCGTCGGGGTCGCGATCGAACTGCGCACCGAGGTCGATCAGGTCCTGCACGCGCAGCGGCCCCTCCTCGATGACCATGCGGACCACGTCCTCGTCGCACAGCCCGGCGCCGGCGACGAGCGTGTCGGCGACATGCGCCTCGGTGTCGTCGCCGGCGTGCATCACGGCCGCGATGCCGCCCTGCGCGTAGTTGGTGTTGCTCTCGGCGGACTCCTTCTTGGTCACGATGGCGACCGTCCCGTGCTCGGCCGCGCGGAGGGCGAACGACAGGCCGGCGACGCCGGAGCCGATGACGAGGAAGTCGAAGCGGAGACGGGCCATCGGAGCTGGGGCGAGGAATCGCCCAAGATCGCGTCAGCCGCCGACGCGCGCGACGACCCGCGCGAGCGTGTCCGCCGCCGCGTCCACGTCGTCGGCCGTCGTGTCGCGACCGAGCGAGAAGCGGATCGTCGCGCCGGCGGTCTCGCGCGGGACGCCCATCGCGAGCAGCACGTGGCTCGGCTCCAGCGCCCCAGACGTGCAGGCGCTCCCGGCCGAGACGGCGACGCCGTCGAGGTCCATCCCGGCGAGGAGCATCTGACCGTCGAGCGGCCCGCGCGGGCCGGGCGGGAACGAGACGCACAGGATGTGCGGCGCCGACGCGCCCGGTGCATCGAGCGGGGTGTGGACGACGAAGCGACCGCCGAGCGCGTCGTCGAGCCGGTCCAGCAGGCGCGCGCGGAGGCCGGCGAGGCGCTCGGCCGTCGCCGGCTGCTCGTCGGCCGCCAGCCGCAGCGCCGTCGCGAAGCCGACGATGGCGGGGACGTTCTCGGTCCCGCCGCGGCGCCCGCGCTCCTGCGCGCCGCCGGCGACGAACGAGTCGAGCGGGACGCCCGCCCGGACGATCAGCGCGCCGGCGCCCTTCGGTCCGCCCACCTTGTGCGCCGAGAGCGTCACGAGGTCGGCGCCGAGGGCATCGAGGTCCACCGGCAGGACGCCGGCCGCCTGCACGGCGTCGGTGTGCATCCACGCGCCGGCGGCGTGGGCGGCGTCGGCGAGGGCGCGCACGTCGGTCACGGCTCCCGTCTCGTTGTTGACGAGCATCGCCGAGACGAGCCCGACGGCCGGCGAGGCGTTCGGGGCAAGCGCCGCGAGCATCGCGTCCACGTCCGCCGCGCCGGTGGGCGCCGGCGGGACGACCGTGACGTCGTGTCCGTCGGCGGCGAGGCGCTCGGCGGGGCGCCGCACGGCCTCGTGCTCGGCGGCGGACGTGACGAGCGCCGTGCGTCCGGCCGTGCGCATCGCCGGCGAGCGGAGGACGTGGAGCGCCGCGTTGTCGGCCTCGGTGCCGCCGCTCGTGAAGACCACCTCGCCGGGCTCGCAGCCAACGACGCGCGCGACCGTCTCGCGCGCGGTGTCGACGGCGACGCGCGCGCGGCGCCCGGCGGCATGCAGCGACGACGCGTTGCCGAACCCGTCGCGCAGCCACGGCAGCATCGCGTCCAGCGCCTCGGCGCGGAGCGGCGTCGTCGCGGCGTGGTCGAGGTAGATCATGGGGAGCGGCGAGCAGGGAGCGGCGAACGGGGAAAATGCAACCGGCCTGCCCTGAGCGCCCCGCTGGCCGCTCCCTGCTCCCGCGAGCGCAGCGAGCCTACAGCCCGAACCAGTACGTCGCCTTGACGAGGAACACGTTCTCGACGGCCGCGCCGAGGGCGTCGGGGAGACCGGAGACGACGCCGAGGCCGTCGAAGTCGAGCGTCTCGTCGCGCGTCTGCTGCCACACGACGAAGAGCGCCGAGCCGGGGCGCCACTCCCACCGGAGCACAGCGTTGCCGCGCAGCGAGAGGCGCGTGAAGTCGCGGTTGGCGAGCGCGAACGTCGCATCGCCGTCGCCCGGGTCGACGCGGTAGCGGTCGGGGCGCTCGCCGGGCGCCGTCGGCGTCTCGGTGCCGTCGTCGCCGACGGTCACCGGCGTGACCGAGCCCCGTGTGGCGCCGTAGCGGACGAAGTCGAACGTGCCGGCGGCGGCGAGCTCGCGGAAGTTCGAGAAGCGCACGGCGTCCACCTGCGGCGTCCCGACGATCTGGAGCGTAAGGCCGGGCGCGAAGGCCCAGTCGGCGCGGAGCGCGACGGCGACCTGCGCGATGTCGGTGTCCGAGAACAGATAGCGCTGGCCGTCGAGCGCGCGGCCGGGCGCAGCGCGGCGCCCGAGGTACTGGTCGGTGTTGAAGGCGCGCGTCCAGACCGGCTCGAACGAGAGCGCGAGCGCGTCGGAGGGCTGGACGTAGAGCGTCGGGCGGAGACGGACCGTCCACTCCCGCCCCACCTCGGCGTGGTCGTGCGCGAACTCGCCGCGCGCGGCGGCCGTGAAGGCGACGGCCACGCGGCGCGCGCGGTTGGTGGCCGTGTACCACGTCAGGTTGGCGTCGGCGGGGCGGCGCGAGATCGGCCCCCCGCGCGTCAGCCGGTCGTTGTCGATCAGCGGACGCACGACGCCGATGAGCTGCGTCTCCCAGAGCCCCGAGAAGCGCGTCCGCACCTGGCCGGTGACGCTCGACACGACGTGGTCGCCGCCGAACGAGAGGCCCTGCGAGGCGCCGAGTTGGAGCAGCACGAAGCGCAGCAGCGGCGAGCGCGGGCGCGGGATGCGGTACTCGACGAGCGCATCGGCCGAGACGAGGTCGGCGCGCTGCTGGAAGCCCAGGTCGTTGGACTCGAAACCGGGGCTCGTCGCGGCGAGCGTGAGCCCGCCGCGCCAGTTGGAGCCGGCGGTGCGCGCGACGGCGCCCTCCACGCGGACGCCGCCGAGCGACGTCGCGGAGGTGTCCACACCGAGGTGGTCGGCGTCCGGGCGCTGGAAGTAGCGCTGCGGCGCCAGCTGGAGCGTCTCGATGACGCCGGCCTCGCCGGTGACGAGGCTCCCGACGGCGACGCCCGAGAAGGTCCACCGCCGGCCGGCGGTCGCCCACTCGCCATCGACGCCGGCGAGGGTGGCCGTGCCGGGCAGGCGAGCGGTGAAGGCGTCACGCCGCACGTCGCGCAGGACCGACGACGCGAACGCGCCGGCGACGCGGCGCCCGCCGAGCGCGCTCCGCCGGGCGCGAGCGACGAGGTAGTTGGCCGCCGTCGCCACCGGAAGTCGCCGCTCCGTGCCGTCGTCGGTCACGAAGCGGGCCGTCTCGCGCGTTGTGACAGCGTCGAGCAGGCCGACGGTCCAGCCGCCGACCTGGCCCGACACCTTGGCCGCCGCCGCGATGGTCGTCTGGTCGGGCGCCGTGACCCACGCGTACGACGTGTCCGGGTAGAGCGTGTCGAAGAACAGCGGGGCCCCGCCGATGCGCCGGCTGTAGAAGAGCGACGGCCGCTCGGCGGCCGACGGCCCGCGCGCGGCGCCGAAGGCGAAGACGTCGGTGCCCTCGACGAAGAAGGGCCGCCGCTCCTCGAAGAAGACCTCGAACTGACTCAGGTTGACGACGGCCGGGTCGGCCTCGACCTGCCCGAAGTCCGGGTTGACGGTCGCGGTCATCGTGAGGCCGCTCGTCAGGCCGATGCGGGCGTCGAGACCCACCGACGGCGTGGCGTCGGTCGCGCGGTAGAACGGGTCGGCAGGATCGCCATCGGCGCGGGTGACGCGGGTCCCGGCGTAGGGCACCACTTCGACGCGGCGCGGCGGCGCGAGGCGCGGCAGGCCGGCGAGGAACCCGAACTGGGAGACGTAGCCCTCGCGGTCGGGCCGAACGGGCGCCCAGTAGACCCGCTCGCCCGTCGCCGCGATGTCGCGCTGGAACTGGATGTCCCACGGCTCGTCGCTGCGGGCGTCGTAGCGCAGTTGTCCGTACGGGATCCGGAACTCGACGCTGTAGCCGGCGCTCCGGCCGTCGGGGCCGGGCGGCAAGCGGGCGACGGCGCTCTCCCAGACGGCGTCCCACGACGCGTCTTCGTTGACGTCGTCGTAGAGCAGCACGTCGTGCTGGACGCCCGCGAGCGTGACGCCGAACGAGTACGCCGTGCGGCGGTCGGCCGGGCTGCCGATCTCGACGACCACGCGGTCGGACGCCGGGATCTCGTCGCGACGCGCCATGCGGCGGACGAGCGTCGCGGGATCGCGCACGTAGGCTGTGATGCCGACGTAGAGCGCGCGCGGGCCGGCGATGACGCGCGCCTCGGTGCGCTCCGACGACGGCTCACCGGGCTGCGGCTCGAGCTGGACGAAGCTCATCGCCACGGGTGCGGCCGCCCAGGCGGGCTCGTCGAGGCGACCGTCGATCCGGAGCGCACGCCCCTCGGCCAGCGTGCCGGCGGCGAGGACGTGGACCGACGTATCGGCGGGCGCCTGCGCGCGTGCCACCGGCACCAGCACAGCGAGCAACAGAACGGCGGCGAGGGAACAGACGAATGGCATCCCCGAAACTATCCCGCACAGGAACCCGCTGCCAAGGCTTCGTTTCAGGCCCCATACTCACGACAGCCGTCACACCGCGACTTGATGCCGGCCGACGACCCGAGCCCGAACGAACGACGGGCGGCTCCGGCACCGGAACCGCCCGTCAGGACCTCTGTCGCCGGTTGCTCAGCGGGTCGGGGTCGGCATCGAGGGCAGGACCGACGCACCGTCGCCGGACAGCGGGCGAAGCGCCGCCGAAGCGAAGTACTCCTCGGGTGAGAAACTGTCCACCTGGATCGCGTCCGCGCGCGCGGCCTCGGCGCGGGCGACGAGCGCGGCCTCGTCGGCCGTGATGACCCCCGCCTCGACGGCGAGCGGGACGAGCTTCGCCGGGTGCTCGCGCGGGAGCTGCTTCGCGCGGACGGCGGCCTTGATCTTGGCCGCGACGCCCTCGGCCTCGGCGCACACGGCCATCGCGGTCTCGAATCGACCGAGGGCGTGCGTCGGGTCGTCGCTCGTGAAGACGCCCGCGAGGAGGCGGTCGCGCTGCGCGCCCGGCGTCAGTAGCGCCGCCGCGATCTTCCCGCCGAGGGCGTCCGACGGCTCGGACGAGAGCCGGTTGAAGCGGCTCCACGCCGCGACCGGACCGCGGAAGAGCCACGTCGCGAACGGCACGCGCAGGTTAGCGAAGAGGCCGTCGAACGCGTCCTGCATCCGCGCGAAGGCGTACTGCATGGACCAGTGGACGAACGGCAGGTCCTCGGCCTTGCGACCCTCGGCCTCGAAGCGACGCAGCACCGCCGTGCCGACATACATCCACGTGAAGATGTCCGCGAAGCGCCCGGTGAGCTTCTCCTTGCGCTTCAGGTCGCCGCCGAGCGTGCCCATCGCGAGGTCGGCCAGGAAGGCGAACGTGGCGCTGGCCCACGCCATCGTGCGCCAGTAGCGCGCCGTCGGTCCGCCGACGGGGCTCGACGCGAGGCGGCCGCGCGTGACCGACAGCAGCATCGCGCGCACCTTGTTGCGCACCACGTGGCCGATGTGCGGCCAGAACGCCGCGTCGAACGCGCGCACGTCGCCGGCCATCAGCGCCTGCATCTCCTTGAGCGCGTACGGGTGGCAGCGGATGGCGCCCTGCCCGAAGATCATCAGCGTGCGCGTGAGGATGTTGGCGCCCTCGACCGTGATGCTCACCGGGAGGCCGGTGTAGGCGCTCGCGAGCGGGTTGCGCGGGCCGCGCGAGATCGCGTTGCCGCCGAGGACGTCCATGCCGTCGTTGACGGCCTTGCGGAAGAGTTCGGTCGTCTGGTACTTCATCATGGCCGTCACGACCGCCGGCGCGGCGCCGCCATCGAGGGCGCCGTTGGTGTAGCGGCGGGCGGCCTCCGTGGCATACGCCCAGCCGCCGATGCGCGCGAGCGGCTCCTCGATGCCCTCGAACTTGCCGATGCTCAGGCCGAACTGCTTGCGGATGAGCGCGTGCGCGCCGGCGACGCGGGCGGTCTGCTTGATGCCCGCCGTGGCGCTCGCCGGGAGCGAGATACCGCGCCCGGCGGCGAGGCTCTGCATCAGCATCCGCCAGCCGCGTCCGCACCCGTCGGCGCCGCCGATGACGGCCTCCTCCAGCTTGACGACGACGTCGTGGCCCTCGGTGGGGCAGTTGTAGAAGGGCACGCCGAGCGGATCGTGCCGCCGGCCGATGACGACGCCGGGCGTCGTCGTCGGGATGAGCGCGCAGGTGATGCCGAGGTGCTCGCCCTTGCCAAGGAGGTTCTCGGGGTCGCGCAGCTTGAACGCGAGGCCGAGCACGTCGGCGATGGCGGCGAGCGTGATGTACCGCTTGTTCCACGACAGGCGGAGCGCGAGGTCGCCGTCGGCGTCGCGGAAGACGGTGCCGTTCGAGACGATGGCGCCGGCGTCGGAGCCCGCGCCCGGCTCGGTCAGCGCGAAGCACGGGATGGCCTCGCCGGTCGCCAGCTTCGGCAGCCAGTGGTCCTTCTGCGCCTGCGTGCCAAAGTGCGCCAGCAGCTCGGCCGGACCGAGCGAGTTGGGCACCATGACCGTGATGCCGAGCGTGGACGACGCGCTGGCCGTCTTGGCGACGATCGCGCTGTTGGCGCTCGGGCTGAAGCCGTGCCCGCCGTATTCCTTGGGGACGATCAGGCCGAAGAAGCGGTCGGCCTTGAGCTTGGCCCAGACCTCCGGCGGGAGATCGCGCCGCTGCCAGACCTCCCAGTCGCTCACCATCCGGCAGAGCTCCTCCACCGGGCCGTCGAGGAACGCCTGCTCTTCGGGCGTGAGGTCGGGGTAGCTCTGCGCGAGGAGGCGCTTGCCGTCGGGCTTGCCCGAGAAAAGCTCGCCCTCCACCCAGACCGTCCCGGCGTCGATGGCCTCCTGCTCGGTCTCGGAGATCACCGGCAGGAAGTCCAGCGCCTTCATCAGCTTCATGACGCCCGCCGAGAGCGGACGCCGCAGCGGTGGCAGGTTGAAGACGAGCGCGAGGACGGCGAAGACGGCGACGGCCCAGACGGGCGCGCCGAAGCCGACGAGGGCGACGAGGCCGGCGGCGGCCCAGAGCCAGAGCGGCGCGCCGGTGAACCCGAGCGTGAGAAGCACGACGACGACGACGAGCGCGGCGGCCCAGAGCGGCGTGCCGGCGAACAGAGCGAGAGCGTCCATCGGAAGGGGGACGAGGAGGACTGGTTAACAGTGTACACCACGAAGACGGTCTCGCCAAGGGCTTTGTTGCCGCCCTGCGGCATTTTCCGTCGCCGGCGTTCCCGCCCGGACGGAGCGTTCTTCCTTGCACCGATGTCACGCCTCTCCCCCGCACCGCCCTCCGCCACGCGCCACCCGCTCGTGCTGATGCACGGCTTCGGAGCGCTCGCCGGCGTGTTGTCCGGCGGCGTGCTGCAGCGAGAGGCGAGGCACCTGCGCGCGCTCGGCGTCGCTGCGTTCGCACCGACCGTCGCGCCGTACGGGACACTCGACGAGCGCGCCGACGGTTGGGGCGCCCACCTCGCGCGCATCCTCCGCGAGACCGGCGCCGAGCGACTCAACCTGCTCGCCTTCTCGTCCGGTGGACTCGACGCGCGGCTCGTCGCCCGCCGGCCAGCGTGGGCCGGACGCATCGCCAGCCTCGTCACGCTCTCGACTCCTCATCGGGGCAACCCACTCGCCGCATGGGCGCTCGACCGCCCCGACCGACTCGCGCGAGTCGTCCTCGCCGGGATGCAGTCTGCCGGGCGCCTCGCGTGGAAAGAGCCGCCGCGCATTGCGGACGCGCTCGCTGGCCTCACGCCCGAAACGGTCGCCGCTCGCTTCCCGTCCGACGAGGCCGTGGACGGCGCGTGGTGCGGTTCCTACACGTCGGCCGCCGGCGGCGGGACACCGGCGACGCTCCATCCCGGGCTGGTCGTCCCGCACCGCCTGTTGGCGCGCCTCTCCGGCGCGAGCGACGGGATCGTCCCGACGGCGAGCATGGCGTGGGGCGATGTCCTCGGGCACGTCGAGGCCGACCACGCCCGGCAGGTCGGGATCGCGCTCTGGCCGTCGCGGCTCTACCGCTCGACGGACTTCGTCGCGGCCCACGCCGAGCGGCTCCGCACGCGAGGCCTGTAAGTGCGCGAGGCCTCGTCCCGGATGGAACGAGGCCTCGCATCGTCTGAGCGGAACCGCGTCAGCCGCGGTGCTCCGTCGGCGGCTCGTCGCCGGCCTGGGCGTCGTCGCCGGCGTCGGCGTCCGTCGCCTCGGCATCCGACGCTTCGGCGGACGCTTCGGCGAGCGGCTCCTCGACGGCGGGAGCCTCGGCGACGACCTCCTCCTCGGCGGCGGGCGCCTCGGTGGCCTCGGCCGCCGGAGTCTCCTCGACGGCGTCGGTGGCGGTCGTCTCGGCGACCTCCTCGTCCACGACCTCGACGGCGTCGTCGGCCACCGGCGCCGCGGCCTTGGCCGGAGCGGCGGCCACCGGCGCGGCGTCGCCCGTGCCGCGGGTGCGGCTGCGGCGCGTCTTGCGCTTGGCGCCGGCCGAGCCGGCGGGCTTGACGTCGTTGAAGTCGACGAGCTCGATGATCGCCATCTCGGCGGCGTCGCCGCCGCGCTGGCCGAGCTTCACGATGCGCGTGTAGCCGCCGGGGCGGCTGCCGATGGCGCCGGCGACGCTGCCGTAGAGTTCCTTGACCGCCTCCTTGTCCTGGAGGTGGCGGAACGCCTCGCGGCGGCCGGCGGTCGTCGTGTCCTTGGCGCGGTTGAGGATCGGCTCGACGAACACGCGGAGCGCCTTCGCCTTGCCGAGCGTCGTCGTGATCCGCTTGTGCTGGATCAGCGCGGCGGACATGGACTGGAGCGTCGCCTTCCGGTGCGAGGCCGTGCGCCCGATCTTGTGAATCTTCTTTCCGTGTCGCATGGGAGTAGCAGTCTAGGGCGGGCCGGGCGCTGCCCGGCCGGCCGATCAGGCGTGGTCGAGGTAGCGCTCGACGTCCATGCCGAAGCGCAGGCCGCGCTCTTCGAGCACCTGCAGCAGCTCCAGCAGGCTCTTGCGCCCGAAGTTGCGGAACTTGAGCATCTCGCTCTCCTCGCGGCGGACGAGGTCGCCGATCGTCTTGATCGACGCGGCGCGCAGGCAGTTCTGGGCGCGGACCGAGAGGTCCAGGTCGTCCACGGACTGGCTGAGCACCGAGCGGAGGCGCTGGACCTCGGCGTCCACCTCGGGCGTGGCCGTCTCGCCGGCGCCGCCCGCCTCGACCTCGACGAAGAGACCGATGTGGTCGCGGAGGATGGCCGCGGCCTGCGTCAGCGCGTCCTCGGCCGAGAGCGAGCCGTCGGTCGTGATCTCGAGCGTGAGGCGCTCGTAATCGATCTTCTGGCCGACGCGCGTCGGCGTGACGCTGTACTTCACGTTGAGGATCGGCGTGAAGATGGCGTCCACGGCCACGACCCCGATGGGGTCGTCGGCGCGCTTGTTCTCGTCGGCCTGGACGTAGCCGCGGCCCTGCTCGATGCGCAGGTCCACGCGGAGGTCCGCGTCCTCGGCGAGCGTCGCGATGAGGTGGTCGGGGTTGAGGACCTCGAAGTCGGGCGTCGCCTTGGCGATGTCCGCGGCGGTCCATGTGCCGGGGCCTTCGAGGTGGAGCGAGACGGCGCCCTCGTCCTCGTCGTTCGCCCGGAAGCGGACGCCCTTGAGGTTGAGGATGATATCCGACACGTCCTCGGTCACGCCGGGGACGGTCGAGAACTCGTGCTGCACGCCGTCGATGCGGACGGCCGTGATGGCCGTGCCGCCGAGGCTGGAGAGGAGGACGCGGCGGAACGCGTTGCCGATCGTCACGCCGTAGCCGCGCTCGAGCGGCTGCACGACGAACCGCCCGTACGTCTCGTTCATCTCCTCGACCGTGACGCCGTCGGGCATCGTCAGCTGAATCTGGGCCATGTCTTGGTGGGGTCGTTGAGGGTCGAACCGATGGCCGGCGCACGCCGGCGGGCCGGGCGAGGTGCCCGGCGGGCGGTTACTTCGAGTAGAGCTCGACGATGAGCTGCTCGCGGATCTGCTCGGGGATGTCCTCGCGCGCCGGGAAGTCGAGGAACTTGCCGACGAGGCGCTCGCGGTCCACCTCGAGGTGCGGGAAGCTGCGGCGGCTGCCGCCGGCGGCGTCGCGCACCACATCGAGGTTCTTGGACTTCGGGCGGATCTCGACGAGGTCGCCCGGGCGGAGCTGGTGGCTCGGGATGCCCGACACGCGGTCGTTGACCATCACGTGGCCGTGGGTGACGAGCTGGCGCGCCTGGCGGCGCGTGCGGGCGAAGCCGAGGCGGAAGACGACGTTGTCGAGGCGCGCCTCGAGGAACTGGAGCAGGTTCTCGCCGGTGACGCCCTTCTTGCGGGCGGCCTTCTCGAACAGGTTGCGGAACTGGCGCTCCAGCAGGCCATAGGTGTACTTGGCCTTCTGCTTCTCCTTGAGCTGCGTGGAGTACTCGCTCTCCTTGCGGCGACGGGCGTTGCCGTGCTGGCCGGGCGCGTAGGGCTTGCGCTCGAGGGCCTTGGAGGGACCGAAGATGGGCTCGCCGAAGCGGCGCGCGATCTTCTGCTTGGGACCGCGGTAACGGGCCATGGGAATTCTCGTGTGTCGGTGTCCCGGAGGACGGTGGAAGGACAGACGTGCGCACCGTCCCTGCCGGGGGCAGGACGGGCGCAGCCGGGCTTAGCGCCGGCGACGCTGCGCGCTCAGAGGCCAGTGGCCAGTCGGCAATGGCCAGTGGCAGACGGCTTGCGCCGGGATTCTGCCACTGGCTCCTTCCCACTGGCCACTGGCCGCCTCAGACGCGGCGACGCTTGGGCGGCCGGCAGCCGTTGTGCGGGATCGGGGTAGTGTCGCGGATCGACAGCACCTCGAGGCCCGTGTTGGCGATGGCGCGCACGGCGCCCTCGCGGCCCGAACCCGGGCCCTTGACGTACACGTCCACGCGGCGAAGGCCGAGGTCGTAGGCCTCCTTGGCGGCCTGGGCGGCCGCCACCTGCGCCGCGTACGGCGTGTTCTTGCGCGAGCCGCGGAAGCCCATCTTGCCGGCCGACGACCACGAGATCGTGTTGCCGTAGGCGTCGGTGAGCGTCACGAGCACGTTGTTGAAGGTCGCCTTGACGTAGGCCGCGCCGTTGGACTCGACCTGGACCTTCTTGCGGGTGGCGCGGGCGCCACGCTGCTGCTTTGCCATTGTCTTGTGTGCGAGAACGAGGCGGGGCGCGCGCGCGCGCGCCGGGCCGCCGAGGTGTTTGGAGTCCGGTGTGCCGGCGTCAGCGGTGGTCCTGGTAGGAGACGCTGCGTGCCGTCACGCCCGAGGAGCGCGCCGGGGCGCGCGGGCGCACTACTTGCGCGGTGCCTTCTTCTTGCCGGCGACGGTCCGCTTGCGGCCCTTGCGGGTGCGGGCGTTGGTCTTGGTGCGCTGGCCGCGCACCGGCAGGCCCTTGCGGTGACGAAGGCCGCGGTAGCAGCCGATGTCCATCAGGCGCTTGATGTTGAGCGACGTCTCCGTGCGGAGGGCGCCCTCGACGATGTAGTTGTCTTCGATGAGCGCGCGCAGGCGGCGCGCGTCGTCGTCGCTCCAGCTGTCCGGCTTGGCATTCGCGTCGAGGCCGACGCGCTCCAGGATCTCGACGGCGCGGCTGCGCCCGATCCCGAAGATGCTCGTCAGCGCGATCTCGCCGCGCTTGTTGCCCGGAACGTCGACTCCTGCGATTCGAGGCATGAGGATGGGAAGAGGATGGAAAAAGGCGGACCGGCGGGCGCCGAGGCGCCGCCGATCGGAATCACCCCTGGCGCTGCTTGTGCTTGGGGTTCTTCTTGTTGATGATGTAGATGCGCCCCTTGCGGCGGACGATCTTGTCGTCGGCGGAGCGCTTCTTGACGCTGGCTCGGACTTTCATGTCTGGGTACGAGGTACGGGGGACGGAGAACGGCGGGGCGTCTACTTGTAGCGGTAGACGATGCGGCCCTTCGACAGGTCGTAGGGCGAGAGCTCGACCGTCACGCGGTCGCCCGGGAGGATCTTGATGTAGAACTTCCGCATCTTGCCCGAGAGCAGACCGAGAATCTCGTGGCCGTTCTCGAGCGTCACGCGGAACTGCGCGTTGGGCAGCGCCTCGGTGACGCGGCCGTCCTGGCGGATGGCGGGCTGCTTGGACAACGGCTCAGGCGAAGGTGGATGCGACAGGAACGGACACGGGCCACGCGGCGCGCGCCTCGGCGTAGGCGGCCTCGATGGCGGCCCACGACGACAGGATCTCCGGCTGGCCGCGCCGGATGAGCACCATGTGCTCGTAGTGGGCGCTCGGCGCGCCGTCGGCGGTACGGACGGTCCAGCCGTCGTCGTCCACCACCACGTCGCCTGTGCCGCCGTTGATCATCGGCTCGATGCAGAGCGTCATGCCCGGCTTGAGCTTCGGCCCGAAACCACGCCGACCGGCGTTCGGCACGTTGGGCGCCTCGTGGAGGCTCCGCCCGACGCCGTGGCCGACGAGGTCGCGCACGACGCCGTAGCCGCGGCTCTCGCAGTAGCGCTGGACGGCGCTGGAGATGTCGCCGACGCGGTTGCCGCCGAGCGCGACGCGGATGCCCGCGAAGAGGCTCTCGCGCGTCGCGTCGAGCAGCGCCTGCGTCGCCGGCTCGACGTCGCCGACGGCGAACGTGTAGGCGAAGTCGCCGAAGTAGCCGCCCAGTTCGACGCCGCAATCCAGCGTCACGACGTCTCCCTCGCGGAGCGGCTCGGGGCCGGGGAAACCGTGGACGACCACGTCATTGACCGAGATGCAGAGCGAGCCGGGGAACGGCTCTCCCTCGCCTCCCATGCGGTAGCCCTTGAAGGCCGGGCGTCCGCCGGCACCGACGATCACCGCCTCGGCGGCGGCGTCGAGGTCGTCGGTCGGGACGCCGGGGCGGACGAGTCGCGCCGCGGCCGCGAGCGCCTGCTCGACGACCGACGCCGCGGCCCGGAGGCCCGCGACGTCGGCGTCGGACTTGAGGACGATCTGGCCGCGCGCCACCACGACTACCGGCGACGGCCGCGCACGCGACCCGTCTTCATGAACCCGTCGTAGTGGCGCATCAGGAGGTGGCTCTCCACCTGCTGGAGCGTGTCCAGCGTCACGCCGACGAGGATGAGCAGGCTCGTGCCGCCGAAGAACTGCGCGAAGCCCGGCAGAACGCCGAAGTAGGCCGCGAAGGCCGGCAGGATGGCGACGAGGCCGATGAAGATGGCGCCTGGCAGCGTGATCCGCGTCAGGATCGTGTCGATGAACTCGCTGGTCTGGCGGCCCGGACGCACGCCCGGGATGAAGCCGCCTTGGCGCTTCATCGTGTCCGCCATCTCCTGCGGGTTCACCGCGATGGCGGTGTAGAAGTACGTAAAGAACACGCAGATGACGAAGAACAGCAGCGAGTACCAGAACCCGAAGATGTTGCCCGTCGCGTTGCCGATGGCCGCCCAGAAGGGGCTCTCGGGGAAGAACGAGGCCAGCGTGCTCGGGATGAACATGATGGACTGCGCGAAGATGATCGGCATCACGCCCGCCGCGTTGACGCGCAGCGGCAGGTACTGCGTGGAGCCGCCCATCTGCTTGCGGCCGACGATCCGCTTGGCGTACTGCACCGGGATGCGGCGCGTGCCCTGCGTGACGTAGACCACGCCCATCGTCACCGCGAACAGCGCCGCGATCTCGATCAGGAAGAGGAAGACGTTCGAGCCCTCGCGGCTGACCTCGTTGAAGAGCGACGCCGGCAGGAAGGCGATGATGCCGATCATGATGATCAGCGAGATGCCGTTGCCGATGCCCTTCTCGGTGATCCGCTCGCCGAGCCACATCACGAAGACGGTGCCCGCCGTGAGGCAGATGACCGTCGAGACGATGAAGAGCGTCGGGCCGATGACGATCGCGCCGGGGCCGCTCGTCGCGTTGAGGTTGATCGCGTAGCCGATGGCCTGGAGCGCCGTGATGCCCACGGTGCCGTAGCGCGTCAGCTGCGTGATCTTGCGGCGGCCGTCCTCGCCCTCGCGCTGCAGCTTCTGGAAGTAGGGCACGACGGCCCCGAGCAGCTGGATGATGATGCTCGCCGTGATGTAGGGCATGATGCCCAGCGCGAAGACGCCCGCCCGGAAGAAGGCGCCGCCGACGAACAGGTTGAACAGCCCGAAGAGGCCGCCCTGCGTGTCGCCGAGGCCCGCCTCCAGCGCGACCGCGTCCACGCCCGGGAGCGTGACGTACGACCCGAGGCGGTAGATCACCAGCAGGCCGAGCGTGAACAGGATGCGCTCGCGCAGTTCGTGGATCTTCCAGACGTTGCGCAGGCTCTCTGCAACCGATGCCATGGTCTCGGAGGGCTAGGCGACGACCGTCGTGGAGCCGCCGGCGGCGGCGATCTTCTCGGCGGCGCTCGCCGAGAACGCGTGGGCGTGGACCTGCATCGCAGTCGTCACGTCGCCCCCGCCGAGAACCTTGAAGCGGCCGTTCTTGCCGCCGATGCCCGCCGCGCGGAGCACGTCGGGCGTCACCGGCGCCGAGGCGTCGATGCGTCCGGCGTCGACCAACTCGACGAGGCGGCTCAGGTTGACCGGGTCGTAGGCGACGCGGTTGCGGTTCTTGAAGCCGCCCTTCGGCAGGCGGCGCTGGATCGGCATCTGGCCGCCCTCGAACCAGACGGGCACCTTGCCGCCGGAGCGGCTCTTGAGGCCCTTGTGCCCCTTGGTGGCGGTGCCGCCGTGGCCGGAGCCCTGGCCGCGGCCGATGCGCTTGCGCGCGTGCGTCGAGCCCTTGGCGGGCGTGAGCGTGCTGAGGTTCATCAGGATGGGTGGCTGGCGCCCGCGCGCTGGAGCATGGCTCCGTGAGCGTCGGCGGACTCGCAAGTGCGCCGCGACGCCCGGCACGGGCTCGCGGCGCGAGAACGGGAAAGATAGCCGGCGGCACCGGACGTGCCGGTGCCGCCGGGGTGCCTTTTGCGTGAAGCGGCCGACCGGCCGGCGGCGCGCTACGCCTGCTCCTCGACGCGGAGCAGGTGCTGCACCTTGACGACCATGCCGCGGATCTGCGGCGTCGCGTCGTGCTCGACGGTCTGGTGGAGGCGGCGCAGGCCGAGTGCGCGCACCGTCCGCTTCTGGTCCTCGGGGCGCCCGATGGCGCTGCGGACCTGCGTGATCTTGAGAGTAGGCATGACGGGGTGGGGAATGGCCAGTGGCCAGTGGCCAGTGGCAGCTACCGGTGGATCGCCACTGGCCACTGCCCACTGCCCACTGGCGCGTCAGCCTTGAAACACCTGCTTGAGCGTGATGCCGCGGCGGGCGGCCACCTCGGCGGGGTCCTGCATCTGGCGGAGGGCGTCCATCGTCGCGCCCACCTGGTTGTGGGGGTTCGAGGAGCCCTGGCTCTTGGAGAGCACGTTGCGGATGCCCGCGCACTCGAGCACGGCGCGGACGCCGCCGCCGGCGATGACGCCGGTACCGTCCGTCGCCGGCTTCAGGAGCACGACGCCGGCGCCCTGGCGGCCCTTGACCGAGTGCGGGATCGAGCCCGTCTCGGTCACCGGCACGGCGATCATCTTCTTCTTGGCGTCCTCGGTGCCCTTCGAGATGGCGTCCGCCACCTCGTTGGCCTTGCCGAGGCCCTGGCCCACCTTGCCGGCACCGTCGCCCACGACCACAACGGCCGTGAACGAGAAGCGGCGACCGCCCTTGACGACCTTCGCCACGCGGTTGACCGCCACGAGGCGCTCGATCAGGTTCGACTGGTTGGCCTCGTTGTCGCGGCCGCTGTCGCGGCGGCGGTCGTCGCGGCGACCGCCGCGGTTCTGCTGCTGTGCCATGGTGCTTAGAACTGGAGGCCGCCCTCTCGGGCGCCCTCGGCGAGGGCCTTCACGTTGCCGTGGAAGCGGTAGCCGCCGCGGTCGAAGACGACGGAGGAGACGCCGGCGGCGGTGGCGCGCTCGGCGAGGCGCTGGCCGACGGCCTTGCTCGCGTCGACGCCCGTGCCGGCGGCGCCGGCGTCGCGCGTGGACGCGGCGGCGAGCGTGTGCCCGGCGGCATCGTCGACGAGCTGCGCGTAGAGGTGCTTGTTCGAGCGGAAGACGCTCAGGCGCGGCCGGGTGGCCGTGCCACTGATCTTGGCCCGGATGCGGCGACGGATGCGCGCGCGCTGGGCCACCTTCGGTGCAGACTTGGACATGGGGAGAGGCGGCGTCTGGCCGGACGAGTGCTGACCGTCCGGCCCGGCACGAATGGGTTAGCGGGCGGCGGTCTTGCCCGCCTTGCGGCGGATCTGCTCGTCCGAGTAGCGGATGCCCTTGCCCTTGTAGGGCTCCGGCGGACGCAGGCCTCGGATCTTGGCGGCCGTCTGGCCGACGAGCTGCTTGTCGATGCCCTCGATGGTCACGCGCGGGTTCTGGCCGCGGGCGGACTGGGCGCCGAGCGTGATGCCGTCCGGCGGCACGAAGTAGATCGGGTGCGAGTAGCCGAGCGCGAGCTCGAGCACGTCGAGTGAGCCGACCTTCGTCATCTCGGCGCGGTAGCCGACGCCGATGACCTCCAGCTCCTTCTTGTAGCCCTCGCTGACGCCGGTCACCATGTTGGCGACGAGCGAGCGCGTGAGGCCGTGGAGCGCGCGGTGGCGCTTCTGGTCGGTCGGGCGCGAGACGACGTACGAGCCGTCCTCCTCCGCGATCGAGATGTCGGGGTCCACCGAGAGCGAGAGCTCGCCCTTGGGGCCCTTGACGTGAACGTGGTTCTTGTCGGACACCGAGACCGTGACGCCGGCCGGGACCGAGACGGGCAGTTTGCCGATTCGGGACATGGGTGCGGGGGTCTTCGGGGTTACGCGACGATGGCGAGGACCTCCCCGCCGATGCCCGCGCGGCGGGCCTCCTTGTCGGTCATCACGCCCTGGCTCGTCGAGACGATGGCGATGCCGAGGCCGTTCATCACGCGCGGCAGGTCGCCGGCGCCGACGTAGCGACGCAGGCCCGGCTTCGAGACGCGCTCGATGCGCTGGATGACCGGCTTGCCGCCGCGGAGGTACTTGAGGTAGACGCGGATCAGGCCCTGCTTCTCGTCCTCAACGTTGACGTAGTCCTTGACGTAGCCCTTGTCGAGGAGGATCTGGGTGATGGCGCGCTTGAGCTTGCTCGCCGGCACGTCCACGTGCGGGTGGCGGGCCTTCTGGGCGTTGCGGATCCGGGTCAGGAAGTCCGCGACGGGGTCGGAGATGGCACTCATGGGGTCTTCGGCCGGTTCGGAGCGGGACGCTCCGCCTGGCCGCTAGAGGAAAAGGACAGTTGGAGCCGGACGATGGACGAGCATGACTCGCCCCTCGGCCGGTCCGTTACCAGCTGGACTTGCGGACGCCCGGGATCTTGCCGTCGTGCGCCATCTCGCGGAAGACGACGCGGCAGACGCCGAAGCGGCGCATGTAGCCGCGCGGGCGGCCGGTGATCTGGCAGCGGTTGTGCAGGCGCACGGGGCTGGCGTTGCGCGGGAGCTTCTGAAGCCCCTCGAAGTCGCCCTCGGCGATCAGACGCGCGCGCTTGGCAGCGTACTGCTCCACCAGCTTGCGGCGCTTGGTCTCGCGGGCGATGACGCTCTTCTTGGCCATGGTTCGGTTAGGCTTCGGTGGTCTCCTCGCGGCGGACGAACGGCATGCCGAGCTCCTTCAGGAGCGCGTGCGCCTCGGCGTCGGTCGGCGCCGTCGTCACGAACGAGATGTCGAGGCCCGAGACGCGCGCCACCTTGTCGATGTCGATCTCGGGGAAGATGATCTGCTCCTTGACGCCGAGCGTGTAGTTTCCGCGGCCGTCGAAGCTCTTGTCGGGCACGCCCTTGAAGTCGCGCACGCGGGGCAGCGCGAGCGTCACGAGCCGGTCCAGGAACTCCCACATGCGCTCGCCGCGCAGCGTGACCGCCACGCCGACGGGCATGCCCTCGCGCAGCTTGAAGTTCGAGATGGACTTGCGCGCGTTGCGGACCGCCGGCTGCTGGCCGGTGATCAGGCGCAGTTCCTCGACGGCGTCGTCGAGGACCTTCTTGTTCTGCGAGGCCTCGCCGAGGCCCTTGTTGACCGTGATCTTGAGCAGGCGGGGCACCTGCATCACGTTGGCGTACCCGAAGCGCTCCATGAGCGCGGGCACGATCTCGGCGCGGTAGCGCTCGCGGAGCCGGGGGGCGTAGGTCGTTTCCATTCTTGTGGGTCGTCGGGGAGACGGAACTCGAGGCGTTGCCTCGCGGCCGGCCGTCGCCCTCGTAGACGAAGGAGGCGTCAGGCGTCGAGCTCGTCGCCGGTGGTCTTGGCGACGCGCACCCAGCGCGAGGCGCCGGTCGTGGGGTCGGAGATCTTCTTGCGGCCGATGCGCGTGGGCTTGCCGTTGGCGTCCACCGGCATCACGTTCGAGATGTGGATCGGACGCTCGGCCTCGATGCGGCCCCCGTTGGGGTACTGCTGGTTCGGCTTCGTGTGCTTGTAGCGGACGTTGACGCCCTCCACGAGCACCTTCTGCGTCTTCGGGTAGACCTTCAGCACGCGGGCCACGAAGCCCTTCTCGCGGTCGGCCGCGAGGCCCTTCGAGGACGTGATGGTCTTCGTGAGCGCGACCTGGTCGCCCTTCTTCACGTGCAGCTTCGGCTGCTTGTTCGTCGTGCGCGGCATCGGAGTTAGAGGACTTCGGGGGCGAGGGAGACGATGCGCATGAACTGGCGCTCGCGCAGCTCGCGGGCCACCGGCCCGAAGATGCGCGTGCCGCGCGGCTCGTCGGCGTCGTTGAGAAGCACGGCGGCGTTCTCGTCGAAGCGGATGTACGAGCCGTCCTTGCGGCGGAACTCCTTCTTGGTGCGCACGACGACGGCCTTCGACACGTCGCCCTTCTTCACGTTGCCGCCGGGGATGGCGTTCTTGACCGTCACGACGATCTTGTCGCCGACACGCGCGTAGCGGCGGCCGGAGCCACCGAGGACGCGGATGCAGAGCACTTCCTTGGCCCCGCTGTTGTCGGCCACGTTGAGGCGGGATTCCTGCTGAATCATGGCTCTCTTGGCTTGGTTGCCCCGCCGCTCGTCGGCGGGCGGGGCGACAGTGGGGAACGGTTAGCGGGCGCGCTCGACGATCTCGACCAGGCGCCAGCGCTTGGTCTTCGAGAGCGGACGCGTCTCCTGGATGCGGACGGTGTCGCCCTCGCCAGCCTCGTTGCGCTCGTCGTGGGCCTTCAGCTTGGTCGTCTGCTTGACGAACTTGCCGTAGATGGGGTGCTTCACCTGACGCTCGAGCGCCACGGTGATCGTCTTGTCCATCTTCGCCGACGTCACGAGGCCCACGCGGAACTTGCGGGAGCCGCGCTCGGCGGCGCCGTCCTGGACGGCGGTCTCTTCGGTGGTGGCCATAGCCTGGAATGCCCTTCGCAGGGCGTGCTAGTCGCTTGGTGAGCCGGTACCTCACCAACTACGGATCGTGCCGGAGGCACGGCGGGCGGCGCTGTCGGCCCAGAGGCCCATCCCGGCACCGGCTCCCGACGCGGCGCACCGCGCGGGAGCCGGGCAGGATAAGGACGCACGGCGTGAAGGTTCAGACGAGTCAGCCCCGTGAGGCGCACTCGCACCGAACCTTCACCGGCGGCACTAGGCCCTGGCGGCGGCGCGCTTCTCGTTCAGGACGGTCTTGAGGCGCGCGATCGTCTTGCGCTTGTCGCGCAGGATGATCGGGCTGTCGAGGCCGGCGACGGCGCGCTTGAAGCGCAGGTCGGTCAGCTCGCGCTGCTCCTCGGCGATGATCTGCTCGATCTCGGCCTCCGAGCGCTCGCGGATGTCTTTGGCGGTCATGGGTCTCAGGCGGCCTCGTCGGCCGACGCGTCAGTGGAGGGCTCGGATGCGGCGGCCGGCGTCGCGAGGTCGATCTCGACGGCCTGCTCGGCGCCGTCGCCCGACGACGGCAGCGCGTACGGCGTCGCCTCGGGGCGCACGACGAACTTGGCCGCGATGGGCAGCTTCTGGATGGCGAGGCGCATGGCCTCACGGGCCAGGTCCTCGGGCACGCCGCCGATCTCGAACAGGATGCGGCCGGGCTTGACGACGGCCACCCAGTACTCGGGCGAGCCCTTGCCCTTGCCCATTCGGGTCTCGGCCGGCTTCTTCGTGATGGGCTTGTCAGGGAAGATGCGGATCCACACCTTGCCGACGCGCTTCATCCGGCGCGTCATCGCGATACGCGCGGACTCGATCTGGCGGCTGGTGATCCAGCCCGCTTCGAGGGCCTTGATCCCGTAGTCGCCGAACGTCACGCGCGAGCCGCGCTGGGCGAGCCCCTTCACGCGGCCCTTCTGCATCTTGCGGAACTTGGTCCGCTTCGGCATCAACATGAGTCTTCAGGTTGGGGTCCCGGCGGGCCGGGACGGTTCGCGTGAGAGAGACTAGCGGCGGCCACCGCCGGAGCCGCCGCGGCCCGGACCACCACGACCGCCACGGCCGGGAGCACCGCCGCCGTCGCGGCCACCGTCGCGGCCGCGTCCGCCGCGCTCACCGCGCTCGCCGCCAGGGCCTCCGTCGCGGTCGCGACGGCGGCGCTCGGGCACGGCGGGCGCCGCGTTCTGCTGGCGCTGGGCGGCGGCGTTGGGGCTGAGGTCCGGCTTGCCGATGACCTCGCCGTGGAAGATCCAGACCTTCACGCCGGACGTGCCGTAGATCGTGAAGGCGGTGGCCTCGGCGTAGTCGATGTCGGCGCGGAGCGTGTGCAGCGGCACGCGCCCTTCGAGGTAGCGCTCGGTGCGGCCCATCTCGGCGCCGCCGAGGCGGCCGGCGAGCTTGATGCGGATGCCCTGGGCGCCCATGCGCATCGCGGCGCCGAGCGCCTGCTTCATCGCGCGGCGGTAGGACACGCGGCCCTCCAGCTGCTGCGCGATGTTCTGCGCGACGAGCGCGGCGTCGAGCTCCGGCCGCTTGATCTCGTTGATGTTGATCTGGATGTCCTTGTCGGTCAGCGTCTTGAGCTCCTCGCGGAGCTTCTCGACCTCGGCGCCGCCGCGGCCGATGACGACGCCCGGGCGCGACGTGTGCAGCGTCAGGATGACGCGCTTCGGCGTGCGCTCGATGACCACGCGGCTCAGGCCGGCGCGCTTGAGGCGCGTCGTGAGGTAGGCGCGGATCTGCTCGTCCTCGACGATCTTGTCGGCGAACGAGCCGTCGGTGTACCAGTTGGAGTCCCAGCCGCGGATCACGCCGAGCCGGAGGCCCACAGGGTTCGTCTTCTGTCCCATGATGGAGGTTAGGCGGCGGCCTCGGCGGGGGTGCCGACGACGATGGTGAGGTGCGAGGAGCGCTTCAGGATCGGGTGCGCACGACCGCGCGAGACGGGCTGAAAGCGCTTGATGACCGGCGCCTGGTCCACCGTGATCGTCTTGACGACGAGCGCGGAGTCGTCCACGCGCTCGTTCTGGTCGATCAGGTTGGCGACGGCGCTCTGGAGCGTGAGATAGATGGGGCGGGCAGCCTTCTGCGGGAGGAACTGCAGCGTGGCGAGGGCCTCCTGCACGTTCTTGCCGCGGACGACGTCGGCCACGATCCGCATCTTGCGGGGGCTGGAGCGGATGAAGGTCCGCTTGGCGCGAGCTTCCATGTCAGTGTCGGGATTGCGCGCGGATGCGCGCGCAGGTTAGCGGCGTCGGTCCTTCTTCGAGCCGGCGTGGCCGCGGAAGGTGCGCGTCGGCGAGAACTCGCCGAGGCGGTGGCCGATCATGTTCTCGGTCACGTAGACCGGGATGAACTGCTTGCCGTTGTGGACGGCGAGCGTGTGCGAGAGCATGTCGGGCGTGATCATCGAGCTCCGGCTCCACGTCTTGATGACGCGCTTCTTGCCGGTCTCGTTCATCTCCTCCACCTTGCGGCGGAGCTTGTAGTACACGTAGGGGCCCTTCTTGAGCGAGCGTGCCATGGTCGTGGGGTCTGTAGGCTACTTCTTGGCGTTGCGACGGCGCACGATCATGTCGTTGCTCGCCTTGCGCTTCTTGCGGGTCTTGTAGCCCTTGGCGGGCACGCCCGTGGGGCTCTTCGGGTGGCCGCCGGAGGCCTTGCCCTCGCCACCGCCCATCGGGTGGTCCACCGGGTTCATCGCCACGCCGCGCGTCTTGGGGCGGATGCCCAGCCAGCGGCTCCGACCGGCCTTGCCGATCTGGATGTTCATGTGGTCCGGGTTGGACGTCGTGCCGACGGTCGCCATGCAGCCGACGGGCACCATGCGGATCTCGCCGGACGGCAGCTTGAGCGTCGCGCGGCCGCCGTCGCGGGCCGTGAGCTGGGCGTAGGTGCCGGCCGAGCGGGCCATCTGGGCGCCCTTGCCGGGCTTCATCTCGATCGCGTGCACCATCGTGCCGAGCGGGATGTTGGCCAGCGGCAGGCAGTTGCCGAGATCCGGCGCCGCCTCGGGACCCGAGACGACCGTCATGCCGACCGTCAGCTTGTCGGGCGCGATGATGTAGCGCTTCTCGCCGTCGGCGTAGACCAGCAGCGCGATGCGGGCAGTCCGGTTCGGGTCGTACTCGATGGTCGAGACGCGCGCCGGGATGCCGACCTTGTTGCGCTTGAAGTCGATGATGCGGTAGCGGCGCTTGTGGCCGCCGCCCTGGTGGCGGGTGGTGATGCGGCCGTTGTTGTTGCGGCCGCCCTTGCGCTTGAGGGGCGCGAGCAGGCTCTTCTCCGGCGTGTCGGTCGTGATCGTCTCGAAGGCCGAGACCGACCGGTGCCGCTGGCCCGGCGTGGTAGGCTTGAGTTGGCGGATGGCCATGGCAGGGAGGGCTTACGTGCGGCGACCGAGTCGTCGCTTTGCGCCCGGAATCGGGAATGGGGGATGGGGAATGAGGAAGGAGACGGGGAAAGGCATTCCCCATTCCCGATTCCCCATTCCCACGGTCAGACGGCCTCGTAGAAGTCGATCTCGCCGGAGACGAGCGTCACGATGGCCTTCTTGTAGCTGGCCTTGCGGCCCTGGATGAGCCCGCGCTTGGTCATCTGGCGGCGGCGCTTGCCGCGCACCACCATCGTGCGGACCTCCTTCACCTCGACCTCGGGATAGCGCTCCTCGATGGCCTTTCGGATCTGGATCTTGTTGGCGTCGCTCGCCACGCGGAACGCGTAGTGGCGGCCCTCCTCGGTGAGGCGCGTGGACTTCTCGGTGAGGACCGGCGCGATCAGGATGTTCGTCATCGGGGTCGGGGATGCGGCCTAGGCCTCGTCGGTGGCGGCGGGCGCGTCGGCGGCGGTCGGCTTGGTGGCCGGGCGCAGCGCCTCGGTGAGCACCTCGATGGCGCCCTCGGAGAGGATCAGCGTGCGCGCGCCCATCAGGTCGAGCGTGGACGCCTCGGCGGCCGAGCGGACCTCGACGCCGGGGATGTTGCGCGCCGAGCGGTAGAGCGTCTCGTCGAGGCCGTTCGTCAGCAGCAGCACGCGGCCGGTGACGCCGTGGCCCTTGAGCACACTGGCGATGTCGCGGGTCTTCGGCGCGTCGAGCGTGAACGTCTCCAGCACGCGGAGCGCGCCGCCGGCGATCTTGTGCGCGATGGCGCTGCGGCGCGCGAGCTGCTTCGTCTTGCGGTTGACGCGGACGTTGTACTCGTGCGGGCGCGGGCCGAAGATCGTGCCGCCGCCCTTGCGGGTCGGGCTCTTGGCGTCGCCCACGCGGGCGTTGCCGGTGCCCTTCTGGCGGTAGAGCTTGCGCGTCGAGCGGGCGACCTCGGAACGCTCCTTGGTCTTGTGGGTGCCCTGGCGCATGTGCGCCTGGATCGCGCGCACGTCGAGCCAGATGGCGTGGTCGTTGGGCTCCAGGCCGAAGACCGCGTCGTCGAGCTCGACCTCGCGGCCGGCCGTCGCGCCGGTGCGGGTGTAGACGGGGAGTTTCATCGGGATGTCGGTCTTGGCTTAGGCCTTGCGGATTTCGAGGAGCCCGTTCTTCGGGCCGGGCACGGCGCCCTTGACGAGCAGCACGTTGGAGTCGGGCAGGATCTGGACGACGCGCAGGCCCTTGACCGTCACGCGGTCGCCGCCCGTGCGGCCCGCCATGCGGGTGCCCTTGAAGACGCGGCTCGGCCACGACGACGCGCCGACGGAGCCGGGCGCGCGCTGGCGGTTGTGCTGGCCGTGCGTCGCGTCGCCCACGCCGGCGAAGCCGTGGCGGCGGACGACGCCCTGGAAGCCCTTGCCCTTGCTCGTGCCGACGACGTGGATCTTGTCACCCTCGGCGAACAGGTCGGCGACGGTGAGCGTGTCGCCGAGCGACACCTCGCGGCCGTAGTCGCGGAACTCGACGAGGTGGCGCTTCGGCGACACGCCGGCGGCCTCGAAGTGGCCCGCGAGGGCCTTCGTGGTGTGCTTGGCCTTCTTGTCCTGGAAGGCGAGCTGGACGGCGCTGTAGCCGTCCGTCTCGCCGGTCTTGACCTGCGTCACAGCGCAGGGCCCCGCCTCGATGACCGTGCACACCGTCTGTGTGCCGGTCGCGTCGAAGACGGTCGTCATGCCGACCTTGCGGCCGAGGATGGCGCTCATTGAAACCGGTGGTTTAGTTAAGCGGAACGGGGCGCGGAGCCCCACGGGGGTTAGAGGTTGAAGCGGACCGAGACGCCCTGCACGCGGCCCGCGAGGACCGCGGCTTCGGGCCCGGCCGCGCCGAGCAGCGCCGCAATCGCGTCGGCGTCCTCGGCGATCAGCTCGAGGTCGTCGGAGCCGCGGAAGACGTAGCGGAGCGTGACCGCCCCGCCGACGTCGGTCCGCGCGATCGTCACGCGGTCGTTGGCCTCGTCGAGCGAGTAGGTGCCCGCAAGGGCGACCTCGTCGGGCAGCGGGAGGTCAAATGCGATCCCCGACACGTTGATCGAGAGCGTGTCGGGCAGCGCGAGCCGGATCGTGGCCGCACCGCCGGCAGCGAACGTGGACTGCGACGCGGGCGTCGTCGCTTCGAGGCTGTAGACCGGCACCGACGCGCTCAGCAGACGCACATTCACGACGGCGGCCGTGCGCGTGCCGAGAATCCGCTCGGCGTCCGAGCGGCTGTCGGTCGTGCTGCACCCCGCCACGAGGAGCGGGGCGACGAGGGCGACGAGCAGGAGCGCGAGGCGCGTCATCGTCAGACCTTGATCTCGACGTCCACGCCGCTCGGAAGCTCCAGCTTCATGAGCGCGTCGACGGTCTTGGTGCTCGTCGAGAGGATGTCGATCAGGCGCTTGTGGGCGCGCGTCTCGAACTGCTCGCGGCTCTTCTTGTCCACGTGCGGCCCCCGGAGGACCGTGTGGATCTGCTTGCGCGTCGGGAGCGGGATCGGGCCGCTGACGACGGCGCCGGTGCTCTTGACGGTGCGGATGATCTTCTCGGCGCTCTTGTCGACCAGCGTGTGGTCGAACGACTTGAGCTTGATCCGGATGGTCTGGTTTGCCATGAGTAGAGGCCAGTGGCCAGTGTCGTCGGCGTGCGCCGCCGAGCCAGTGGCCAGTGGCAGGAGGCAGCGGCGTGGCGGTTGCCACGCGCCACTGCCCACTGGCCACTGGCGCGTGATTAGTCGAGGATCTTGGAGACGACGCCCGCGCCCACCGTCCGACCGCCCTCGCGGATCGCGAACCGAAGGCCCTCCTCCATCGCGATCGGCTGGATCAG
>Ga0209053_1000211_pt1 | contig 58501 bp, 48 predicted proteins | sample EBPBio152010_DNA_FD_185864 | JGI IMG/M metagenome (GOLD analysis project Ga0209053, IMG submission 185864) | Wastewater treatment Type I Accumulibacter community from EBPR Bioreactor in Madison, WI, USA - Reactor 1_7/15/2010_ DNA (SPAdes)... | ecosystem: Engineered > Bioreactor > EBPR >... | reverse complement strand
GGAAGAACTCCTCCTGCGTCTTCTCCTTGCCGCCGAAGAACTGCACGTCGTCGACGATCAGCAGGTCGATCGAGCGGTAGAACTGGCTGAACTCGGCGATCCGGTGGTTCTGGATGGACTGGACGAACTCGGCCGTGAAGGTCTCGGACGAGACGTAGCGCACCGTCTTGGCGTGGCCGTTGGCGAGCGCGTAGTTGCCGATCGCCTGGATCAGGTGCGTCTTGCCGAGCCCGACGCCGCCGTAGATCAGGAACGGGTTGAAGCTTGTCGCGCCGGGCTGCTGGGCGATGCTCCACGCGGCGGCGCGCGCCAGCCGGTTGCAGTCGCCCATGATGAACCGCTCGAACGTGTACGACTCGTTGAGGTGCGGGTCCACGTGGATCGCCGGCCGCACGCCGGGGATCACGAACGGGCTCGTCGGGCGCGAGGTGGCGGCCGACGGCGTCGGGGCGCCGGGCGCGCCGCCCGCGACCACCGCCACGCGGGGCGCCGGCGCGCGGTCCTCGGCGACCCGCATCGGCCCGTCGCCGCCCGACGGCCCGCCGGGCGGCGGCACGTTCGACGGCTGCCGCGCCGGCAGTTCGATGGAGGCGCCGCGGCCGGTCGTCGGCTCGTCGCGCTCGATCACGATGTCGTAGAAGAGGCGCCCCCGCTCGCCGAGCACCTTCGAGATCGTCTTGCGCAGCAGCGCGAAGTAATGCTCCTCCAGCCACTCGTAGTAGAAGCGGCTCGGCAGCTGGATCGTCAGCCGGATCATCCCGTCCTCCTCGTCCAGCCCGACGGCGCGGAGCGGCTCGAACCACGTCCGATAGCTCTGGCGGCTGATGTTGTCTCGGATGAAGGCGAGACATTCAGCCCAGACGTCGTCGCGGGAGCGCTCCATCGGGGGAGGGTGGGAGGGAAGAGTGGTGGGGGGCGGAAGATGCGGCACGGCGGCGAACGGCGCCTCCCGAAAAACCGGCGCCGACGGGTTATCCACACCGTCGGAAGAACCCCGGAAGAGACGAGAGGCGCGCATGGACCCGAAATGCGCCCCTTGTCCACGGATGTGGAGAGCCGATGAGTGCGAGACGCGCTCCGTGCCAGACAACAGGTTGAGGCAGACACCTCGTGCTCTGCGTCGGGGATGTCCACGCAACCGACGCTCGGCAGGCTGCACGGTCTTTCCATTCGCCCCGGTTGTCCACACCTTGTGAACGGCCGGGTTCGTGCGACACTGGAAGGGACGCGAGCGTCCTGCGCCCGACCAAAGCGCCGGCCGGACGGTACCGACGGGGGCGCGATCGGGTCAAGCGCCGGCGGACCTTTTTCAACATCGCGTGAGGCGGTTGCCCGGCGCCGGGGGCGGTCCCTAGCTTGCCCGGCTTGCCACGCCCCGGCGTGCCCCGTTCCTTGACGGCAGTCCCCCCGATGTCCACTCCCGCTCCCGCCGGCCTCCGCGTCCGCATCGCCCCGCTGGCCGACGGCCTGCACGAGGAGACGCTCGCCCCGACGGCCGAGGCGCTCGACCTCGACCCGGCCGTGTTCTCGGGCATCACGGTGGACCTCGCGCTCGACGTGCGCGAGCGGCGCGTCCGCGCCGTGTTCACGGCCCGCGCCACGGCGCGCCTCGAGTGCGACCGCACGCTGGAGATGTACGACGAGGCCGTCGAGGGGCAGCACGAGGTGCTGTTCGTCGGCCCCGACGCGCCGCTGGCCGAGGCCGCCGACGACGAGACGATCCGCGTCGTCGCGCCCGACGCGACGCACGTCGACCTCGCCGACGCGGTGCGCGACACGCTCCTGCTGGCGCTCCCGCTGCGCCGCATCAGCCCCGCCGCGCGCGACCTGCCGATCCCGACTGCCTTCGGCGCGCCCGATGACCCGGACGCGCCCGCCGACGACCGATGGGACGCGCTCCGCGCGCTCCGCGACGACCCGCCCGCCGCTGCCGGCGACGGGCACCCCTAACGCTCACATCCGCTGCCCGCTCGCCGGGCGACCCCCGAACCGATGGCCCACCCGAAGCGCCGCCAGTCGCACGCCCGCACCGCCAAGCGCCGCGCGCAGTACAAGATCACCAGCGTGCCCGTCACCCAGGAGTGCCCCTCGTGCGGCAACCCGAAGGTGCTGCACCGCGCCTGCCCGACCTGCGGCGAGTACCGCGGCCGGTCCGTGACGGACCGCGCCGACGTCGCCTAGTCCGGCCGGCCGACCGTCCCGCGCCCGCGCCTCCCGGGTCCTCCGGCGGCGCGGGCGCTGTCATGTCCGGTCGTTGCCGCCGGCCGGAGTATCTTGACGGCGTCGGCCTTCCGGCTGGCGCCGCCGGCCCTCGGCTCGCTCACCCGCCCGCCCCACGCCCCCCGCATGTCCACGCCGACGATCGCGAGTCCCGTCCGGGTCGCCGTCGACGCGATGGGCGGCGACCACGCGCCGGCGCTCGCCGGCGAGGGCGCCGTCGAGGCCGCGCGGGCCGGGGGCGACGACCTGCGCGTGCTGCTCGTCGGGCGCGAGGACGAGGTCCGCGCCGAGCTGGATCGCGTCGGCGCCGAGGACGGCCTCGTGACCGTCGTGCACGCGCCCGACGTGGTCGAGATGGGTGAGAGCGCGAGCGTCGCGCTCAAGAAGAAGCCCCAGTCCTCCATCCACGTCGGGATCGGCGCCGTCAAGACGGGCGCGGCCGACGGCTTCGCGTCGGCCGGCAACACGGGCGCCGTGATGGCCGCGGCGCTGTTCGGGCTGGGGCGTCTGCCGGGCGTGCTGCGCCCCGCGCTGCCCGGCTACCTGCCCACGCCGAGCGGCACCTGCGTGCTGCTGGACGTCGGCGCCAACGTGGAGGTGCGCCCCGAGCACCTCGTCCAGTTCGCGCGGATGGGCGCCGTGTTCGGCTCGCTCTTCCTCGGCAAGGAGCGCCCGACGGTGGGCCTCGTCAACGTCGGCGAGGAGCCCGGCAAGGGGACCGACGTCGTCAAGGAGGTCCACGGCCTGCTCCAGGCGGCGGCCGACGCCGACGAGATCGCCTTCGTGGGCAACGTCGAGGGGCGCGACATCCTGCGCCACGGCGCGGACGTGTGCGTGTGCGACGGCTTCGTCGGCAACGTGGTCCTCAAGCTCGCCGAGAGCGTGGCGACGATCCTGCCGCAGATGGTCCGCACCGAGATCGGGCGGCAGCAGCTCGCGCCCGAGCAGGCGATGCTCGTCGGCGGCGTCCTCAAGGGGATGCTCACGCCGTTCAACTACGAGAACTTCGGCGGCGTGCCGCTGCTCGGCATCGACGGCACGGTGGTCATCGGCCACGGCGGCTCGTCGGCCACCGCCATCCGCCAGATGGTCCTCTCCACGGCCGACCTCGCGCGGCGCGGCCTGACGGCGCGCATCGCCGAGGCGCTGGCCCAGCACGGCGCCGCCGCATGACTCCGCCCCGCCCCGGCACCCGCACCGCCGCCATCACGGCCGTCGGCCACTACGTCCCCGAGGACCGGCTCACGAACGCCGACCTGGAGGCGATGGTGGACACGTCCGACGAGTGGATCCGCACCCGCACGGGCATCGAGGAGCGGCGCATCCTGCGCGACTCGTCGAAGGCGACCGCCTTCATGGCCGCCGAGGCCGCGCGCGCCTGCCTCGCCAGGCGCGGCGTGGAGGCCGAGAGCGTGGACGCGATCCTCGTCGCCACCGTCACGCCGGACTACGTCTTCCCCGCCACGGCCTGCCTCGTGCAAGACGCCATCGGCGCGACGAATGCGTGGGGCTTCGACCTCTCGGCTGCCTGCTCGGGCTTCCTCTACGCGCTCACGACGGGCGCCAAGCTCGTCGAGAGCGGGATGCACAAGCGCGTGCTCGTCATCGGGGCCGACACGATGAGCCGCATCCTCGACTACACCGACCGTACGACCTGCATCCTCTTCGGCGACGGCGCCGGCGCGGTCCTGCTCGAGCCCGCCGACGACGGCACCGGCCTCGTCGATCATGTCCAGCAGGTGGACGGTTCGGGCGCTGAGTGCCTCCTCATGCCGGGCGGCGGCAGCCTCCACCCGTCCACCCACGAGACCGTGGACGCGCGCCTGCACTACGCGCGGCAGGACGGCCCGACGGTCTTCAAGCGCGCGGTCGTCGGGATGGCCGAGGCCGCGGGCCAGATCATGGAGCGCAACGGCCTCACGCCCGACGACGTGCGCTTCCTCGCGCCGCACCAGGCCAACCTCCGCATCATCGACGCGACGGCCCGCCGCATGGGCATCGGCCCCGACAAGGTGATGGTCAACATCTCGCGCTACGGCAACACGACGGCGGCCACGCTGCCGCTCTGCCTCGCCGACTACGAGAGCCAGCTCCGGCGCGGCGACCGGATCGTGCTCGCCGCCTTCGGCGGCGGCTTCACGTGGGGCGCCAGCCTCGTGGTCTGGGCCTACGACGGAGATCAGGGGATGGGGGATGGGGCCTAGGGGATGGGCAAAACGCCCCCGCCGCCCATCCCTCATCCCTCATCCCTCATCCCCTCCATGACCGCTTTCCTCTTCCCCGGCCAGGGGTCGCAGGCGCCCGGGATGGGCGCGACGCTCTACGACGCGAGCCCCGAGGCGCGCGCGCTGTTCGACGAGGCCGACGCCGTGCTCGGCTTCTCTCTCACCGGACTCATGTTCGGGACCAACGCCGACGCGCTGCGCCCGACCGAGATCACGCAGCCGGCGCTCTACGTCCACAGTCTGGCGGCCAACGCGGCACTCGCGGCGCGCGGCCTTCGGCCCGATGTAGCGGCCGGACACAGCCTCGGCGAGTGGAGCGCGCTGGCCGCCGTCGGCGCCGTGTCGTTCGCCGACGGCCTGCGGGCCGTCCGCCGCCGCGGCGAGCTGATGGCGCAGGCGGGCACCGTGCGCCCCGGCGCGATGAGCGCCGTGCTGGGGCTGGACGCCGCCGCCGTCGAGGCCGCGTGCGCCGAGGCGACCGCCGCCGGCGACGGCGAGGTGGTGCCGGCCAACTACAACGACCCCGGCCAGATCGTCGTCTCGGGCGACGCGCCGGCCGTCGAGCGCGCGGGCGAGGTGTTGAAGGCCGCCGGCGCGAAGCGCGTCGTGCCGCTGCCCGTGTCGGGCGCGTTCCACAGCCCGCTGATGGCGTTCGCGCGCGACGGGCTGGCCGAGACGCTCGCGTCGCTGGCGATCTCGTCGCCGGCGTGCCCGGTCGTGCTCAACGTGACGGCGGCGCCGGAGACAGACCCCGAGGCGATCCGCGCGCGCCTGCTGGAGCAGCTCACGAGCCCGGTCCGCTGGGCGCCGTCGGTGGCGGCGATGGCCGCGATGGGCGTCTCGCGCTGGGTCGAGGTCGGGACCGGTGCCGTGCTGTCGGGCCTCGTCAAGCGGACCGTCGGGCGCGACGCGGTGACGGCCACCGCCGGCACCGCCGACGAGATCGCCGCGCTGTAGCGCTCACCGATTCCCGGCGTCGCTGCGCCAGTCGACGCGGCGCACCGTGCGACCGTCGGAGCGGAGCCAGACGGCGCCGGCGTCGGCGGTCTGGATCACGTCGGCGCCGGTGCGCTGCCAGCGCATCAGCGGCTCGTGGTCGGGCAGCCCGTAGCGGTTGCGCGCCGCCACCGACACCACCGCGAACGCCGGCCGGCCGGCGGCGGCGACGAACGCCGGCGTGCTGGACGTCCGCGACCCGTGGTGGCCCACCTTGACGACGTCGGCGGCGAGCCGGGCGCCGTAGCGCGCCACGAGGTCGGCCTCGCCGGCGTGCTCGGCGTCGCCCGAGAGCAGCCAGCGCGTCGCGCCGTGCTGCACGTGGAGCACTACGCTCGCCTCGTTGCCGTCGCCCGCGCCGACGCGCTCGGTCGTCGGGCCGAGGACGCGCACGTGCACGGCCGGGTCGAGCGCGAGCGTGTCGCCGGACGTGACCGCCTGCACCGGGATGCCCAGCGAGTCGGCCACGGCGAGCGTCTCGCGCCAGAGGTCGCTCCCGCTGCGGAGGCCGTTGACGACGACGCGAGAGACCGGCACCGCGCGCAGGACCGCCGCCGTGCCGCCGATGTGGTCGGCGTCGGCATGCGTCAGGATCACGGCGTCGAGGCGGCGGATGCCGTAGCGGCGGAGGTGGGGGACGACCGTCCGCGCGCCCTCGTCGGCCCAGGCGGTGCGGTTGCCGGCGTCCACGAGGACGTGCCCGCCGCCCGGCAGCGAGAGCACGGCGGCGTCGCCCTGCCCGACGTCGAGGAAGACGGCGTCGAGGCGCGGCGCGGCGTCGGGGATCGTCGCGCCGAGGCCGGCGACGCCGAGGGCGGCGGCGGCGAGGGCGGTCCGCCGCCCGGCGACGGGACGGCGCGCGAGGGCCAGCGCGACGAGCGACGTGACGAACGCGCCGACGAGCCACGGGCTGTCGAGGTAGCCGTGGACCGTCGCGCCGGCGAGATGCTCGGCGCCCCAGAGGCTGACGGCCGTCATCGCCGTCGTGGCGAGGCTGGCCACGGCCCCGAAGAGGCCGGCCGCGCCGGGCGCGACGCCGTCGGCCAGCGCCGCCGCGAGCCCGCCGCCGAGGGCCGCGCCCGAGAGCGGGATCGCCGGCACGTTGAGCACCAGCCCGGCCAGCGGCAGGCTCCCGAAGTGCACGAGCAGCGCCGGCGCCGTGCCGAGCGTCGCCGCCACCGAGGCGACCGTCGAGCCGACGAGCCAGCGCCCGGCGGCCGGGCGGGTCCACGCCGCCGGCGCCCACGACGCCATCAGCGGCGCGAGCGCCGCCAGCGCCGCGACGGCCCCGAACGAGAGCTGGAAGCCGACGTCGAAGAGCGACGCCGGGCGCCAGAGCAGCAGCGCGAGCGCCGCCGCCGCGAGCACGTTGAGTGCGTCCACGCGCCGCTCGGCGGCGCGGCCCAGCAGCACCGCGCCCGTCATCACGACCGCGCGCACGGCCGACACCGAGCCGCCGGTGACGATGGTGTAGCCGACGAGCAGCGTCAGCGTGAGGCCCGCGCGCAGCCACTCGGCGCGGCGGTAGCGCACGCCCAGCCGCCCGAGTACCGGCCGCAGCAGCGCGTGGAGCGACAGCCCCACGAACACGAGGTGCATCCCCGACACGGCCAGCAGGTGCAGCAGGCCCGTCTGCCGGTAGGCGTCGAGCGTCGCGGCCTCGATCTGCGCCCGCTCGGCGATCACCAGCCCGAGGAGCACGGCGCGCGCGGACTCGTCGGGGACGGTCCGCGCGAACGCGCGGTGCACGTGCCGGTGCACCGCCCCGGCGAGACGGTCCGTCGCCCGCGCCGCCGGCGCGAGGAACACGACGTCGGCCTCGGACTCCACGCGCAGCACGGCGTGCGTGCCCTGACGCCGGAGGTAGCGTCCGTAGTCCATCGCCGCCGGGTTGCGGCGCAGCGGCGGCGCAGCGACGACGCCGCGCACGGCCACGCGGTCGCCGAGGCGCAACGCCGGGAAGAGGGGGCCGGGCGCGTCGTCGGCCATCGTGCGCGGACGCGTCAGCGTCACCTCCACATCGCCGGTCACGCGCCGGGTGCCGGCGGCGCTGCGCGCCGAGTCGGCCGCGAGCGTGAAGCGGACGCCCGATGCGGCGTCGCGCGGCGTGTTCGCGATGCGTCCGGTGAGCACCGCCACCGGCGGGTCGGGCGTCTCCACGTCGGGCACGCGCGCGGCCACCGGCGCGACGGCGTGCGCCACGTGGTGGGGCGGGAGGTCGGCGACGGTCGCGTGGCGGATCGCCCCGAGCGCGAACGCCCCGACGAGCGCCGCGCCGACGGCGGCGAGCGCGCGGACCGTCACCATGCGCCGGCGCGTCGCGAGCGCATACGCGCCGGCGCCGACGACGGCAAAGGCGAGGAGCGCGGCGGCGTCGGGCGCGGCGAGCCAGCCGCGCTCGGCGGACACGACGCCCGCCCCGAGGGCGACGGCGACGCCGACGAGCGGGCGCGACGAGAGGCGGAGCGGCAGAGGCGGCGGGACGAGCGACATCGGCGGAGAGCGGGCACGTCCCGCTAGTGCGCGTCACCGGCGCGACGTAACAGAATCGCCGGCCGCGTCGTCGGCGTAGCGTGGTCCGGTCCTTCGCCGTCCTCCCGACATGGCTCACCTGATCAGTCTCCTCGCACCGTGGCAGGCGGGCGCGGCCGTCGCCGGCCTCGCGCTGCTGCTGCTCGTCGAAGGCGCGCTGCCCGCGGCGCACCACTACCGCTCGGGCGGCGAGCGCGGCGCCCACGCCCTGCGCAACCTCGCGCTCGGGCTCGCCAACGCGGCCGTCGTCGCGCTCCTCTTCGCCGGGCTGTGGGTGCTCGCGGCCGAGTGGGCGAGCGCGCGAGGCGTCGGCCTGCTCAACGTGCTGCGTGACCGCGCGGGCCTGCCCGGCTGGGCGCACGTCGTCGGCGCCGTGCTGCTGCTGGACGCGTGGACGTACGCCTGGCACCGCATCAACCACCGCGTGTCGTTCCTGTGGCGCTTCCACCGCGTTCACCACGCCGACGCGACGATGGACGTGACGACGGCCAGCCGCTTCCACGTCGGCGAGCTGGTGCTGTCGTCGGCGCTGCGCGTGCCGGTGCTCGTCGCCGGCGGCATCTACGCGTGGGAGCTGATCCTCTACGAGACGGTCATGTTCGCCGTCGTGCAGTTCCACCACGCCAACATCCACCTGCCGGAGCGGTGGGACCGCGTGCTGCGCGCCGTGATCGTGACGCCGCACCTGCACCGCGTCCACCACTCGCGCTGGCAGCCCGAGACGGACTCCAACTACAGCTCGCTGTTCACCGTCTGGGACCGCCTCTTCGGGAGCTTCCGCACGAGCGACGCGCCGGAGACGATCCGCCTCGGCCTCGACGAGTTCGACGCGCCCGAGCACCGCACCGTCGGCGGGATGCTCCGGATGCCGCTCGCGCCCGACGAGGGCAAGACGTGACGTGGCACGCGATTGGACGGAGGCGCGTTACACTCTCGCCCCACTGGTCCCCCCCGGCCATGCTCCGCTCCACCCTCGTCCTCGCCGCCGCGCTCGCCCTCACCGCCGCCGGCTGCCGCACCACCGCCCCGCCCGAGGCCACCGCGCCGGCGACCGCCGCGCCCGACACGCTGACACCGCCGATGCCTCCGCCGATGACCGCCGAGCCGCCGGCCGACGGACGCGTGATGCGCCCCGGCGCCGGCGACCCGCTCTCGCTCCAGCTCGCGCAGGCCGACCAGCGGCACGGACACTCGGTCCGCTTTCTGGAGGTCGTGGAGGACAGCCGCTGCCCGATGGACGTGACGTGCGTCTGGGAAGGCCGGGCCGTCGTGGCGGTCGCCATCGACGGCACGCGCGTCGAGCTGTACGTGCCCTACGCCAGCCAGCAGGACGCCGAGCCGAGCATGATCGAGCTCGGCATGATCGCCGTCGAGGTCGTGGGGCTGGACCCCTACCCCGGCAGCCCGGAGGCGGGGGCCGGTGCGCCGGTGACGCTGCGCCTCGTCACGCGCCACGCCGGCTCGTGAGCGTCCGAACCGAGCGTCGCCCGGCGCCGAGAGATCTCGGCACCGGGCGACGTCGTCGGGCAGGAGGTCGCCTTACCCGAGGTCCGGGACGACGAACGGATCGGCGATGTTTTTGACGGACGCCGTGCCGAGCGGCTCGTCGAACGCCTCCTGGATCTCCTCGTTGGTGTAGCCCGAGAGCGCCGCCGAGAGGTCGACGCCGCCCTGCACGAGGTTGCCCTCGGCCGGCGACGGGTCCGTGACGCCCCGTCGGCTCTGGCCGCTGGCGTAGACCGCCGCAATGGGCGCCGGGGCGTCCGAGCCGCTGCCCGGGATCCAGCCCTGGAGGTCGCGCACGCGCCGCACGGCGGCCGCGTGACGCGCCTCGACGGAGTGGATCTGGAGGGCGGCCGTGAGGTAGTCCTTGTTGGTGATGGACGCCGCCTGCCCCTTGTAGGCGCGCACGCCGGTGTCCTCGAAGGCCTGCGAGAGGATGAGGAACGTGGGGTAGTCGCCGAAGGGGTCGAACGTGCCTCCGGCCGTGAAGTCGAAGTCGTCGTCGGTGAACGAGACGGGCGTCGCGCCGGCGCCGGAGAGCGCCGTGCGCAGGAACGCCACGTGGGCGTTCTCGTCGCGCTGGATCGTCTGGAAGAGGGGCCGGTCGGCGCCGGCGATCACGCCGGAGGCGACGCCCTGATTGTAGAAGCTCGCCTCGAGGTACTCGAGCGTGAGCGCGTAGTTGAGGATGTCGACGTCGGTGCCGGCGCTCTGGGCGCGGGCCTGACGGGCGAGGCCGAAGGGCAGCATCGAGAGCAGCGCCGCGCCGCCGAGGCGGGAGACGGTGCCGAGCGCCGCGCGGCGCGATTCCACGGCCGCCGCGTCGGCGTCGAGCGTGCTGAGCAGATTGAGGTCCATGGTCGGTCTGGAAAGTCGGGGAGAGGGCCGCCCGCAGGTGGCCTAGGTGTTGCGCGTGGTGATCGTCTCGACGATGAACGGGTCGGCGGCGGCGAGCACGGCGCCCGGCGCCGTGGCCTTGTCGAGCCCGTTGCTGTCGATCTGGCCGCTGCCGGCGATGCTGTTGGCCGTGATCAGGCCGGCGATGACGGACGCGTGGCGCGCCTCGACCGACACGATCTTGCCGGCGATCGTCAGGTAGTCGTCGTTCGAGATGTAGCGGCCGGCGCCGTTGTAGGCGCTCACGCCGAGATCCTCGAAGACGAGCGCCGTGGAGAGCACGCTGGCCTTGCTGGCGAAGTTGACCGACGAGAAGTCCGGCGTCAGGTTGGGGATCAGCGCCGAGGCGCCGGCGGCGCCGGTGATCGCGGCGCGGAAGAAGTCGCGGTGGATGGCCTCGTGCGCGGCGAGGTCGCGCAGGATGGCGCGCTCGTCGGCGTTGAACGTCGCGCTGAAGGCGCTATTCCCGACGACGGCCGCGTAGAAGGCGGCCTCGAGCTGCTCCAGCGCGTAGGCATAGTTGAGCACGCCGACGTCGGACGAGAAGTCGAGCGTGACGGCGGAGGCCGGCGGGTCGGGATCGTTGCTGTCGCAGGCCTGGAGCGAGGCGGCCGCAGCGACGGCGCCGAGCCCGAGGCCGGTGCGCTTGAGGAAGCCGCGCCGGTCGGTCGGCGACGAGATCAGCGTGTCGGGCATGGGAGGAGAGGCGGTTGGAGAGAAACGCGCCCGCAGGCGCAGTTTCAGTTTCCCCCGCCGGTCTGCTCACTCACCAGACCACTCCCTGCTCACTTTCCGCCCATGCGCGGAGTTCTTCGTCCATTCCGGCGAATGGAGCCGGATCAGGTCGTCCCGCCGTCGGCCTGCCAGAGCGTGTCCACGACGAGGTCGATGCCGCGCGCGAGGTGGCGGCGGAACGTGCTGTAGGGCACGCCGAGGCGCTCGGCGGCGATCTCCTGGCTCGGCGCCGGGCGCACGAACGACACGCGCAGCGCGGCGGCGTAGCGCTCGCCGCGCCGCACCTCGGCGACGCCGTCGATGGCGGCGCGGAGGCAGCGGTCGAGGACGGCCGTGCGCTCGGCGTCGGGCGCGCCGGGGCCGGTCTCGGACACCACGAAGCGGGTCCCGAGCAGCGGGCTGGCGGCGAGGCCGCCGGGGGCGGTCAGCCCGCGCAGCGCGTCGCGCACGGCGCCGGCGAACGACGGCTGGTCCAGCACGACGACGGTCGGCGCGGCGGCGGCCGGTGGCACCTCGGCCGGCGCCGCGTCCACGGCCTGTCCGGAGAGGCGCGCGAGCCACGCGTCGGGCGGCTGGGCGCGCCATTCGTGCCCGAAGAGGTCGTAGCCGACGCCGCCGGCCTCGGCGTCGGTCCAGACCGACAGGTCGGCGAAGGCCATCACCGGCGTCCAGATGTGCGGGCGGGCGCACGCGAGAAGCGACACCGCGAGGTCGGGGGTGCGGAGGTAGTCCCAGACGGTCTGCGCGAAGAGGAGCGCCTGCACGGGTGAGGGACCCTGATGGGCGTCGGCGTCCATCCACGTCCGGAAGAGGAGGACGGCCTCGCCGCCGCGCGGGGCCGACGCGTGGAGGCTGTGCCACGCGGCGCGGGCGACGGGGTCGGCGTCGCGCTCGGCGGGCGAGGCCAGGTCGAGGCGGACCCGCACGAGCACGCCAGCGACGCGCCCGTTCTGGCGGGCGACGAGCGTGTGTTCGGGCTGGAGGCCGAGCCAGCGGCCGACGTGCGCGGCGTTGGCGGCCCCCTCGTGGCGCTCGACCATCGCGAGGACGGCGTCGCGGTCGGACGCGGAGTAGGCGTCGAGGTGGAGGTCGGACGGCTGGAGCGCGCGCTGGATCTCGCTCAGGAGCGGCCCGACGACGGGCGAGTCGCGGTAGAGGAAGGCGTAGTCCGAGAGGGCGGCGCGCTGGAGGTCGCTCGTGGCGGCGTCGCGCACGCGGGCGGCGAGGACGGACCGTGCGCGGGCGTGGTAGCGAGCGTACCGGTCGGGCGCGCGCCAGCGGAGGTCGGCGGCGATCACGTCGCGCGCGAGGTCGTGCAGGACGAGTCCGCCGTCGGCGGGGGCCGCGATGGGGAGCGCGGCCAGCTCGGCGAAGAGGGTCGTGGAGACCGGTGCGTCGAGCAGGGCCGCGAGCATGTCCTCGGTGATGCGGCGCACCAGCGCGCCGGCCTCGACGGCCGCGCGCAGCCCGTCGCCGGCGGCGTGGCTGAGGAAGCGGTCCAGCAGCGCACGCACGAGGTCGGGCGACGTGTCGGCGTCGCCAGGCTCGGGCGTCCAGGGCGTGGTCTCGCGTCGGGCGGCCTCAGCGACGAGCGCGAGCGCGAGCGGATGGCCGCGCGCGAAGTCGAGCGCAGCCGCGTGCGCGGTGGGGTCCACGCCGCGCGTCTGGAGCAGGGCGCGGGCCTCGTCGGGCGAGAGGTGGCCGAGGGGGATCTCGCGCAGGAGCGCCTGCCAGCCGGGGTCGGCGCGCCACGCGGCCCCCAGCGGACAGCGGCCGGCGAGCACCACGAGGAGGTCGTCGGGCGTGCGCGGGAGCAGGTCTTCGCGGAGCCACGCGTCGAGGTCGGCCACGGCTTCCAGCGTGTCCACGAACAGCACGCGTCGGACGCCGGCGAGCCCGGCGGCCGGGAGCGCCGCGCCGTCGCCGAGGGAGTCGCCTCCGAGGGAGTCGCCGAAGGCCGGGCCGGCGAGGACGACCGGTGCATCGGCGAAGGCCGGCTCCACGACGGCGTAGCGCGTCGCGAACGCCGGCTCGGCGGACGCGAAGGCCGCCGCGACCGAGGCCGGCGACGGCGTCACGTCGTGGAGGTCCAGCCACGCTGTCGGCACGCCGGCGGCGCGCTCGAAGCTCCGCAGCAGCGTCGTCTTGCCCACGCCGCCGGGGCCGTGTACGTGGAGGACGCCGGGCACATCGGCGCCCAGCCGCTCGCGGAAGAGGGCGTGCTCGGCGTCGCGCCCGACGAACTGGGCGGCGCGCTCGGCCAGCAGGCGATCCCGGAGAGGCATGGGCGTCACAGTGTGGAAGGGGTGTGCCTCTACGTCGGACGGCGCGCCGCGATCCCCGCCACGCGCAGGGCGCCATGCGGACAGGATTTGGCTAGCTTCGGCGCGCGCTGGCCCGACAGTCCCCCCGCCTGATGCCCTCCCCGACGATCGACGGCGCGCCGCGCGGCGCCATCATGCCCATCGGTGGCGCCGAAGACAAGGTCGGCAACCGCGACGTCCTCGGCCGCTTCCTCGCCCTCGCCGGCGGCGCCGGCCGTGCCCGCCTCGCCGTCGTGCCGACGGCCTCGGAGCTGGAGGACACCGGCGAGCGCTACGCCGAGCTCTTCACGGCCCTCGGCGCCGACCACGTGGACGTGCTCGACGTCGTCGAGCGACCCGACGCGCTCCGCAAGGACTTCTGCGAGGTCCTCGACGCGGCCACCGGCATCTTCCTCACCGGCGGCAACCAACTTCGCCTCTCGACCATCCTCGGCGGGACGCCGCTGGCGCAGACGATCCGTCGGCGCAACGCCGCCGGCGTGCCGGTGGCCGGTACGTCGGCCGGCGCGGCGATCATGCCCGAGCACATGATCGCCGGCGGCGCCTCGGGCGCGACGCCCACGGCCGACGGCGTCATCCTCGCGCCGGGACTCGGCCTCACCAATCGGATCGTGCTCGACCAGCACTTCCGCCAGCGCGACCGCCTCGGGCGCCTCCTCGCGGCCGTCTCGTTCAACCCCTTCGCGGTCGGCCTCGGCCTCGACGAGGACACGGCCGTCATCCTCTCCGACGACGGCGGCCTCGAGGTCGTCGGCTCGGGCGCCGTGACGATCGTGGACCCGTCGGACCTCGTCTACTCGTCGATGGACTCCGCGCTGCCCGGCGAGCCGGTCAACCTCATCGGCCTGACGCTCCACGTGCTCGGCCACGGCGGGCGCTTCAGCCTCGACACGCGCTACGCGACGGCGCCGCCGCGCCCCGAGCCGGTCTGGCTCGACGTGCCCGAGGAGCCGGTCGCCGAGGGCTCGCTGGACGACTGACCGGCGCGGCGGCCCCCGCCGGTATCTTCCGCGCCTCCCGCCGCCGCCCGATGTTTCTCCGCCGGCTCGACCTGCACGGCTTCAAGAGCTTCGCGGACAAGACCACCGTCGAGTTCGCCCCCGGCGTGACGGCCATCGTCGGGCCGAACGGCTGCGGGAAGTCCAACGTCGTGGACGGCATCCGCTGGGTGCTGGGCGAGCAGCGCGCGCGCGCGCTGCGCTCCGAGAGCATGGCCGGCGTCCTCTTCAACGGCGCCGAGGGGCGCCGCCCGCTCGGCCTCGCCGAGGTCGCGCTCACCATCGAGAACACGCGTGGCGTGCTCCCGACCGAGTACGAGTCGGTGACGGTCAGCCGCCGCCTCTACCGCAACGGCGACTCCGAGTACCGGCTCAACGGGACGCTCTGCCGCCTGCGCGACATCCAGGACCTCTTCCTCGACACCGGCCTCGGCGCCGGCGCCTACTCGGTCATCGAGCTCTCGATGGTGGAGGACATCCTGAGCGAGACCGCCGCCGACCGCCGCCGCCTCTTCGAGGAGGCCGCCGGCGTGACGCGCTACAAGCGGCGCCGCGCGTCCGCCCTCCAGCGCCTCGCCGCCACCGAGGCCGACCTGACGCGGCTCGACGACCTGCTCGACGAGGTCGCCGCGCGCGTCCGCACCCTCGAGCGGCAGGCCCAGAAGGCGCAGCGCGCCGCGCGCCTCTCGGAGCGCATCCGGGCGCTCGACCTCGCGCTCGCGGCGCACGACCTCGCGGCGCTCGACGCCGAGCGCGCCACGCTGGCCTCGTCGGCGCGCGACGCCCACGCGCGCGCCTCGGCGCTCGCCGCCGACGCCGCCCGCGCCGAGGCGGCCCTCGAAGCCGCGCGCGCGGCGCTGCTGGCCGACGAGGCTGCGATGGGCGACGCGTCCCGCGCGCTCGCCGCGCACGTCCAGGCCGTCGCCGGGCTCGACGCCGAGCGGCGCGTGGCGGCGGAGCGCCGCGCCGCCGACGCGCGCACCGCCGAGCGCCTCGCCGCCGAGGCGGTGTCCGACGCCGAGCGCGCGCGCGCCCTCGACCGCGACGCCGACGCCACCGCCGAGCGCCTCGCCGGCGCCGAGTCCGACCTCGCGGCGGCGGCCGAGGCCCTCGCGTCCGCCGAGGCCCGCGCGCGCGCCGCCGCCGAGGCGTCCGCCGCCGCGCGCGCCGCCGCCGACGCCGCGCGCTCTGCGTCCGACGTGCGCGCCGCCGAGGCCCGCGCCGCCGAGACGGCGCGCGACCGCGCGTCCGACCGCCGCGCGATGCTATCTGCCGAGCGCGACCGCCTCGCCGCCGACGCCGCCGCGCTGGAGGCCGAGGCGCCCGCCGCCGACGGTCCCGACGCCTCCGCCGCCGAGGCTGCACTCGCGCAGGCCGACGCCGCGCGCGCCGCCGCGCACGCCGCCGCCGACGCCGCCCGCCTCGCCGCCGACGGCGCGCGCGCCGCGCAGGCCGACGCGGTCGTCCGCCGCGACGCCGCGCGCGCCCACGCCGACCTGCTCTCGGCCCTCGTCGCGTCGTCGGACGGCGCCGGCGACGCCCTCGCGGCGCTCGCCGCCGCCGGACACCCCGCGCAGCCGCTCGCCGATGCCCTCGCGGCCGACGTCGCCGACCGGCCGGCGCTCCTCGCCGCCCTCGGCGGGCTCGCGGACGCCGTCGTGGTGGAGACGCACGCCGAGGCCGCCGCCGCCGTCGCCGCCCTGCGCGATGCGGGCCGCGCGACGTTCGTGGTGCTGGAGGCGCTGCCCGCCCCCGCCTCGCCGCCGAAGGGCACGCGCACGGCGGCGAGCCTCGCTCGCGCCGCCGACCCGCGCGCCGCGCGCGCCGTCGAGGCGCTGCTGGCCGACGTGATGGTCGCGTCGTCGGCCGACGACGCCCGCGCGCTGGTCGCCGCGCACGGCGCGGCGCGCCCGCATCTGCGCGCCGTCGCGCCCGACGGGACGCTCGTCGGCGCCGGCACGGTGCGGGGCGGACGCGCGGCGACGTCGGCTCGCCTCGGCCTCGCCGAGCGTCAGGCCGCTGCTGCCGACGATCTCGCCGCCGCCGACGTCGCGCTCGCCGAGGCCGCCGCCGCGCTCGCCTCGTCGGCCGACGAGGCCGAGTCCGCCCGCGCGGCGGTGCGCGATGCCGACGCGTCCCGAGACCGCGCCGCCGCCGACCTGTCGGCCGCGCACGCCGCCGCCGCGCGCGCCGCCGCCGCCGCCGAAGCTCACGCCGCGCAGGCCGCCCGTCTCGCCGCGCGCGCCGACGAGTCCGCCGCCGCCCTCGCCGCGCTGCCCGACGCGGACGCGCTGGAGGCCGCCGCTGCCGAGGCGTCCGCCGCCGCCGCCGCCGCGCGGGAGGCCGCCGTCGCCGCGTCGGCCGCATTCGACGCCGCCGACGCCGACCGCCGCGCCGCCGACGCGGCCCACGCCGACGCCCGCCTCGCCCACGCCCGCGCGTCGGCCGCGCGCGACGCCCGCGCGGCCGACGCCGCGCGCCTCGCCGAGCAGCGCCGCGCACTCGCCGTCCGCGCCGCGAGCCGCGACGCCGAGACCGCCCGCCTCGGGGCGTCGGACGCCGACGCGGTCGCCGCGCTGGCCGACCTCGACGCCCGCCTCGACGCCGCGCGCAGCGAGACCGACGCGCTGCGCACCGCCGCCGAGTCCGCCGAGACGCGCGTCCTCGGCGCGCGCGCCGCCATCGCCGACGCCGAGACGGCGCTCCGCGCGTCCCGCCGCGAGCGCGACGCCGTCGCCGAGACGACCGCGTCGTCGGACCGCCGGCTGGCCGAGATCGAGGTCCGCACCGAAGCCCTCACCGCGCGTCTCGCCGACGAGCACGGCGCCTCGCCGGCCGATGCCGCCGACGCGCTCGACGCCCTGGACGAGGAGTTCGACGCCGACGCCGCGCGCGCCGAGCTGCCGCGCCGCCGCGAGGCCCTCCGCGCCCTCGGCGCCGTCAACGCGCTCGCGCTGGAGGACTACGAGCAGGAGTCCGAGCGCCTGCGCTTCCTCCGCGAGCAGCGCGCCGACCTCGCCGACGCCGAGGCCAGCCTCCGCGAGACGATCCGCGAGATCAACCGGGCCGCGCGCGAGCGCTTCGACGAGACGTTCGCGCAGATCCAGGCCGCCTTCGCGACGATCTTCCGCGACCTCTTCGGCGGCGACGCCGAGGCGACGGTCTCGCTCGACGGCGACGACCCGCTGGAGGCGCCGGTGGCGATCACGGCGCGCCCGCGCGGCAAGCGGCCGGTCTCCATCAGCCAGCTCTCGGGCGGCGAGAAGACGCTCACGGCCACCGCGCTGCTGTTCGCGATCTACCTCGTCAAGCCGAGCCCGTTCTGTATCCTCGATGAGGTGGACGCGCCGCTGGACGACGCCAACGTCGGGCGCTTCATGCAACTCATCCGGTCGTTCTCCGAAACGACCCAGTTCATCCTCGTCACCCACAACAAGCTCACGATGGAGGCCGCCGACCGGATGTACGGCGTGACGATGCCGAGCCCCGGCGTCAGCCGCCTCGTGGGCGTCCGCCTCGACGACCGATGACCGCGATCCCGTTCAAGCTGGACCTGCACGACGGGATGGTGACGTTCCGCGGCACGGCCTACCTCGACGGCGACGACCTCGTGATCGAGGGCGAGCGCAAGGCGCTGGACCTCGTGCCCGTCGGCCGCGAGCACGTCCGCATCGCGGCCGACGAGATCGAGAGCGTCGAGGTCGAGAGCGGGATGGTGGGCGCCAAGCTCGTCGTGCGGCCCTTCGAGCGCGACGCGATCGCCGGCTTCCCCGGCGCGCCGGCGACCGAGATCGCGATCCCGGTCGCGCGCAAGCACCGCGACGACGCCGAGGCGCTCGCGCGCGAGCTGCGCCTCCGCAACCTGCCACGGTAGCGGGACGACCGACGAGGGCCGAGTCGCGCCCGGCGCCTCGCGTGCCGAGTCCCGCGTACCCCGTACCTTCCGCCATGACCGAGTCGCCGCTCGACGCCGCTGCCGACCGCCTCGCCCGGCGCCTGCTCGCCGCGCACCCGCCGGCGCACGCCTACGGGCGCGCCGCCGTCGCCGGCCTGCCGCCCGCCGTCGCGCGCGTCCTCTCGCTCGGGCTCGACCACACGGCCGACACGCTCGCGCACCCGCGCTCGCCGTGGCTCGACGACGCGTCGCCGGCCCTCGTCGCTGCGCAGGGCCCGTTCGCCGAGGCCGTGCGCGGGGCCGTCCGCTACCCGCCCGAGGCGTGGACCGAGGCCGTCACGACGGCGGCGCAGGTCGCGCTGCGGCTGCTCGTCCACCCCGCCGACGGCCTCGCGGCGGTGGCGTTCGACCGCGACCCCGCGCCGCGCCCGGCCGCCGACGCCCTCGCGCGCGTCCGCGCCGCGACGCCCTACGCCTACCTGCCCGACGTGGCGGCGCGCTACGCCGAGCGCAAGGGGCTCGACGTGCTGGACCGCGAGTCGCTCGCGCGCCTGCTCGCGCGCATCGAGCGCCGCATGAGCGACACGCTCTCGCCGGCCGACTGGCTCGCGCTCGCCGAGCCGCTGCTGGACACCGTCGGGCCGGACGGCGACCCGCCGGGCACCGTCGACGCGGCGCTCGTGCGGGCCTTCTTCGAGGCGCGCGGCCACGCGGCGCTCGTCGACGGCCTGCCGGACGGGCCGGTCGCGCGCGCGGCGCTCCTCGCGTGGCTCGACGCGGTGGAGAGCCGGCGGAGCGCGGAGGCCGAGCCTCTGCCGGTCGAGGACCGAGAGATACCAGTGGATGCGTCGCCGGCCGGTGACGATGTCGCGGCCTCCGAGACCGTCGAGCCGGAGACACCGGCGAGCCCGGCGGACGATCCGGCCGAGGCGTCCCCGACGGCGCACACCGATGCACCTCTCGTGTTCGACGGGGCCGGCGACGACGTCGAGCGGTGGATCCACGGGGACGAGCCGGTGCGCGCGGCGTCGGAACCGCCGCCGGTCGCGCCGGCGAGCGATCCGCCGGTGACGCCGCCGGTGACCTCCACGCCGATGCCGGCGACACCGGCCGTCGAGCCGTCCGCGTCGCCGGCCGACGACGAGCCGCTGTGGCGGCGCCTCGCGCGCCAGCACGCGGCGTCGGCGCCGTCGCTGGCCGAGCAGTCGCCGCCGGCCGAGGGCTCGCCCCTCTGGCAGCGCTTCGCCCCCGACGGCGAGGCCGCGCGTCCGCCGACGCACGCCGTCGTCGCGCCGCCGGCCGGGCGCCCGCCGGCCGCCGTCATCGTCCCGTCGACGTCCGGCTCGTCGGGTGCCGCCGGCTCGCTGGACCGGCGCGTGCTCGGCGCCGCCGCCGACCAGCGCGACGCCTTCGTCGCCGGCCTCTTCGGGGGCGACGCGGCGGCCTTCGAGGCGACGCTCGCCGCGCTCGACGCCGCGCCGACGTGGACCGCTGCCACGCAGATCATCGCGCGCGACATCTTCCACCGGCCCGGCGTGGACATGTACGGCGACACCGCGCTCGCCTTCACGGACGCCGTCCAGAGCACCAAGAGCCGCGCCTGAGCGTCGCGCACGCGGGTAGCTTCGGGCGGTCCTTCGCCTCACCCCGATGCCGCCCGAGATCCTCCACGCCGACCTCTACGCCGACCTCGATCGTCGCCGCGCCGAGAGCCTCGCCCCCGGCGGCGAGGCGCGCATCGCGACGCAGCACGCGAAGGGCAAGCTGACCGCGCGCGAGCGGATCGACGTGCTGCTCGACCCCGGCTCGTTCGTCGAGACCGGCGCGTTCGTGCGCCACCAGGAGACGGCGTTCGGGCTCGACCAGAGCCGCCCGCCGGGCGACGGCGTCGTCACCGGCTGGGGCACCATCGACGGCCGGACGGTCTACGTCTTCTCGCAGGACTTCACGGTCTTCGGCGGCTCGCTCGGGCTCGCGCACGCGCAGAAGATCGTCCGCGTGATGCAGCTCGCGATGGAGAACGGCGCGCCGGTGATCGGGCTCAACGACTCGGGCGGCGCGCGCATCCAGGAGGGCGTGGCGGCGCTCGGCGGCTACGCCGACATCTTCCTCCAGAACACGCTCGCCAGCGGCGTCGTGCCGCAGATCTCGGCCATCCTCGGGCCGTGCGCCGGCGGCGCCGTCTACAGCCCCGCCATCACCGACTTCGTGTTCATGGCGCGCGGGACGAGCTACATGTTCGTCACCGGCCCGAACGTCGTGAAGACGGTCACGAACGAGGACGTGACGCAGGAGGAGCTCGGTGGGGCCGACACGCACGCGACCAAATCGGGCGTCTGCCACGGCGCGTTCGCCAACGAGGGCGCGCTACTGCTCGGCATCCGTGAGTTGATGAGCTACCTGCCGAGCAACTGCGAGGACAGCGCGCCGGTGATCCCGGCGACCGATCCCGCCGACCGCGCCGACGAGGCGCTGGACACGCTCGTGCCGACCAACCCCAACAAGCCGTACGACATCAAGGAGGTCATCGGCCGCGTCGTGGACGACGGGCGCTTCTTCGAGATCCACGCCGAGTACGCCGAGAACCTCGTCGTCGCGTTCGCGCGGCTGGGCGGACGCACCGTCGGCGTCGTCGCCAACCAGCCGGCGGTGCTGGCCGGCGTGCTGGACCTCAACTCGTCCATCAAGGGCGCGCGGTTCGTCCGCTTCTGCGACGCGTTCAACATCCCGCTGGTCGTCTTCGAGGACGTGCCGGGCTTCCTGCCGGGCACCGACCAGGAGTGGCGCGGCGTCATCCGCCACGGCGCGAAGCTGCTCTACGCCTTCTGCGAGGCCACCGTGCCCAAGCTGACGGTCATCACGCGCAAGGCCTACGGTGGCGCCTACGACGTGATGAACAGCAAGCACATCCGCGCCGACGTCAACCTCGCGTGGCCGACGGCCGAGATCGCGGTGATGGGCCCGAAGGGCGCCGTCGAGATCATCCGCAAGCGCGAGATCGCGGCGGCCGACGACCCGGCGGCGGCCGAGGCGGCGTTCACCGAGGAGTACCGCCAGCACTTCGCTAACCCGTACGTCGCCGCCGAGCGCGGCTACGTGGACGACGTGATCCGCCCGAGCGAGACGCGCCGCCGGCTCATCCAGGCGCTGGAGATGCTCAAGAACAAGGTCCAGAGCGTCCCGCGCAAGAAGCACGGCAACATCCCGCTGTAGGCGCGGCGCTTCGCGACGTGGGCAGGGGGCCGGCGGCGCGTGCGCGCCGCTTGGCACAGGTGGGGACCCCCTCCGTCACCGGCTACGCCGGTGTCACCTCCCCGAGGGGAGGGGGCGGTTGGCGGTGTCCCTGGCTCAGTCGCCGTAGCGGAGCCGGAGGCGCTCGAAGTAAGTGCGGATCAGGTCGAGGTAGTCGGCCGTGTAGCCGCTGGCGGGGGCGCGCAGCAGGTCGGGGCGCACGCGGTCCGGTGGCGGCGGCGCGACCGGCGGTGACGCCGGCGGGGCCGGCGGCTGCCGACGGGCGCGCTCGCCCTCGCGGCGCTCCTCGCGTCCGCGCTGGTTCATCGAGCGCTGGGCCTGGAGCATGCGCTCGAGGATCTGCTGCTGACGCGGTATCGCGCGGAGGTCGGCGCGGCCGGAGCGGAGGTCGGAGGCGGCATCGCGCATCTGCTCGGCGAGGCGCTGTAGGGCGCTCCGCGTGGCGGGGTCCATGCCGGCCGCGTCGCCGCCGTTGAGCATGCCTTCGAGCTGCCTGCGGAGGGCTTCCTGCTGCTCGGCGATCTGGCGCATGCGGCGCGCGCCGTCGCCCGAGAGGCGCTGGCCGGCGGCCTGGTTGAGCATCTGCTGGATCTGCTGGTTGAGGCGCTGCTGGCTCTCGCCCATCTGCTGCATCTGCTGCTGGGGCGTGCCCTCGCCGCCGCCGCCGCCGGACGGCTGTATCTCGTTCTGGAGCTGGTCGAGCACGCCGGCGAGCAGCAGCGCGAGGTCGTTGAGGTGGCTCATCGCGTCGCGCTGGTGCGCGCTGGCCACCGGCGCCTGTCGCTGGGCGAGGGCCGTGAGGGCGCGCGACAGCTCGGCGTCGGCGCTCGCGGCGCGCGATTGCACGGCCGCGCCGAGCTGGGGGACGCTCCGCCCGACGCGCAGCAGGGTGTCGCGCACGGCACGGAAGCCGTCCGAGAGGTCGCGCTGGCGGCGTCCGAGGCCGACGAGGGCCGGGTTGCCGGCGGGCGTGCGGCCGGTCTCGCCGGCGAGCGCCTCCTGGCGCTGGCTCAGCGTGAGCACGTCTTCGAGCGCGCGGCGGAGCGCCTCGGCGTCCACACGCTGACGCTGGCGCTGCATCTGGCCGGCGGCGGCCTGCATCTGCTGCGCCATGCGGCGGAAGCGGCGCGCGGCCTCGCGCTGCTGCTGCTCGGCAGATTCGCTCTCGCCGCGCTGGATCTGCTGCGCGGCGTCCTGCATCTGCTGGGGCAGGCCGCCGCCCTGCTGCATCTGCTGCATCGCGTCGTCGGCCGGCTGGGTGGGCGCGCCGCGGAGCTGTTCGAACTGCTGGCGGAGCTGCTCGATCTGGCGCTGGAGCGCGGCGGCGTCCTCGGCGGCGCGGCGCTGCTGCTCGGCCTGCCGCGCGCGCTCGGCTTCGGGCGTGCGCGCCTCGGGCGAGAGGTCGTCCTCGTCGCCGGTCTCGGCCTCGTCGGACTCCTCGCCGCCCTGCTCGCTCTCGGAGTCGCGCTCGTCGCCGTCCTGGAGGCGCTCGCTCTCGCGCGCGGCGCGCTCCTGTCGCTCAGCGAGGTCCTCGGCGCGGCGGGCGACGTCCTGCATCTGGACCGCCGCCTCCATGCGTCGCATCAGCTCCATCGCGCGCTCCAGCCGCTGCTGGAAGGTCTGCTCGGCGCGCTCGGCCTGCTGGCTGGCGTCCATCATCTGGCGCATGTCCAGCCGCTCCATCGCCTCCTGGAGCCGTTGCAGCGCATCGCGCAGCTGCGGCGACTCCAACTCCTCGAGGACGTTCTCCATCTGCTCCATCAGGCGCTGCGTCTGCTCGTCGAGCGTGCCCTCGGACCGCGCCTCCTCGGTGAGGCGGCGCATCTGCTCGCGCAGCGCCTCGGCCTGCTGCTGCATCGCGGCCTGGTCGCGCTGCAGTTCCTCCACCTGCCGGCGGCTCTCCCAGTCGGGGCGCGGGTCGCGGCGGAGGCTCTCGCGGAGCTGCTCGGACCGCTCGGCGGCCTGCTGCTGCGCCGCGCCGAGCGCGTCGAGCGTCCGCCGCGTGGAGTCGCGCGCGGCCTCGAACGCGTCGAGCTGCTGGGCGACGGAGGTGACGCGGAGCGTGACCGTCGGCGTGCGCGCGGTCTGGCCGGCGGGGCCGTTGTCGCGCACCTGTCCGTAGAGTTCGACCACGTCGCCGGGGCGCGCGCCGGGGAGGCGCCAGACGATGCTCGGCTGCTGGTCGGATGCGCCGCGCCGGAGCGGGAGCGCCGTCGCGCGCCACGCGCCGGCCCCGCCGCCGCCCGCGCGGCCGGCGACGCGCCACACCATCTGCGCGCCCCCGAAGCCGAGGTCGTCGCTCACGCGGAACGTCATGCGGCGCGGCCCGTCGGTCAGCTCGCCGTCGGCGCCCTGCACCATGACGATCTGCGGCGGGGCGTCGGACGTCGTGCCGAGCGCGTACTCGGCGGGCTCGGCGTTGGGCTGGCCGGCGGCGGTGACGAGGTGCACCGAGTAGCGCCCCGACCCGGCGAGGCGGAAGGCGGCCGTCGCGACGTCGCCGGCGAGGCTCAGCGGGACGCGCGCCTCGCCCCGGCCGTCGAACGCGACGCGCAGCCAGCCGCGCACGGCGGGCGTCCCGGCGACGACGACGCGGACGCGCACCGCCGAGCCGGCGAGCGCCGTCACGTCGCCCACGCCCTCGGGCAGCGCGCGCGCCGGGCGCCCGGCGTAGGGTGGCGGGGCGACCGTCACGCGGAGCCCGCGCACGACCGGGCGGTTCTCGACGCGCGCCGTGAACCACGCGCTCGTCACGCCGTCGGCCTCGACGCGGTAGCGGAGGTCGGCCTGCACGGCCGGGACCGTGTGCGTCCACGCGCCGTCCTCGCCGCGCGCGAGGCGGACCCGCTCGACGGCGCGCTCGCCCACGCGCCCGATCTCGAGCGTCGCGGCCAGCGGAAGCGTGGCGTTCGTCTGGCGCGCCTGCGCGGTCACGCGGAGCGGCAGCGGCGTCCCGCGCGCGACCGCCGTGTCGCCGGGCGCGACGAGCAGCGCGAACGCCGCCGGTGGCGCGAAGTGCGTCCCGGGCGCCATCAGGCGGAGGGCCGCGCCGCCGGCCGTCGTCGGCGCGACGAGGACGGCCAGCGCGAGCACGGCCAGCGGCACAGCGGCCCACGCGGCGGCGTCGCGCGCCGGTCCGAACGCGCGGACGCGCTCGAACGGCACGCCCTCGATCTCGGCGGCGAGGGCGCCGAGGGCGGCGTCGCGCAGCGGCGCGGGGGCGTCCGACGCGTGGCCGTCGGCGAGGTCGAGGACGGCCGCGAGGCGGTCGCCGACGCCCGCGAAGTCGGCGTCGGCGCGGGCGGCGACGGCGCGCTCGTCGAGCCCCGGCAGCCACCCGAGGCCGCGCAGCAGCGGGATGCCGACGCCCCAGCCGAGGAGGCCGGCGGCGAGCCCGCCGAGCGCGAACGCGACGAGCGTGCGCGCGGTGACGCCCATCCAGAGCGCGGCCTCCAGCGCGACGGCCAGCACGAACGCCGCGCCGACGACGCCGATGGCGAGCGCGAGGCCGCGCAGCACGGCGGCGCCCGTCAGGCGGCGGCGCGCGGCGGCAAGGCGGCGGCGGAAACGGTCGGCGGTGGACAACGGGGCGGGGGCGGTCTGCCGGCGTCAACGGCGCGCGGGGGGGCGTCCGCGTGCGGAGCGGCAAGGTAGGGATGCCGGGGAGCCGGCTTCGGCGCGTCGCCGTGTCGGTGCGCCCGAACCCGTCGGATGGCGGGCGCGTCGCGGTGTCGGTCGCGCTCGCCACGCCGTCGTCGGTGCGCGTCGCCGTCGTGGACGCCGTCGGCCGCACGGTGGCGGTGCTGCACAACGGCGCGTCGCCAGCCGGCGATCTCACGCTGTCGCTGGACACGTCGCGTCTCGCGCCGGGCGTCTACGTCGTGCGCGCGCTCGCTGGCGACGCCGCGTCCACAGCGCGGCTCGTCGTCAGCCGGTGAGGCTCACCCGCGCGAGGCGTTGAAGCTGTCGCACGCGCCGGGGTCGCCGGTGTCGAAGCCCGCGCGGAAGGCGCCGACGCGCTGCGCGCTCGACCCGTGCGTGAAGCTCTCCGGCGCCGCCGCGCGGCCCGCCATCTCCATCAGGTTGTCGTCGCCGACGGCCGCCGCCGCCTCGATGCCCTCCACCTCCTCGCCGGGCTCCAGCACGTCGCGCTGGGCGTCCGCGTGGTGGGCCCAGACGCCGGCGTAGCAGTCGGCCATCAGCTCGACGCGCACCGAGAGCGCGTTGGCCTGCGCCTCGGGGAGGCGGCTCTGGCGCTGCTGGACCGCGCCGAGGATGCCCTGCACGTTCTGGACGTGGTGCCCGACCTCGTGCGCGATCACGTAGGCCGCCGCGAAGTCGCCCGAGGCGCCCATCCGCTCCAGCTCGCGGAGGAAGTTGAGGTCCATGTAGATGCGCTGGTCGGCCGGGCAGTAGAAGGGGCCGGTGGCGCTCTGGGCGGTCCCGCAGGCGCTCTGCACGATGCCCTCGAAGCGGACGAGCTGCGGCTCGGGGTAGTCGCTGCCGGACTGCGCGAAGAGCTGATTCCAGACGTCCTCGGTGTCGCCGAGGACGGCCATCAGGAAGTCGTTGCCCTGGTCCGTGCCGTCGGCCTCCACGGCCTGCCCGGCGCTGCTCGACCCGCCGCTGAAGAGCGCCGCCAGACCGCTGGTGTCCACGCCGAAGACCAGCCCGAGGAGCAGAATGACGAGCCCGCCGAGTCCGATGCCGACGCCGCGCCCGCGGCCGCGCGCGTCGATCACGTTGCCGCTGCGGCGGCTGCCACCGAGTCTCATCGCCAGTCCGGGAGGGTGAGCCGGCCTAACGCGACGCGTCGCCGGCGGATCCGCCCGGCCCGCCGTCCGCGCCGGTGAGGCGGCGCCAGCGGCCGACGAGCGCGTAGGCCGCGACGCCGAACGCGACGCTCACGTTGAGGCTCGCCTTGGTGCCCCACTGCGGGAGCGCCACGACGAGGTCGGCGGCGGCCAGCACGTCGGGCGCGACGCCCGTCACCTCGTTGCCGACGACGAGCGCGAGCGGGAACGCCGCGAGCGGCACGGTCTCGGGCGGGACGGCGCCGTCGGTGCGCTCGAGTGCGGCGATCGTGTAGCCCTCGGCGCGGAGGGCGGCGAGCGCCGCGTGCACGTCCGGCTCGACGGTCCACGGCACGGCGTCCTGCGCGCCGAGCGCCGTCTTGGCGACGCCCCGGTGGTCGGGCGTGGCCGAGAAGCCGCAGAGGACGACGCGCGCCAGCCCGGCGGCGTCGGCCGTCCGGAAGATGGAGCCGACGTTGTGCGCCGAGCGCACGTCCGGCACGACGGCGACGAGGGGATGCATGAGCGGAGAAGAGAGGACGCGGGTAGGAGAGGAGGTGAGGATGAGCCGTGGCCGGAGGCGAGAGCGGTGTCGTTCACTCGTACACGCATCCACTCGTCCACGCCCCTGTCACACGCCGGCCCGCCCGGTCTGGGCCTCGACATCGGCGCGGAGCGCGGCCAGCTCGCCGGCGACGGCGTCGGCCTCGGCGGCGGACGCCTCGTGGCGGGCGCGCGCGCCGGCGACGAGCGCCTCGACGGGCTCGACCAGCGTCCGGACGCGCCCGATGGCGCCGTCGGCCTCGCGGGCGAACGTCGCGCCCAGCTTGTCGCGCAGGTCGGCGCGGAGGGCGTCCACGCGCTCCGAGAACTCGCGGACCGCCCGGCGGCGCTGCGCCGGCAGCACGATGAAGGCCAGCGACGCGAGCGCGCCGACGGCCAGCACGCCGCCGGTGACGTCGAATGCCGTCGCGGCGATGAGCGCGATGGCGGCGGCGCCGAGCCCCGCCGCGCCGAGGCCGCCGACGGCGACCGCGCTGCGCGCGTTCTCGAGCAGGCGCCGCGCCTCCTCGTCGAGGTCGTAGGTCTCGACGGTGCGCTTGGCGTCGCGCAGGACGTCGCGCAGCACCTCGTCGCGTCCGTAGACGAACGTCGCGTCGGGCGGCTGGAAGGCCGCGAGGCGCGTGTAGGTCTCGTTCCAGAGTTCGTAGACCTTGCGGAGCACGCCGTCGGCAGCGTCGCCGAGGCGCCGCTCGATGTCGGCCTCAGCGTCGCGCACCACCTGCCGGGCGAACTCCTCGCGGAAGGCGTTGCGGTCGCGCAGCAGGCTCAGGCGGCTCACGCGGATCGTGTCGTCGAGGAAGCGGGCGCCGCGCTTCTCCATCTCGAGCAGCGTGCGGTCCACGTCGGCCACCGCGCCGTCGGTCACCGTCGCGAGGTCGGCGCGGACGGCGCCCACGCGGGCGCGCAGGTCGGCGAGGCGGGCGTCGTCGGCGGCGAGCGTCGCAGTGGCGGCGCCGAGGCGGGTGCGCGTCTCCGCCAGCAGCGCGTCGGAGGCGTCGAGCGGGGCCGCGAGCTTGAGCGCGAGCCGCGCGCCCTCGGTGAGCGTCTCGGTCAGGAAGCGCTCGAAGGGGCCGAACCGGCTCTGCTCCCAGCGCGGGTCGGCCCGGACCGCCGCGTCGTCGTCGGCGTGGGCTTCGCGCGCGGCGAGCGCGAGGCGGGCGGCGACGGGGAAGATCAGCGGGTCGGGCACCGACGCGCCGGCGCCGCCGTCGACGCCGGCCGTGGCGTCGCGCATCACGCCGCGCAGGCCGTCGCGCACGTGCCCGACGACCTGCTGCAGCGCCTCCTCGGTCGCCGCCTGGTCGGCCTTGTTGATGGCCACGACGAGCCGCTTGCGCCACGCGCCCTGGATGTAGAGCAGGAACTGGCGCTCGCTCTCGGAGAGCGGACGGTCGTAGCTCGTCACGAACAGCACGAGGTCGGCGCGCGGGACGAAGTCCTCGGTCAGCGCCTGGTGCTCTCGGACGATCGAGTTGGTGCCCGGCGTGTCCACCAGCGCGAGGCTCTCCAGCAGCGGGTGGCTCACGCGCCGCTCGGTCACGAAGTCGCCGCGCCGGTGCGTCTCGTCGGCCTCGCCGTGGCGCAGGACGGTGATCTTGTCGGTCGTCGGCACCGGGCCCTCCTCCATCACGCGCCGCCCGAAGAGGGCGTTGACGAGCGTGGACTTGCCCGCGTTGAACTCGCCGGCGACGACGAGCAGGAAGAGGTCGTCGAGGCCGGCGGCGAGGTCGGTCACGCGGCGGCGCGTGCCGTCGTCGGCGTCGGTCGTGGCGAGCAGGTCGGCGAGGCGGCGCAGCAGCGCGCGCTCGCGGTCGAGCAGCGCGGCGGCGGCGCGGGCGGGGGAGTCCATCGGCGGGGGCGGGGGAGGCGGAGTCTACGCGATGCCGGGCGGCGGGCTCCACGGCGGCCCCGGCAGGACCCGCGAGGTATGCGAGCGAATGATGAATGCAGGAACCGCCTTCCCGAATGTGGCTTAGAGGGCGATGCGGACGGTTGACCCGTTGCGGTCGCGTCGGCTAGCTTCGCTTCGTATTCCCCTCACCCCGTTCTTCCACCTCCCCGAGGACCCCTCATGCTCAATCTGGCACTCGTGGGCCTGATGGCCGGCTCGCTGGCCCTGTCCCCCACCGACGACGGCAAGCAGGGCACCGACGCTCCGAAGGCCGACGAGGCGTCGGTCGTCGCCGCTGGCCCCAGCATCTTCACCACGGTCGCCGACGAGGCGCCCGAGACCATCCAGGACCAGTACGCCTTCGGGCGTCAGTACGGCGGCTCGCCGCTGCGCCTCTGGGTCAGCTACTCGTGGGGCGAGGCCGAAGGCGCCTACCTCACCAACGGCGAGGACGGCGAGATCAACGTCGCGCTCGCCGACGGCGACATCGTGTCGCAGCGCGCCATCGCCGGCCTCGAGCTCGGCCTCCCGGTGAACCTCCTCGGGTTCGGCCTCGCGGCCGGCGCGGAGGTCCGCATGGCGACCGACGACTTCCAGTGCGGCGCGGCGGGCTGCGGCCCGGCCCTCGGCGCCGCTGGCGTGGACGGTCTCCAGAGCGACTTCGGCCTCCAGGGCGCCAAGTTCTACGGTGAGCTCCGCACGCAGGTCGTCGGCCTGCACGCCGGCTACCAGCTCGACCTCGGCGCCGAGCAGACGTTCGTCCAGCCGCCCGCCCTCGGCGGCGTGAGCGTCCCGACGGACCTCAGCCAGTCTGACGAGCGCGACGCGATCTTCTTCGGCGCCTCGTTCGACTACCCCGGCCGCAACGTCCGCCTCTTCGGTGGTCTCGACTACTACGACGTCAAGAGCGACGGCACGGCCGGCGACGACGGTGAGAACGACCTCATCAACGCGATGATGGGCCTCGGCCTCCGCTTCACGGTCTTCGAGATCGGCGCCGCGCTCCAGATGCAGACGCGCGTCAACGGCCCGATCGTGGAGGGCATCGGCGCCGGGGGCATCGGCGGCTCGCTCGCCACGATCCAGCCCTACCTGCGCTTCTCGCCGGCGTCGTTCCCCGCGTCGTTCTTCGTCCGCGGTGGCGTCCCCGGCGAGTACGCCGAGTACGGTCTCCCGCTGGGCGGCTCGAACTCGATCAAGCCGTCGATCGGCGTGACGGCCGGCTTCACGTTCGGCTTCCGCTAGGCCGACCCTGAGTCCCGCGTGAGGGCCGCCCGGCAACCGTCGGGCGGCCCTCTTCGTTTGTCCCCGCCGCCGACGTTTCTCCGATGCGGATCGCCCGTCTCTTCGCCCTGTGCCTCGTGCTGCCGGTGGCGGCGTGCGCGCCGGCGCGCTCGGCGCTGGAGGTCACCACGGCGCGCCTCGCCGACGCCGCGACGCCCGAGGCGCGCGCGGCGGCCGTCGCCGAGCGCCTCGCCGACGCCGGCACGACGCCGCTGGGCGACGGACGCGTCCGCCCGCAGCCCGGCGACGTGCGGACGTGGCGCGGCGCCGTTGCGGCCTTCATCCCGGGGCGCGACCCGGTCCGGCGCGCCGAGCTCGTGACGGTGGCCGCGCCGCTGGGCGCGCCCGAGGCGGCGGCGCTCGTCGAGGCGGCGCGGCGCGTCGTCGCGCAGGCCGCCCACGGCTCGCCGCACCGCTCGGTGCTGGTCGCCTTCTGGCGCGACGACCCCGCCGAGATCGGGCGGCTGCCGGTCTGGCCCGACTCGCTGCGCGCGCCCGTCGTCGCGCTCGACGCCGCCGACGTGGCGGGCCTCACCGCCGACGGCCTCGTGGCGCACGTCACCGACATCCTCCTCACGCAGGCCGACACGGTGGCGCACCGTCCGGCTCTTCGCTCCTCCCCCTTCCCCCCTCGCCCGTAGTGCTGCCCGTCCTGCTCACCGACACCGTCTCGCCGGATCTCTCGCGCGCCGTCCGCTACGCACTGCTGTGGGGGCTGGAGGGCGTCGCGCTGCGGACCGTCGGCGACCAGCGCGTGCCGTTCGGCAACGAGGCGGCGCTGCGTCGCCGGCTGGAGGACGCTGAGATGCCGGTCGAGTTGCTCGACCCCGGCCTCTTCGAGGGCGCCCTCGCGCGCCGCGCGGCGTGGATGAACGACGCGGCGGCACTCGGCGAGACGCTGGCCTTCGCGCGGCGCGTCGGCGCACCGCTCGTGCGCGTCGGCGCGCTCGGTGCGGAGTCCTTCGACGCGCCGACGGCGGCCGACGCGCTGCGTCCGGCGGCCGACGCCGCAGCGAGTGCGGGCGTCCGGCTGGCGGTTCGCAACGCCGCCGGCACGTCGGTCGCCACCGGCGCCGACCTCGCGGCGCTGCTGAGTGCCCTCGACCACCCGGCCGTCGGCGCCGACTGGAGCCCGGCCGACGCGCTCGCCGCTGGCGAGGCACCGGACGCCGGGCTGGAGGCGCTGGGCGCCGACCGGATCGCGTCCGTGTCGGTCACCGATGCGCTGCTCGGCACCGGCGACGCGTCGGCGTGGCTGCGCGGCCTCGCCGCGTGGGATGGTCCCGTGGTGCTGGAGGTGGCGGCGCGCCCGGCCGGACCCGCCGGCCTCGCGGCGTCGACGGCGCTCGTCGGCGCGATCCGGCGTGCGCGACCCGGCGTCCTCGCCGACGGCGCGCGGTAGCTTGGCGCTCCCGCCCGCCGCCGCCGTGCCCGCGCCCGCCGTCCACATCGAGCCGCCCCGGCCGACGGCGCGCACCCGCGCCCGCTTCGCGTGGAATGCCGTGGGCGCGCTCGTCGTGAGCCTGATCACGGCGCCGCTGCTGGTGCTCCACTCGGCCGTGCAGCCGACGGCGGCGACGTTCGTGCGGTGGATGCGCCCGTGGGCGCGCGCGCTGCTGCGCCTGTGGGGCGTGCGGCAGACCGTCGAGCGGCGCGCGCCGGAGCCCGACGGGCCGGTGATCTACGCCGTCAACCACCAGAACCTGGTGGACATCGTGGCGCTCTCGGCGGGGCTCGGGCGGCCGTTCCTGTACGTCGCCCGCCACGAGCTGCGCGAGTGGTTCCTCGTCGGCTGGGTGCTGGAGAAGACGGCCTGCCTCTTCCTCGACCGGAGCCACCCGCGCCGCGCGCTCGTGAGCCTGAAGGCCGCCGCCGAGCGTGTGCGCGCCGGCGAGAGCCTGGTGCTGTTCCCGGAGGGCGGGCGCAGCTACCGCCACGGGACCGACGAGTTCGCGCGCGGCGCCTTCCTGCTGGCCGTCGAGGCCGGCGTGCCGGTGGTGCCGGTGGCGCTGGTCGGGCACATCGGCGTGCTGGACGAGCGGACCCGCACGGCGCGGCCCGGCGCGATCCACCTCATCGTCGGACAGGCCATCGAGACGGCCGGGATGCGGCGCGAGGACACGGGCGCGCTGGCCGCGCGCGTCCGCGACGCCGTCGACGCCGAGCTGGCGCGCTTCGGCTGAGCGACCCGCCGGGTATCTTGGCGCGCCCGCCCGTCGCCTCCGTCCGATGCGCCTCCTGCTCGCCGCTCTCGCCGCCGGCGCGGCCGCCCTCGGCGGCTGCAGCCTCGTCGAGACGTGCGGCAGCGCCGGTGAGCCGGTTCGCTTCCCGAACGTGGTGGTGCGGGCCGTCGACGCGCCGGCGGTGGACACACTGACGGTCGTGCTCGTGAGCCGCGGGCCGGAGCATCTGCTGTCGCCGCCCTTCGTCACGCCGACGCCCTCGTCCGGGCGCGTGCTCCGCCTGACGCTCGACGCCGAGCGCTTCCTCCTCGGCCCCGACGCGCCGCAGTTCGAGACCGCCGTGCGCGGCGATACGGTGTTCGTGCGCGAGGTGCCCGCGCTGCTCCGCGCCGCGTGCTCGCCACCGGTCGAGTACGCCGACTACCGCGTGACGGCGGTCGCCGCGCCGGCGGGCGTGCGTGCGGTGCGCGTCCGCACCGTCTGGTACGAGGACGTCCCGTTCCCGGCGTCGGCGCTCCCGACCGTCGTGCCGGCGACGCGCGCGCCGCTCTTCTTCACCGTCTGAGACCCCACCGATGGCCAAGTCCCGCAAGAGCCGCCCGACGAGCGCCGGCCAGCAGCCCGCCCCGCTGGAGGGCAACGCCGGCTGGCGCGAGCGCAGCCGCGTCCGCAAGACCGGCGTGACGCTGCGCGAGGCGAGCTGGTGGGACCGGCTCTCGGACCGCGCGCAGCACGCGCTCTGCCTCGGCTTCCTGCTCGTCGTCGCCGCCGGCTTCTTCAGCGCGACGACGTTTGGCGGCAAGACGCTCGTCGGCGGCGACACCGTGCAGTGGCGCGCGGGCAGCGAGAGCCAGATCGCGCACGAGGAGGCCACCGGCGACGTCGCGCTCTGGGTGCCCGGCATGTTCGGCGGGATGCCGGCCTACCTCGTCCGCTACCCGACGGCCACGCCGGGGGCCGACACCGTGGTGTCGTGGCTGCGCGCGATCGGCCTGTGGCCGGTGGCGCACATGCTGGTGCTGCTCGTCGGCACCTACCTGCTGAGCGTCTTCCTGACGCGCAACAAGCTCGCCGGCGTGATCGCGGCCGTCGGCTACGGGCTCACGACCTACCTGCCGCTGATCCTCACGGCGGGCCACAACACCAAGTTCGTGGCGCTGGCGTACGCGCCGTGGCTGCTGCTGGCGTTCGCCGCGCTGATCCGCCGCGCGCCGGAGACGGGCTGGATGACGACGGCGCTGGAAGCCTGCCTCTTCGCCATCGCGGCGGCCGTGCAGCTGCGCGCCGGGCACGTCCAGATCACCTACTACGTCGTCGTCGCGGCGGGCGTGTGGTGGATCGCCGAGGGCGTCGCGGCCGTCCGCGCGAAGACGCTCCCGACGTTCCTCGCCTCGACGGGCTGGCTCGTCGCCGGCAGCGCGCTCGCGCTGGCGATGGTCGCCCACCCGTACCTCGCGCAGTGGGAATACAAGGCCTACTCGACGCGCTCGTCGGGTCCCGGCGGCGGGCTCCTGTGGGACTACGCGATGGCGTGGAGCCAGGGCGTCGGCGAGCTGCTCACGCTGCTGATCCCGAACGCGTACGGCGGCGGCGGCGAGCGCCTCGCGTCCACGCCGCTGCTCCAGCAGATCGGCCTGCCGCGCTACTGGGGGCCGAAGCCGTTCACGGCCGGGCCGCACTACGTCGGGCCGGTGATCCTCGGGCTGGCGTTCGTCGGCGCGCTGGGCGTGGCGCGGCGCAGCGTGGCGGCCTTCGCCGCGGCGGCGGTGGTGATGGTGCTCTTCTCGCTCGGCGAGCACCTGCCGTTGGTCAACCGGCCGGCGTTCGAGCTGCTGCCGCTCTTCAGCACGTTCCGCGTGCCCGAGACGTGGCTCTCGGTGGTGGCGCTGCTCACGGCGCTGCTCGCCGGCTGGGGCGCCTACTACCTCGTCCGCCGCGAGGCGACGCCCGAGGCCGAGACGCGCAAGCGCCGCGTGGCGCTCGGCGTCTTCGGCGCGCTGGCCGTCGTCGTCGGCGGGCTGTGGGTCACCGGCGGCGGGCCGCTCTCGTTCCAGTCGCCCACCGAGGCGCAGCAGCTCGCGGCGGCCGTCGCCCAGCAGGGCGGCCTGCCGGTGGGCGACCCACAGGTCTCGCAGTTCGTCGGCGAGGTAATGGGCGCGGCGACCGCCGAGCGCGCGGCGGCGTTCACCGCCGACGCCGGGCGCACGCTGCTCTTCCTCGCGCTGGCCTTCGCGCTCGTTGCGGGCATCCTCTGGAAGCGCGTCCCGCCGTGGGCCGCCCTCGCCGGCCTCGCGCTGCTCGCCACCGTGGACCTCTGGGGCGTCGGACGCCGCTACTTCAACGAGGAGTCGGGCGCGCTCAAGAGCCGCGCCTCGCTGGAGGCCGCCATCCCGACGACCGACGCCGACCGCTGGATCGCGTCGCAGGTGCAGGCCGCCGGCGGCGACGGACGCTTCCGCGTGCTGCCCGCGCTGCCTAGCCCGGCGGCGGCGATGAACTACGCCGTCGGCTCGATGAGTTACGAGTCGGTCGGCGGCTACAGCGGCGCCAAGATGGCGCTCATCCAGGATTACTTCGATCGCCTCCTGCCGGCCGAGGCGCCGCCCGACGCGCCGTTCGGGCTCAACCGCAACGCGCTGCGCCTGCTCGGCATCCGCTACGTCGTCGCGCCGGCGCCGCTGCCGGGCCTTGCGCCGGTCTACCAGGACCCCGCCACCGGCGCGGTCGTGCTGGAGGACTCGACGACGCTCGGCCGCGCGTGGCTCGTGGACTCGGTCGCCGTCGTGGCGGACCGCGAGGCGATGGAGGCGCGCCTGCGCGACGACGCCTTCGACCTCGCGCGCACGGCGCTCGTCGGCGCACTGCCCGAGGGCGTCTCGGCCGACGCGCTCACCGGTCCGCCGGCGGCGCGCGACTCGTCCGGCACGGCGGCGGCGCGCGTCACGCTGGAGCGCTTCACGCCCGACGAGATCGTCTACCGCGTGACGTCCGATCGCCCGCGCCTGCTCGTCGCCAGCGAGCTCTACTACCCGGCGGGCTGGACGGCCAAGGTGAAGTCCGAGGACGCGCCCATCGTCCAGACCGACGCGCTGCTGCGCGGCATCCCGGTGCCCGCCGGCGAGTCCATCGTCGCGATGCGCTTCGAGCCCGAGACGCACCGGCGCGGCGTGCTCATCGCGTGGCTCGCGACGCTGCTCGCCTACGGCGGCGCGCTCGGCCTGTTCGGGATGCTGTGGTACCGGCGCGGGCACAAGGGGTGATGGGGAGCCTGGCCAGTGGCCAGTGGCCAGTCGCCAGTGGCGATCCGGTGGAGACCAGCGCCGTTGCCACTGGCTCCTTCCCACTGGCTACTGGCGCGCTTCGCGTTCTCCTCGTCACGTACTACTTCCCGCCGTCGGGCGGGGCGGGCGTGCAGCGACCGACGAAGTGGGTGCGCTACCTGCCCGAGCACGGCGTCGCGCCGACGGTGCTGACGGTCCGCGCCGGCGCCTACCCTCACCTCGACCCCGCGATGGCGGCCGACGTGCCCGACGGCGTGCCCGTGGTGCGGACCGCCGCGCCGGACCCCTTCGCGCTCTACGGGCGCCTCACCGGACGCAGCCGCGACGAGGCGGTCAGCGCGCGGACGCACCGCGTCGGCGAGAGCGACGCGCTCGGCGAGCGGATCGCGCGGTGGGTCCGTGCCAACGTGTTCGTGCCGGACGCGCGCGTCGGCTGGGTGCCGTTCGGCGTGCGCGCCGCGCGGCGCCTCCACGCCGCGTCGCCGTTCGACGCCGTGGTCACCACCGGCCCGCCGCACTCGGCGCACCTCGTCGGGCGCGCGCTGGCGCGCCGGGGCGTCCCGTGGCTGGCCGACTTCCGCGACCCGTGGTCGGACATCCACTACGTTGGCGCGCTGGCACGGTCCTCTGCAGCGGAGGCGCGCGACCGGGCGCTGGAGGCGTCCGTCCTCCGCGAGGCGCGCGCCGTCGTGACCGTCTCGGAGCCGCTCGCGCGGCGCCTCCGCGAGCGCGTCGCCGGGCTGGGCGCCGCGACGCCGGTCCACGTCGTCCGCAACGGCTTCGACCCGGCCGACATCGCCGGCGAGGCGCCGCCGGTGCGCGCCGACCGCTTCGAGATCGTCTACGCGGGCACCCTCTTCGGCACGCCGACGGCGCTGCTCGACGCGATGACTGGCGAGCTGCGCGTCCACCTCCGCGTGCTCGGGACGGTCCCCGACGACTTCGCGGCCGCCGTCGAGCAGCGCGGCCTCGGCGCGCGCGTGGCGGTCGAGCCGACGGTCCCGCACGCCGACGCCGTCGCGACGATGCGCGGCGCGGCGCTGCTTCTGCTCACCGTCGAGGCCGCGTGGAGCTACGCCGACGCCGTCGTGCCGGGCAAGACGTACGAGTACCTCGCGTCGGGCCGACCGGTCCTCGGGCTCGGCCCGCCCGGCGAGGCCGCCGACATTCTCGTGGCCACCAGCGCGGGCGCGATGCTCGATCCCGCCGACGTCGCCGGCGTTCGCGCCGCGCTCGCGGCGCACGTCGTGGCGTGGGCGGCCGGCACACCGCTCGCCGGCGCGTCAGCGTCGGCGCTCGGGCCGTACGACCGGCGGGCTCAGGCGGGTGAGGTGGCCGCGGTCCTGCGCGAGATCGCCGGCGGCTGACGCCCGCTCCGGGGCTGGCGGGGAGGAGGCCCTATCCTGTGTCTTCCGTCCCCACAGCTCCGATGACCGCGCGTGCCGCACTGATTGTCTCCATGCTGCTGGCGGGATGCGTCGCTGTCCCCCCCTCCACGCGTCCCGCGCCGCCTCCCGAGCCGGTTCTCTGGTGGCGGCTCGATAGCACCGGCGTCGACGCCGCCGGGAGCAACCAGGCGCGCGTCGTCGGCGCGACGCCGACGGCGGACCGTCGCGGTCGGCCAGGCGGTGCGCTCGCGTTCGACGGCGTCGGCGACCACCTCGTTGTCCCGTTCCCGCGCGGGCTCGCGCTCGACGCGCGGCGGGACAGCTACACCGCCGCGCTCTGGGTCCGCGCCGACGCCGGGCGCCGCGCGAGCCTCATCGAGAAGGCCGACGGCGTCACGGCGGCCTACCCGTTCGCGCTCCGCTCGCTGCGCGGCGGCATCGAGGCGTCGGTGAGCGACGGGCAGACCACCGTCGCGGTCCGCATCCCGCGCGTGTGGGACGGCGCGTGGCACCACGTCGCCGTCACGTTCGATGCCCGCGCGCACCAGATGACCGCCTACCGCGACGGGGAGCGCGTGGACGTGCGCAGCGTCTGGCTCTCTGGCCCGACGACGAACGTCGCGGCGCTGTGGGTGGCGACGGCGCCGCCGCCCGACCGGTCGCGCGACTTCGCCGGCGCGCTCGACGACGTGCGCTTCTACGACCGCGCGCTCGCGCCCGACGCCGTCGCGGCGCTGGCGCGCTGACCGGAGCCGCGACGGCGCGATCTTGGGCGACACCCGCCGGCTGCCCGATGTCGTCCGCCACCGCCCCCAACCCCGCCCACGAGCACCGCTTCGAGCGCACGCTGGCGTGGATGCGCGGCAGCCTCCCGCCGCCGGCGCGCCTGCTCGACGTCGGCGGCGACAACGCGTTCGCGCGCCGGATGCGCGCCGCCGGCTACGACGTCGCCAACACCGACGGTGACCTCGACGACCACCCCGAGGCGGCGGCCGTCGAGGCCGACGCGGCGACGGCGTTCGAGATCTTCGAGCACCTCGTCAACCCGCTCGGCGTGCTGCGGGCGATCCGCGCGCCGCGCCTCTTCGTGAGCGTCCCGATGCGGCTGTGGTTCGCGCCGGCCTACCGCAACCCGCGGGATCCGTGGGACCGCCATTACCACGAGTTCGAGCCGTGGCAGTTCGACTGGCTGCTGGAGAAGGGCGGCTGGCAGATCGTCCGCCGCGAGCAGTGGACGCCGAAGCGCGACGGGCTCCCGCTCGGGATTCGTCCTCTGTTGCGGACCGTCACGCCGCGCTGGTACGTCGTGGAGGCCGTGCGGCGCGAGGTATAGAGAGGACGTCGACGGAGCCTGTTCGGATTGACGTGGAGTCCGGGCACGGCATCCGTATTCTCGGTTCATACCCATCACCGCCGTCATGCTGCGCCGTTTCCTCGTTCTTCTCGTTCTTGGCGCATCGGCGGTGGCGGCCCAGCCGCTGACGCTGCACTCGATCAACGCCCAGCCGTCGGGCGCGTTCGGCAACGTCGTCGCCTCGGCCGGCGACGTCACCGGCGACGGCGTGGACGATGTCCTCGTCGGGGCGTGGAACGAATGGTGGTACGACCGTCAGGCGGGACGAGCCTATGTGCACGACGGCGCGACGGGCGCTCTCGTTCACGCCTTCCGGTCGCCGGAAGCGGAATGGGCCGGTGCGTTCGGGATTGCCCTCGCCTCGGTCGGCGATCTCGACGCCGACGGCGTGCCGGACCTCGCCATCGGCGCCCCGGATGAGAACGGCGGGGGGCGGGTCTACCTCTTCAGCGGAGCCACGGGCGAGGCGCTCGGCGCACTGGCCGAGCCCGAGGGGAGCATCGCGTACGGCTATGCCATCGCTCCCGCCGGCGACGTCGATGGCGACGGCACGCCCGACATTCTCGTCGGGGACTACAAGCGGCTCAGCGAGAGCGGTGCCGTGTCGGTCGTCAGCGGCGCGACCGGGCAGGCGCTTCACGTGCTGGCCCCGGATGCACCCATCGCGCTGGCTCACTTCGGCCGGGCGCTGGCCGGCGGCGCCGACGTCACCGGAGACGGTGTGGCCGACTGGATCGTCGCCGCTCGCGGTGAGGAGGTGGAAGGCGTCGCCGGGGGGCGGGTCTATGTGATCAGCGGAGCCACCGCCGAGACCGTCCGCCGCCTCGTGTCGCCCCAGCCCACGGACGGCGGGCAGTTCGGTCTCTCCGTCGCGCTGTGCCCGGACGTGGACGGCGACGGCGCCGCCGAGATCGCCGTCGGAGCCGGCCGCGAAACCGGCGACCAGACGGCCCAGGGCCACGCCTACCTTTTCAGCGGCGCCGCGGGCGACCTCCTCCAGAGCTACGCGTCCCCGTCGCCGGCCGCCAACGGCTGGTTCGGGCAGAGCGTGGCCTGCACGGGCGACCTCGACGGCGACGATGCGGGCGACCTCGTCGTCGGCGCGGCCGGCGAGACCGACGGCGCGACCCGCTCGGGCACCGTCTACGTAATGAGCACCGGCACCGGCGAGCCGCTGGCGCAGGTGTCCTCACCGACGGAACTCGCGGACGGTCGCTTCGGCGTCTGGGTCGCGGCGCTCGATGGCGACACGCCCCGCATCGCCGTGGGCGCGTCTCGCGAAGGCGAGCTGTCGGACGGTGCGGTGCACCTCGTCACAGTGGTTCGCGAGACCGTCGCCGGCGAGGCACGGCCGGCGGACGCCGCCGACGTCGGCCTGCCGTCGCCCAACCCTGCCCGCACGCACGTCGCGGTGTCGGTCGTGCTGCCGGCCGCCGCGCCGGTCCGCGTCTGGCTGGTGGACGTGCAGGGCCGCACGGTGGCCGAGGCTCCGGTCGGGACGCTCGCCGCCGGCACGCACCGCGTGGCGGTCGGCACGGCCGGCCTGGCGGCCGGGACCTACCTGATGCGGGTCCACGTCGGCGAGCGCACCGAGACGCGGCGCTTCACGCTGGTTCGGTAGCGGCTCCGGCGACGCCGGCGGGGCGGCTAGCTTCGGCGCATGCCGCTCCACTCGGTCCACCTCGCCAGCGCGCACGCCGCCGCCGACCCGCGCATCTTCGACAAGGAGTGCCGGACGCTCGCGGCGGCTGGCCATCGCGTGACATTCGTCGTGCCGCACGCGCGCGACGAGGTCGCCGACGGCGTCGAGATCGCGGCCGTCCCGCTGCCGGCGACGGGTCGCGAGCGGCTGACGCGGACCGTCCGCGCGGTCGTTCGTCGCGCCGAGGCTGTGTCGTTGCAGGCGTCGGTATGGCACGTGCACGACGCCGAGCTGCTGCCGTACGTGCTGCCGCACGCGCGCCGTCGGCGGGTGGTCTACGACGCGCACGAGGACACGCCGCGCCAGGTGCGCCACTGGGCGTGGGTGCCGCGCGCGATGCGCCCGGCCGTCGGCGCCGCCTACGCCGGGCTGGAGGCGCTCGCCGGCCGGTGGTGCGCCGGCCTCGTCGCGGCCACGCCGACGATCGCCGCGCGCTATCCGGCGGACAAGACGGTGGTCGTACGCAACGTGCCTCGACTCGACACGCTGGGCACGGGTCCGCCGCCGTCGGAGCGTCCGCCGGTGGTCGCCTACGTCGGCGCCATCACGCGCCCGCGCGGCACCGAGGAGATGATCCGCGCCGCTGGCCTCCTGCCCGACGGCGCCGAACTGCACCTCGCCGGGACGCCCTTCCCGGCGACGCTGCCCGACGATCTGTCCGCCGTGCCGGGCGCCGAGCGGACACACTGGCTGGGTCACGTGGACCGCGACGGCGTCGCGCGCCTGCTCGCGACGGCGCGCGTGGGGCTCGTGGTGCTGCACGACACGCCGCAGTACCGCGACGCCTATCCGACCAAGCTGTTCGAGTACATGGCCGCCGGCGTGCCGGCCGTCGTGAGCGACCTCCCGCTGTGGCGGCAGATGGTCGAAGACGCGGCGTGTGGGCTTCTCGTGGACCCGCGCGACCCGTCGGCCCTCGCTGGCGCGTGCGCCGCCCTGCTGGCCGACGACGCGTGCGCCGACGCGATGGCGGCGGCCGGACGTGCGGCTGCGCGCGACCGCTACAGCTGGGACGCCGAGGCGTCCGTCCTGCTCGCGTTCTACGACGCGCTGGCCGCCGGGCGTCCGCCGGGGGCATCCTGATGCTCGGCCGCCTCATCCGCCAGAGCGGCTTCTACGCGCTCGTCGGGGTGACCGCCAAGCTGAGCGGCGTCGCGCTGCTGGCGGTCTACGGCGACCCCGCCTACCTGCCGCGCGCCGACTTCGGCGTCCTCGGCGGCGTCGAGGCGCTGCGCACGATGGCGCTGCTGCTCGCCGGCGCCGGGCTGCCGCTGGGCGTCATCCGCTTCACGGCGCAGCGCGCCGGCGACGAGGCCGCCGCCGTCGCGCCGACGGCGCTCGCCATCGCCGCCACGCTCGGTCTCGCCGTCGGCGGCGTCGGCTGGCTCGGCGCCCCGTGGCTGGCCGCGACGTTCCTCGGGAGCGCGGCCTACGCCGAGGCGGTCCGCTGGATGGCCCTCTACGTCGTCGTCCGCGCCGTGGCCGACGTGCCGTACACGGCGCTGCGCGCGGCCGAGCGCGCGGGCGCCTACGCGCTCGCCGGCGCCGGCGAGGCGCTCGTGCTCGTCGGCGCCGTCGCGTGGTTCCTCGTGGGGCAGGGCGAGGGGCTGGTGGGCGTGACCAAGGGCTACGCGCTCACCGGCGCGCTGACGGCGGCTGTGCTGACGCCGCTCGCGCTCGACCTCCGGCGCCTGCGCCCCGACCGCGCGCTGGTGCGTCCGCTGCTCGCGTTCGGCGTGCCGCTCGTGCTGTCGGGCCTCGCCGCGCGCTTCCTCAACGTCGGCGACCGGCTGCTGCTGCTCCAGTACCTCGACCCCGAGGCGGTGGCCGTCTACGAGTGGGCCGCGCGCTTCGGCGGCGTGGTCAACGTGTTCCTCGTGCAGAGCTTCCAGATGGCGTTCACGGTGCTCGGCCTCAAGGCGCTCGACGCGAGCGGCGACGCGGCGCTCCACCGGCGCGCGTTCCGCCACTTCGCGGCCCTTGCCGGCGGCGCGACGCTCGGGCTGGGCCTCTTCGTGAGCGACGCGTCCCGCCTGCTCACGCGCGACGCGGACTTCATCGGCGCCGACGGCGTCGCGCTCCTCATCGGCGGCGGGTTCGCGTTCTACGGGCTCTACGTGGTCGTCGTCAACGTGCTCTACTCGGACGGGCGGACCGGACTCGTGGCGGCCGGCGTCGGCGCGGCGGCCGTCGGCAACGCGCTGCTCAACGTGCTGCTCATCCCGCGCCTCGGTGTGGCGGGCGCGGCCGTGGCGACGCTCGCTGCCTATGCCGCGCTCGCGGCGTGGACCGCCGGCCGCGCCGAGCGGATCGTCCGTGCCGGCTACCCGTGGCGCGCCGTCGGCGCCGTCGCCGCGCTCGTCGGCGCGCTCTGGTGGACGGGCACGGCCACCGAGGCGTGGGAGTTGGTCCCGCGTCTCGCCGCGCGGATCGGCCTGCTGGTGGCCTACGTCCCGCTCCTGCGCGCCGTCCGCGTGTACGGCGCCGACGACGTGGCGGCGCTGCGGCGGATCGTGCAGGACCGGCGTGCGAAGACGCCGCCCGCGCCGCCGCCGGCCCCTCCGTCGCGTTGACACGTCTTCACGCGAGAGGCTAGATTGAGGGCCCCGACGCGGATGTCCCGCGCGGTCCGGCGCCCGGCGCCGCAACCCCACCCCCCATGGCAAACGGAGACAGCGGCGCCGCCCTCGGCATGGTCGAGACCAAAGGCCTCGTCGGCGCCATCGAGGCGGCCGACGCGATGGTCAAGGCCGCGCGCGTCAACCTCATCGGCAAGGAGCAGATCGGCGGCGGCTTCGTCACCGTGATGGTGCGCGGCGACGTCGGCGCGGTCAAGGCGGCGACGGACGCCGGCGCGGCCGCTGCCGAGCGCGTCGGCGAGCTCGTGTCCGTCCACGTCATCCCGCGGCCCCACAGCGAGGTCGAGGCGATCCTCCCCGGCTGACGTGGCCGCCCCCGCGCTCGCGATCCCCATCCCGCCGGGCAGCGCCCTCGGGATGGTCGAGACGGTCGGCCTCGTGGCCGCCGTCGAGGCCGTGGACGCGATGCTCAAGGCCGCCGACGTGACGCTGGTGCGCCAGCAGCGCGTCGTGCCCGGTCTCATCACGCACGTCGTCGTCGGCGAGACGGCCGCCGTGCGCGCGGCCGTGGACGCCGGGACGGCCGCCGCCGCGCGCGTCGGCAAGGTCGCCGGCAGCCACGTCATCCCGCGCCCCGCCGACGACGTCTGGCGCCGCCTCTTCGGCGCCTCCGTCGGCGAAGCGACGCCGGTCACCGCGTCGTCGGCCCCGCCGCCTTCGGCCGGATCCTCGTCGTCGGCCGGCGACGACTACGACGGCCAGACGGTCCGTGCCCTGCGCGCCCTCGCGCGCGACCGCGACGACGTCGCGCTGCGCGGCCGCGCCCTCGCCTCGGCGTCGAAGGACGATCTCGTGGCCGCCCTCCGCCGCGCCGACGGCGCCGCCGGATGAGCTTGCGCCGCGCCGCCCCCGGCGCGGGCGGCGACGGCGCCGACGCGCGATCCGTCTCCGGCCGCCGGGGGCTCGCCATGCTCCTGTCGCTGGCCGTCGCGTTCGCGCTCTGGTTCTCGTTCTCGATGCGCGAGACGTACGTCCTCTCGCTGACGGTCCCCATCGAGGTCGGCTCGGTGCCCGCCGGCGAGGCGCTGCGCGCGCCGCCGCCGCGCACGGTCACGGCGCAGGTGCGCGGCGACGGCTGGACGCTCCTCTCGCTCTCGCGGGCCGTGCCGGCGGTGCGCCTCGCGGCGAGCACGCCGCAGGTGGACGTGGTCGCCGCGCTCAGCAGCGGCGGCCTGCCGGCCGGCGTCTCGGTCGTCTCGGCGCAGCCCCGCGTGGTGGAGCTGCAGCTGGAGGAGCGGACCACCCGCCGCGTGCCGGTCCGCCTCGTCTCCCAGCTGTCGTTCGCGCCGTCGCACGGCCTCCGCCGGCCGCCGGTGCTGGCGCCGGACAGCGTGACGGCCTCCGGCGCGCGCTCGATCCTGCGCGACCTCGACGCGTGGCCCACCGAGCCGCTCACCGGCGACGAGGTCCGCGCGCCCTTCTCGCGGTGGGTGCCGCTGCGCGACACGCTCGGCGGCCTCGTCGAGACCGGCGTGCGTCAGACGCTCGTCCGCGCCGACGTCGGCGAGTTCACCGAGGGCACCCGGCGTCTGCGCGTGGTCGTGCGCGGCCGCCCCGCCGGCGCACCGGAGGTCCGCTTCGACCCCGCCGAGGTCTTTGCCACGTACCGGGTGCCCGCCGACGTGACCTACGACCGCGCCGCCGCTGACCCCGCTTTCGTGGCCGTCGTCGAGTACGCCGACGTGGTGCGCGACACGGTCGCCGGGACGGTTCCGCTCACGCCGCGTGTCCCGCCGGGCCTCGACGTGAGCGACGTCTCGGTCTCGCCGTCGCGCGTGGGCTACTTCCTCCTTCGACCGTCCGCCACCCCGTGATCTGGCTCGTCCTCGCCGTCGGTTGCAGCCTCGGCATCGCCGCCCTCTTCAAGCTCGCCGAGCGCCGCAACCTCGACCGGACGGCCCTGCTGACGGTCAACTACGCCGCCGGCGCCGTGCTCGCGGCCGTGCTGCAGGGCGTCGGGCGCGCCCAGCACCTCGACGGCGGGCTGGTCGCGCTCGGCGTCGCGCAGGGCGTGCTGTTCATCGGCGGCTTCTGGCTCTTCTCGCTGGCGATCCGCCGCGCCGGGATGGGCCTCGCCGCCGGCGTGATGCGCCTGTCGGTCGTGGTGCCGGTGGTCGCGGCAGCGGTCGTCTGGGGCGAGGCCGTGACGCCGGCCCAGATGGCCGGCCTCGTGCTCGCCGGCGCGGCCTTCTTCCTCGTCTCGCGTCCGCCCGCAGCGCTGCCCGGCGTACCGGACGATGCCGCGGATGACGACGCGCCGGACGCTGCGCGCGGTGGGACGCTCGGCCTGCTCGTGCTCCTCTTCCTCGCCGGCGGGCTGGTGGACGTGCTCAACAAGACGTTCGCCGAGACCTATGCGGGGCGCGTGCCGGAGTCGCTCTTCCTGCTCTTCGTCTTCGGCGTCGCGTTCGCCGTGGGCGCGGCCGTGGTGGTTGCCACCGGCGTGCGCACCGGGCGCTGGCCCGGGCGCGCCGTCGTCGGGTGGGGCGTGGTGCTCGGGCTCATCAACTACGGCTCGGCGGACTTCTTCCTGCGCGCGATCGCGTGGGCGGCGGGGCGCGCTGCGTTCGTCTTCCCGGCCAACAGCGTGTCCATCGTCGTCGGCGCGGCGCTCATCGGGCGCTTCGTGTGGGGCGAGCGGCTCTCGCGCGCCAACGTCGCCGGCCTCGTCGTGGCGGCCGTCGCGCTCGTGCTGTTGGCGCGGTGACGCGCGTCAGGCGCCGTCGGGCGGACGCATCGCCCAGTCGGCGGGCACTTGCACGCGCAGGCTCTGGCGCAGGCTCGGGACGTCCACCGTGAGGTACTGTTCGCGCGGGTGGCCGGCGACGGTCCCGCGCACGCCGCGCAGCGGGCCGTTGACGAGCACGACCTCGGCGCCGGCCGGGAAGGCGCGCCGCGCGACGGCCTCGACCTCGCCGGGGACCTCCGCGAGCGCGCGGATCAGCGCGACCTCGTCCGGCGAGACCTCGGCGAGCACACCCCCGAAGCCGACGGTGCGCACGACGCCGTCGGCCGTGAGGGCGTCCAGCCGCTCGCGCTCGCTGACGTGCGCGAAGACGTAGCCCTGGAAGAGCGGTACCTCGACGCGCCGCAGCCGGTCACTCCACTGGTGCAGTGCCGTCCGCAGTGGCAGCAGCACCTCCAGCCCCTGCCCGCGCAGGCGGGCGGCGACGCGCTTCTCGGCGCGGGGGCGGACCGTGAAGGCGCGCCAGGCGCGCGCCGCCGTCGCACTCACGGTTCGACGAGGCGGCGGAGGTAGGCGCCGTAGGCGTTGGCCGCGCCGTAGCCGTCGGCCAGCGCACGCACGTCCCCGGCCGAGATCCAGCCGTTCTCGAAGGCGATCTCCTCGGGGCACGCGATCTTGAGCCCCTGCCGCATCTCGATGGCCTCGACGAACTGCCCGGCCTGGAGGAGGCTCTCGGTGGTGCCGGTGTCCAGCCACGCGAAGCCCCGGCCCATCGTCTCGACGTGGAGGCGGCCGTCGCTCAGGTAGTGGCGGTTGACGTCCGTGATCTCGTACTCGCCGCGCGCCGACGGGCGGAGGCCGGCGGCGACATCCAGCACGTCGTTGTCGTAGACGTAGAGGCCCGTCACGGCGTACGGGCTGCGCGGGCGCGCGGGCTTCTCCTCGATGGCGTCGGCGCGGCCGTCGGTGCCGAAGCTGACGACGCCGTAGCGCTCGGGGTCCGACACGCGGTAGGCGAAGACCGTTGCGCCGCCGTCGCGCTCGACGCGCGAGACCGCGCGCGCGAGCAGATCCTGGAGGCCGGCGCCGTAGAAGATGTTGTCGCCGAGGACGAGCGTCACGGGGTCCGCGCCCACGAAGTCGCGCCCGATGGTGAACGCCTGCGCGAGTCCGTCCGGCGACGGCTGCGCGGCGTACGAGAGCGCGAGGCCCCACGCGCTCCCGTCGCCGAGGAGGCGCTCGAAGTGCGGCAGGTCGTGCGGCGTCGAGATGACGAGCACGTCGCGGATGCCCGCCAGCATGAGCGTGCTGAGCGGGTAGTAGATCATCGGCTTGTCGTAGACCGGCAGCAGTTGCTTGCTGACGGCCCGCGTGACGGGCCACAGGCGCGTGCCCGAGCCGCCGGCGAGGACGATGCCTTTCACGACGACGCCACCCCGAGGCGCTCCATGCGGTACGAACCGTCGAGCACGGCCGCGCACCAGTCGCTGTGGGCGAGGTACCACTCGACGGTCTTGCGCATCCCGCTCTCGAACGTCTCCTCGGGCACCCAGCCGAGGTCGCGCCCGATCTTCGTCGCGTCGATGGCGTAGCGGGCGTCGTGGCCGGGACGGTCCGCGACGAACGTGACGTGGCGCGCGTGCGGCGCGTCGTCGGGACGCAGGTCATCCAGCACGGCGCAGATCGTGCGCACGACCTCGAGGTTCGTCCGCTCGTTGTGCCCGCCGATGGCGTAGGTCTCACCCGGCGTCCCGCGCTCGAATGCGGCGACGAGCGCGCGCACGTGGTCGTCCACGTACAGCCAGTCGCGCACGTTGGCGCCGGTGCCGTAGACCGGGATCGGTGCGCCGGCGAGCGCCTTGAGGATCACCACCGGCACCAGCTTTTCCGGGAATTGGTACGGCCCGTAGTTGTTCGAGCAGTTGGTGGTGACCACCGGCACGCCGAACGTGTGGTGCCACGCCCGCGCGAGGTGGTCGCTGGCAGCCTTGGTCGCCGAGTACGGCGAGTTGGGCGCGTAGGGTGTCGCCTCGGTGAAGTGGCCGGTGTCGCCCAGCGAGCCGAAGACCTCGTCGGTCGAGACGTGGAGGAAGCGGAAGGCGTCGCGCCGCGCAGGGTCGTCGGTGAGGAACGCACGCGCCGCCTGGAGCAGCGTGTAGGTGCCGACGACGTTGGTGCGCAGGAACGCGTCCGGCCCGTCGATCGAGCGGTCCACGTGGCTCTCGGCCGCGAGGTGGATGACGCCGTCGGGGCGGTACTCGGCGAAGATGCGCGCGACGGCGTCGGCGTCGGCCACGTCCACGTGCTCGAAGACGTAGTCCGGCGAGCCGGAGACGGGGGCGACGGACTGCAGGTTGCCGGCGTACGTCAGCGCATCGACGTTGACCACGCGGTAGCGGCGGCCGGCCACGAGGTGGCGGACGACGGCGGACCCGATGAAGCCCGCGCCGCCGGTGACGAGGACCGTGCGGCGACCGGGCATCAGGACGGCGACTGGAACTCGGACTGGGCGTCGCCGTGGCCGTAGCTGTACGTCTGCCGGTAGGCCGCCGTGTAGCGGTACTTGTAGCCGTACGCGTGGCTCGCATCGAAGTCGTTGAGCACGATGCCGATGATCGGCGCGCCGACGGCGCGGAGCGATTCGATGGCGTGGTCCAACTCGAAGTCCTTCGTCTTGCCGGCACGGGCGACCACGATCACGGCGTCGGCCTGCGTCGAGAGCAGCACGGCGTCGGTTGCAGCGAGCACGGGCGGCGCGTCGAGGATGACGAGGTCGTAGGCGTCGTGCCACCCGGCGAGGTGGTCGCGCATCGTGGCCGAACTGAGCACCTCGGCGGGATTGGGGACCGAGCGGCCGGCGGGCTGGAGCCACAGGTCCTCGGCGATCTCGCGCGGCGGGGCCGCCGTGTCGCGGGCGAAGAGCTCGTCCGAGAGGCCGGGCGTCTTGGAGACGCCGAAGACGCCGTGCTGGCGCGGGCGCCGGAGGTCGGCGTCGACGAGCAGCACGCGCCGGTTGGCCTGCGCGAGCGTGACCGAGAGGTTGGACGAGATCGTCGTCTTGCCCTCGCCGGGGCTGGCGCTCGTCACCACGATCGTGCGCACGTGGGCGTCCGGCCGGCTGAACTGCACGGCGGTGCGGATGGCGCGGAAGTTCTCCGACGCCTGCGACATCGGTGAGAGCAGCGTGATGAGGCCGGTCTCGACCTGCCGGTCGCCGGCGGCGATCGTCTTCTGTCCGCCGAACTCTTCCTTGATGACGGTGGCCATGTTCGGCACCACGCCCAGGACCGTCATGCCGCGGTCACGGAGGTCGTCCGGCCGGTGGATGCGGTGGTCCAGGCGGGTGCGCAGCATCGCGAGCGAGAGGCCGAGGCCGAATCCGAAGAGCATCCCCAGCAGCACGATTCGCCGACGGCTGGGCGCGAAAGGCGTGTCGGGGCGGCGCGCCTCGGCGATGACCTCGGCGTAGCCGAGTTCGCTCTGTTCAGCGACGCGCGCCTCCTGGAGGCGGCCCTGGAGGGCAACGGCGAGATTCTCGGTGCTCTGGCGGTCGCGGGTCAGGCGTGCGAGTTCGACGGACTGCGTCGGGATGCGCGAGAGCTGGCTCTCGTACTCGGCCATGCGCGCTGAGACCGACGCCGCCTTGGCCGCAAAGCCCGATTGCTCGATCTGCTGGTCCACCATCCGGCGGCGCAGGTCCACGAGCCGTTCGACCCCCTGGGTCGAGGCACTGACGCCGCCTGTGGCGAGGGCCTCGCGCATGGACTGCTGGGCGAGCTCGCGCGCGCGCGCGGAGAGCGTCTCGACACGACGGATCCGCACCATCAGCTCCGGCTCGGACGTCGGGTTGTCGCGCAGGCCGGGGTTGCGCGAGTACATCGTCTCGATCTCGGTCTGGACGGCCAGGATCTGGGTCTGGAGCGCGGCGATCTCGGCCTCGGTGCCGGCGGCGAGGCGCGCCGCGAGCTGCGGCTCGACGTTGGTCAGCTCCTGCCGGAGCGCGTCCGCCGACGCCCCGCGCATGTCGGCCGAGATGCGCGCCTCGTCGCGCTCGGCCTGCAACTGGGCGATCTGAGAGACGAGGCGGTCGGCGGCCGCGTCGAGTCGGACGGCGCCTTCGCGCGTCATGTAGGCGCGGACGGCCTCTTCACGGGCGGTCAACTCGCCGGCGAGGGAGTCCACCTGGCCTGTGAGGAAGTCTCGCGTGGCGGCCATCGAAGCGCGGCTGGACTCGCGCGTGCGCGCGAGGTAGGCCTCGGCATACAGGTTGGCGATCAGCGCGGCTTCCGAGGGGACGGTACTGGTCGCCGTGATCGAGACGGCGTCCACGCCTGTTCCACCGGTCGCGAACGTGAGGTAGGTCGGGAGGCGGGTCGCGACCTCGTCCACGCTGAGGCGGTGCCCCTCCTCGTCCTTGAGGATCGTGAGCCGCTCGCCTTCCGGGGTGCCGGCAAGCGAGACGAGGCGCTCGGCCGTTCGTGCCCGCATCAGGTCGGACTGCCGGAGCACGAACAACTCGTTCTCGAGAGCCCGATCTGGCCCCGTGAATGCCTGCGAGGCATCGCTGGGGAGAACCGACGAGAGGTCGGTTTCGGTCTCCGTCTCGACGAGGACGAGCGTGGAGGCGCGGTACTGGTTGGGAAGCCAGAGCGCGTAGGCGACCGACGCGGCGGTCATCAGCACGAGGCTCGCCAGCAGGTACCAGCGCCCGCGGTAAAGCATGTCCAGCCACTCGCGGATCTGCTGGCCCCGGTCAAGCGGGTAGCTCGCCACGTACGACGGTCGGGCGGGGGGGCCGGTCGGTTCCGGGTAGGGGGTGAGCGGTGCGGGGGGAGGCGACGAGGACATACGGGCAGGCACGTCTATCTAGTCAAGATAGGAGACCTGCATCACTTCGTCGGGATCCCGCGCGGGATTCATCGGATTGTTGTCCCGCCGCCTGTCCATCGCCGGGGTGGCGGTCGCAGCCTTCTCGCGCACATCGACCGTAAACCGTCAGCGCGTGCCGAGCGACGGTGAAGCCGTAGATGCCGGCGACGCTCTCCTGGATCTCCTGGAGGCGCGGGTCGCAGAACTCGAAGATCTCGCCGCAGTCCTGGCAGATCAGGTGGTCGTGCTGCCAGTAGGCGTAGGCGCGCTCGTAGCGCGCCTGCTGCTGCCCGAACTGGTGGCGCACGGCGAGGTCGCACGCCAGCAGCAGGTCCAGCGTGTTGTAGACCGTCGCCCGCGAGACGCGCACGCCGTCGGCGCGGAGGCGCCCGTAGAGCGTGTCGGCGTCCACGTGATCGGTCGTTGCGTAGAGGGCCTCCAGCACGGCGAAGCGCTCGGGCGTGCGGCGGAGGCCGCCGTCGCGCAGGTAGGCCGCGAAGTGGTCGCGGACCTCGGCGAGCATCGCGGGCGGCGAGCCGGTCATCGCATCACGGCGGCGTCGCGGCGCCGCGCCCACCGGCTGTCTGTCGCGGTCTCGGGCGCGGCGCCGGCGGCGGCCGGACGGGCCGCCAGCGCCGCGAGCCCGGCGGCGACGAGCGCGGCCTCGACGTCGGCGTCGGTCGGCGCGAGCTGCGACGCGTCGAAGTGGCGCGAGACGAACGATGTGTCGAAGTCACCCGAGCGGAACGCCTCGTGCTGCATGACGAGGCGGCAGAACGGGATCGTCGTCGGCACGCCGGCGATGTCGTACTCGGCGAGCGCGCGGTCCATGCGCGCGATGGCCTCGTCGCGCGTGCGGCCCCACGTGGTGAGCTTCGAGATCATCGGGTCGTAGTAGACCGGCACCGTGTCGCCTTCCTCGACGCCGGCGTCGACGCGCACGCCGGGTCCGCCGGGCGGGCGGTGGCGCACGAGCGGCCCCGGCGCCGGCAGGAAGCCGGCGACGACGTCCTCGGCGTAGACGCGGCTCTCGACGGCGTGGCCGTGCGCCACCACGTCGGCCTGCGCGAAGCCCAGGGGCTCGCCCTCAGCGATGCGGATCTGCTCGGCGACGAGGTCGAGGCCGGTGATGGCCTCCGTCACCGGGTGCTCCACCTGGAGGCGCGTGTTCATCTCGAGGAAGTAGAACGGCCGCACGCCGTCGGCGCCCGGCTCGTCCACGAGGAACTCGACGGTGCCGGTGCCGACGTAGCCGCAGGCGCGCGCGGCGGCGCACGCGGCCTCGCCCATCGCCTCGCGCATCGCCGGCGTCAGGACCGCGCTCGGCGCCTCCTCGACGACCTTCTGGTGGCGACGCTGGATGCTGCACTCGCGCTCGAAGAGGTGCACCACGCCTCCGTGCTGGTCGGCGAGGACCTGCATCTCGATGTGACGCGGCCGCGTGAGATACTTCTCGACGTAGACGCGCCCGTCGCCGAAGGCGCTCGCGGCCTCGCTCGTGGCGCGCTGGAACGCCGCCGCGAAGTCCTCGGCGCGCTCGACGACGCGCATGCCCTTGCCGCCGCCGCCGGCCGCGGCCTTGACGAGCACCGGGTAGCCGATCTCCTCGGTGGCGAGCCGCTCGGCCTCGGCCACGTCGGCGATGGCCTCGACGGTGCCCGGCGCCATCGGCACGTTGGCCTCGTGCATCAGCGCGCGCGCGGCGGTCTTGTCGCCCATGTCGCGGATGGCGCGCGGCGGCGGGCCGATGAACACGATGCCGGCCTCGGCGCACGCCTCGGCGAAGGCGGCGTTCTCACTCAGGAAGCCGTAGCCGGGGTGGACGGCGTCGGCGCCGGTGGCGCGGGCCGCCTCCAGCACCCGCTCGGCGAGCAGGTAGGAGTCCGCCGACGGCGCGGTGCCGATGCGGACCGCCTCGTCGGCGAGGCGGACGTGCAGCGCGCCCGCGTCGGCGTCCGAGTAGACCGCCACGGTGGCGATGCCGCGCTCGCGGCAGGTGCGCATCACGCGAATCGCGATCTCGCCACGGTTGGCGACGAGAACCTTCTTGAGCCGTCGGGGTGACAGAGTGGCCGACACGGTCGTGTGGCATGGATTGTGAGACCGACCCAAGCTAGGTGCGTTCACCCCGTGCCGTTGTAGGGTCCATCCCGATGCAAGACGTCGCCGATTTCTACCAGACGCTCGACCTGACCGAATCCGCGTCCGCCGACGACATCAAGAAGGCGTACCGGCGGCTCGCGCGTACCCACCACCCGGACCGCAACCCCGGCGACGCGGCCGCCGAGGAGCGCTTCAAGGAGGTGCAGGAGGCGTACGAGACGCTGTCGGACCCCGAGAAGCGCCGCGCGTACGACCGCCGCCGCCGCTTCGGCAGTGCGGAGGGCTTCGGCGGGTTCCCTGGCGCAGGCTTCGGCGGCAGCGGCGCGGCGTTCGGCAGCCGCCCGCCCTTCGGTGCCGCCGAGGGGCTGGACCCGCTCTTCCGCTTCTTCTTCCAGGACGAGGCCGCGCGCGCGGCGCCCACCGACGTTGAGACCGAGCTCAGCCTGTCGTTCGAGCAGGCGCTGCGTGGCGGTGCAACCGAGGTGCGCCTCCCCGGGGGCGAGTCGGTCCGCCTGACGATTCCGCGCGGCGTTCGCTCCGGCCTCAAGATCCGCCTGCGCGGGCGCGGTGCGGCGGCACCCGATGGCCGGCGCGGCGACCTCTACGTGACCTTCCGCGTCGAAGCCAGCCCGACGTTTCGGCGCGAGGGCGACCACCTGCACCGGACCGAGGTCGTCTCGGCGCTGGAGGCCATGCTCGGCACCACGCGTCAGATCACCAACGCCTACGGCCAGACGGTCAAGGTCCAGATCCCGGCCGGGACGCAGCCCGGCGAGCGCCTCCGCCTCCGCGGGCAGGGCGTGGCGACCGACCAGCGCACGGGGGACCTCTTCGTCGAGATCGCGGTCGAGGTGCCGCGCACCCTCACGCCGGCGCAGCGCGACGAACTGGAGGCGACCGCCCGCCGCCTGGGGCTCCTGTAGGGAGACACACCGCCGGTGTGTCCCGATGTACGTCGCCCGCGTGTTACGACGACGACGGCGGTTGGGGCGGCGGACCACCGGCCCCGTCGCCCATGCTCGGCGGCGCGTCCCGTCGGTGGCGCTGCGCGATGGCGTCGTCGGTCCAGTCCCGCGAGGCGCGCTCCTCGCGCGTCAGGAAGCGGTAGACCGGCACCAGCAGCAGCGCGGCCAGCGCGATGAAGCCGAAGAAGGTCACGGCGATGATGAGGTAGATCGAGTCGGGCACGGCGGCACGGGCAGCACTCCGCCCGGTACCCGCGCGCCCCGGAAGGGTTCGGCCCGATGCGCGACGGGGACCGGGCGTCGCCACCGGGTCCCCGTCAGAGTGCGTCGGCGCGAGAGGCTCAGCGCGCCACCGAGACGAGGCGCGTGAGGCTCCGGCCACCGGCGTCGAGGCGCAGCACGTAGGCGCCCGGCGCGAGGCCGCGCACGTCGAGCGTCGCGGTGCCGCCCGCCGGCGCGAGCGTCGCTACGCGGCGGCCGAGCGCGTCGTAGAGCGCCAGCGCCACGTCGGCCGTCGGCGCGGTGTAGCGGACCGTCGCGGTGGCGGCGACAGGGTTCGGGAGCGTCAGCGCGAGGCCCGCCGTCGGACCCGCCTCGCCGGCGACGGTGCCGCCAGAGATCTCGATGTCGTCGATGCCGACCCATTCGTCGTTGCCCGCCGCGTTGACGGTCAGGATGCGGAGGTCGACCGACGGCTGGTTGGCGGCCTCGGCCGGCAGCGTCACGTCGATGAGCGTCTCCTGCGTGGCCGTGGCGGCCGTCGTGGCGTCGGCGATGTAGGCCTCGGGCACGTTGACGTAGTCGCCAGTGGTGCCGACGCGGTACTGGAGCGCGACCTGCTGGATGGCGTCGTCGATCGAATCATCGAGGTCGCGCACGCGGTACTGCACGCGCACCGTCGGCGCGCCGGTGGTGTTGACGCGGATCACGAGGTGCGGCACGTCGGCCGTGCCCGAGCCGTTGAGCGCGACCACCGGGTCGGCCAGCTCGAACTCGGTGATGCCGCCGGAGGTGAACGTCGCCGGCGTCGTGCGGTTGGCGTTGACGTCCACCGGCGTCGCGCTGCCGTCGAGCAGGATCGTCTGGGCGTCGGCGCCGATGGCCGTCGTGAGGTCGTCGCCGCGGTAGCCGACGATGCCGTCGACGCCGGACCAGTCGTCGTCGATCGTGATGAGGCCGATGTCGGTCCAGTCCTGCGAGAAGGGGAGGGCCTGGGGCGTCTGCGCCGCGACGGGCAGGGCCACGACGGCGAGGAGGAGCGTAGAGAATCGCATGCGATCGGGGGGAGGGAAGAGGACGATACGGTCGCCGGGGCGGTGTCCGATACCGTCCACGTTACGGCGCAGCGATCGCGCCCCGACGCGGCCCTCGCCGTTCGCCCCGATTTCGAGAGTCCGTGCGCGCGCGTCGGCGTACCGTGACGCGCCCGTCCTGCTCTGCCGATGGCCCGCCAGTTCGACGTCCCCGCCTTCTACCGCAGCCCCGTCGTGGGGCGCGTCAAGGCCGCGCGCACCGCCGCCGACCCGCGCAAGCGCGACCTCGCGCCGAGCGTGCTGGACCTCGGCCCGCTGCGCGTCTGGCTCGCGCGCCACTTCGGCTTCTGCTTCGGCGTCGAGAACGCCATCGAGATCGCGTACCGGACCCTGGAGGCGCACCCCGAGGAGGCCGCCGCCGGGCGCGTCTTCCTCCTCTCGGAGATGATCCACAACCCGCACGTCAACGCCGACCTCACGGACCGCGGCATCCGCTTCCTGCGGACGACCGCCGGCGAGGAGCTCATTCCGCTGAGCACGCTCGGTCCCGGCGACATCGTGCTCATCCCGGCCTTCGGCACGACGCCGGCCATCGAGGCCGAGCTTGCGGCGCGCGGCGTCGAGACGGCGGCCTACGACACGACCTGCCCGTTCGTGGTGCGCGTCTGGAAGAAGTCCGCCCAGATTGGCGCGGCCGACCACACCATCGTCGTCCACGGCAAGCGGACCCACGAGGAGACGCGCGCGACGTTCGCGCGGGCGGCCGAGCGCGCGCCGGTGGTCGTCGTGCGCGACGAGGCGCACGCCGAGGCGCTCGCCGCCGTCGTCGAGGGGCGCGAGGACGCGGCCTTCTTCTGGCGCCACTTCACGGGCGCGACATCCGACGGCTTCGACCCGGCGCGCGACCTCCGCCGCATCGGGGTCGTCAACCAGACGACGATGCTCGCCACCGAGACGGCGGCCATCGCCGAGCGCCTCCGGCAGGCGGTGATCGCGCGCGATGGCGACGACACCCACGTGGCCGACACGGCCGACACGCTCTGCTACGCGACCAAGGAGAACCAGGACGCGACGCTGGCCCTCATCGACGGCGTGCAGGCCGCCGCCGCGCCCGACCGAGCCGTCGCGCTCGTCGTCGGCGGGCACAACTCGTCCAACACCTCGCACCTCGTCGAGCTCTGCGAGGACGCCGGCCTGCCGACGTTCTTCGTCGACGGCCCCGACGCGCTCGTCTCGCCGGACGAGATCCACCACTGGGACTGGCGCGCGAAGGAACCGCGCGTGACGACGGGCTGGCTCCCCGCCGGGGGCGTGGCCGGTGATGCGCCGGTCGACCTCTTGCTCACCGCCGGTGCCTCGTGCCCCGACGCGCTGCTCGACGCCGTGCTGCGCCGCGTCGCCGGCTGGGTGCCCGGCGCGCGAGACATCGAGGCGGCCGTCGAGGCACTTGCGCCCATCCCCGGCGCGTAGACGCGGCGGTCCCCGGCACCCCGCGCGCCGACGGCGCGGTATCCTTCGGCCCGACCTTACCTCCGTCCCGATGACCGACGCCCTCGCCTACGCGCGCGACCACGCCGACGCCTTCGTCGCCCAGCTCACCGACTGGCTCCGCATCCCGTCCATCTCCGCCGACCCGGCCTACACCGCCGAGACGCGCCGCGCGGCCGACTGGCTCGCCGACGACCTCCGCCGGATCGGCGTCGAGCGCGTGGAGGTCATGGAGACCGGCGGCCACCCGATCGTCTTCGCCGAGCACCGGAGCGCCAACGCCGACGCGCCGACGGTGCTCGTCTACGGCCACTACGACGTCCAGCCGCCCGACCCGCTGGAGCTGTGGGACAGCCCGCCGTTCGAGCCGGTCGTCAAGGACGGCCACCTGGTCGCCCGCGGCTCGGCCGACGACAAGGGGCAGGCGTTCATGCACGTCAAGGCCGTCGAGGCGTACCTGAGCGCCGAGGGCGGCCTGCCGGTTCACCTCAAGATGATCATCGAGGGCGAAGAGGAGAGCGGGAGCGTCCACCTCGCGCCGTTCATCGAGCAGCACGCCGACCTGCTCGCGGCCGACGTCGTGCTCATCTCGGACACCGCACTGTTCGCGCCGGGCGTGCCGAGCATCACCTACGGTCTGCGCGGGCTCGCCTACGTCGAGGTCACGCTCACCGGCCCGGCGCGCGACCTCCACTCGGGCGTCTACGGCGGCGGCGTCGAGAACCCTGCCAACGCGCTCGCGCGCATGATCGCGAACCTCCACGACGCCGACCACCGCGTCACCGTCGAGGGCTTCTACGACGACGTGCGCCCGCTCTCCGACGACGAGCGCGCGGGCTTCGCCGCGCTGCCGTTCGACCGCGAGCGCTGGCAGCACGAGGCCGGCGTCCCGGCGCCCAAGACCGAGGCCGGCTACACGATCCTCGAAGGCACCACCGCGCGCCCGACGCTCGACGTCAACGGCCTCTGGGGCGGCTACACCGGCGAGGGCGCCAAGACGGTCCTGCCCTCCAAGGCGAGCGCCAAGATCTCGTGCCGGCTGGTGCCGGACCAGACGCCCGACGACATCACGGAGAAGCTCCGCGCTCACTTCGAGCGCCACGTGCCGGAGACGATGACGCTCACGTTCACCAACCTCCACGGCGGCCACGGCGCGATCGTGGACACGTCGGCGCCGGCGATGCAGGCCGCCGCGAAGGCGCTGGAGGGTGTCTTCGGCCAGACGCCGCACTTCGCGCGCGAGGGCGGCTCGATCCCCGTCGTGGCCGACTTCAAGCGCCTCCTGGGGCTCGACACCGTGCTCATGGGCTTCGGGCTCGACTCGGACGCGATCCACAGCCCGAACGAGAAGTTCGAGCTCGCGCGCTTCCACCAGGGCATCGAGGCGTCCATCCGCTTCCTCGACGCGTACGCCGCGATGTAGGCGGGAAGGCGTGTAAGAGAGGAGGCGTGTAGGCGGAAGCTTCGGTCAACGCTCCCGCTTACACGCCTACACGCGTCCTCTCGTACACGCCTACACGCGTCCTCTCGTACACGCTCACCGGGCGACGGCGACGGCGCGCAGCTCGCGGATCACCGTCACCTTGATCTGGCCGGGGTACTCCATGTCGCGCTCGATGCGCCGGCCGATGTCCTGCGCCAGCGCCTCGGCGACGGCGTCCGAGACCGTGGCTGTATCCACAATCACGCGGAGCTCGCGGCCGGCCTGGATCGCGTACGCCTGCACGACGCCCTCGAAGCCGGTGGCGATGGCTTCCAGGTCCTTGAGGCGCTGCACGTAGCGCTCCAGGCTCTCGCGCCGCGCGCCGGGGCGCGCGCCGGACGCTGCGTCGGCGGCCTGCACGATGGGCGCGATCAGCGCCGCCATCGGCACCTCGTCGTGGTGCGCGCCGACGGCGTTGCACACGTCCGGGTGCTCCTTGTAGCGGCGGCACAGCTCCATCCCGGCGATCGCGTGCGGGCTCTCCAGGCTCTCCTCGACGGTCTTGCCGATGTCGTGGAGCAGGCCCGCGCGCTTGGCCTTGCGCGCGTCGAGCCCCAGCTCAGCGGCCATCAGGCCGGCCAGCTTGGCGACCTCGACCGAGTGCGCGAGCAGGTTCTGCCCGAAGCTCGCGCGGTACTTCATGCGCCCGACCAGCTTGACGAGCTCGGGGTGCAGGCCGTGGACCTCCACCTCCAGCGCGGCCTGCTCGCCGGCCTCGACGATCTCCTCGTCGATCTCGGTGCGTGTGGCCTCCACGACCTCCTCGATGCGCGCGGGGTGGATGCGCCCGTCGGCCAGCAGGCGGCCCAGCGAGACGCGCGCGACCTCGCGGCGGACCGGGTCGAAGCCCGAGACGAGCACGGCGTCCGGCGTCTCGTCCACGATCACCTCGACGCCGGTGGCGGCCTCGAACGCGCGGATGTTGCGCCCCTCGCGGCCGATGACGCGCCCCTTCATGTCCTCGGACGTGAGCGGGACGGCGGCGACGGTGTTCTCGG
>Ga0209053_1000206_pt1 | contig 58871 bp, 65 predicted proteins | sample EBPBio152010_DNA_FD_185864 | JGI IMG/M metagenome (GOLD analysis project Ga0209053, IMG submission 185864) | Wastewater treatment Type I Accumulibacter community from EBPR Bioreactor in Madison, WI, USA - Reactor 1_7/15/2010_ DNA (SPAdes)... | ecosystem: Engineered > Bioreactor > EBPR >... | reverse complement strand
TGTGCCGAAAGGCCCGATGAAATCATGATGATGATCGGAACGACCAGTGGCCACAGATTGCGACTCACGAACAAGAGCGCGGCCAAAAATCCAGGCAATTTTTAGCGGCTAAATTTTAGCCGCTAAAATCGGACCCACAGAATCACGGCTGGGCATTGCGGACCAACTTCCGCAGAACATACCTGGGAACCTCCCATGTTGCCCTGGTCCGTGGCTTCGGCGGACAAAAAAGCCACTTCGTGCAAGGGAGTTCTGAGCGGTTTCAAATGCAGTCCTCTACACTTAGTGGATAGTGTCTGGCGGGGGTATTTCTTTAAGCATCATTTCAATATCGTGATGTGCTTCATCAGTGGCGCTCGACATTTCATCATAAGTTAGGTTCGCGGCTACAGTTCGCAACTCGACGCGATGAATGTTCGCGTGCTTGTTCACGATCTCGGACAACAGCACATCGATTTTGCGCTGAGTGATACTGGACAGAATTCGCACCGGGAGGAAAAGCCGAATGATGATGATATCGTTCTCTCCCGCAGTTGACTGGATACTTGTAGCTTCGGTGCGGAGCCATGCACGGAATTTTGCGGGCGACATGCCCCCTTCGGGATGAAGAATCGATATCCGCAGTTGTCCGGTGATGGTCATTGTTCGGTTCCTCGCTGTACGTCGTTTCAGTCGATAGCCGGCAACGCCGTCAGGCTGACCGTCGCTTGATTCATTTCAGTGCTGATGCGCTCGGCCTGCGAGTGGTTAGAGTAGGTCGTCCACGTCGGGTAGTACTCGTCCGCCTGATTGCCCCACACGGCCCACCCGTCACGTGGGCCGCGTGCGAACAGTTCCAGGTAAGGGCCGGGGCTGCACGACTCCACGATGTCATAAAACTCGTCGGGCTTGCGCGAATGCTCGCGCTTTTGCGTTGCCAGGAAATTCACTTGCCGGCGTCCGGGAGAGAGCGTTCGAGCGTTTTTGCCGCGGACGCCGAACAGTACCAACTCGGTGACGTTGCGAAAGTAGAAACCAACGCCGCGCCCATCCGGCCCGCCGTCCTTGCGGATCTTGTGCCAAACAATGTTGCTTTTGTACGAGAAGCCCCAGGCTTCGAGCACCTTGATCCCTTCCGGCAGCAGAGCATTCGGCACCCACAGATAGAGGTGTGCCGTGTTGGCCGTCATAGTTTCGACCGGCAGCGCCATGATTTCCGCAAGGTTCATCGTGCCGTAGCGCGCCAGGCGCTTGTGTTCCGGCGCCATCTTGCCGGTGCGGTTCTGGAATTGCCACGGCGGGTCGGCGAGGACGGTATGAAAGTGCCGGCCACCGTGTCGGGCCAGCAGATCGCGCCCCGCATCAGATGCCGTGTCGGCCTTGTTCTCGGTCATGTTATGGGTTCCAGTCCTCAATGAGTTTCGGTGTGATGCCGAACACGAGGACAGGACAGCCGCCGTGCCTGCCAGCGTTGAGCCGGTACAAGAGCTTGCCCATCCATGTTGTGCTGGCACCGTATTTCGCGCTGACGGTCTTGCCGACTGCTTCGCCGGCCTTGTTCAGTTGGGGTACCTTGTGAAAGACGGGGTTCAGACTAGCGCTGCGCGTGACCATGACGCCGGCACTGATCAGGCCGCATTCGTGGAAGGCGCGCAGGGCGTACAGATCACGGTCGAAGGTTTGATCCTTCGAGTTCCATTCAAGATCGAAGGCTACGCGACCTTTTACATAGTCGATCTTGTGACCGTCGATAAAGTTCTTGATCAAGCGCGGCGTGCTTTCCGAGCGCTCCACTTTTTTAATCTTCCCGCTTGGTAGGGTTAGTTCGCCGTACTCCCTCATCCTCATCCTCACCACTAGATCTCCCTGAATTCGGGCCTCGACCCACCCGGCCGGCCGCAGGATGTGAGAAAACTTCTTCGGCATAACCGATTCGTTTCCGCCTGGCGTGCCAATGTCCCGGGTGGTGATGCGAAAGGCGAGCAAGGCCGCTTCGATTTGCACCAGTTCATCCGGGAATGAGTTAGCCAGGATCGCGGCCGCGTGCCGGTAGCTGTACACGTCATAGAGCGCCCGCACGTCGGCGCTGATGTACCGCTCAACGTCGGCTTCGGCATCGGCGTTGGGACCAGGGCGCAGTGCAACATCATCAGCGCCGTTCGCTTCGGTTTCTTGTTCCTCGTTCTCGGCGTCGCCATTGTCGAGATCTGGATCTTGTTCTTGGACCATTTTCATTCAGCGTGCGTAATCGTTTTCGAAAGTCCTCGACAAGCAGAACGGGGCATCGCACCGCCTGCTTTCGTTCTCGTGTTCACGCTCGATCAACATGTGCTTCGTTCCGCTCTGATGCCCGGTAGTCAAAAGGCAAGCTGGTTTGCTGCCCTTGAATCGACTGTTGAACATAGTCGCGCATGAAATCCCGAATCAGCACCGAAGCCGGCCGGTCCTTTGCCTTGGCCGCCCGGAGAAAGGCTTTTTTCAGGTCTGCATCGACGCGACAGGTAAAGTTTGTCTGTTCCATCTTGCACCCTCTTAATAACGCCGTCCGTACTATGCACTAACACCGTTATAAAGGCAATCCGCTGCGTCGAGCGACTTTGGCACTGAATTCGGCCCTGAAAACCACAATAGCGCGACTTGCAGCCCTCCATTTGCGCTGAAGGTGACGGTACATATCAAGATAGTTTCCGCCTAAGCACATGCTGCCAATGGCATGTGTTTGCTGGTAGTCGTGACAGCGGCCACGACGCCATCCCGTTTCTGATTGAGCGTCACGGCAGCGAGGGGCGACCAATTTCGGGTGTGTCGACTCCAGCGCACGGGTGCTTCGCACGCGCTGCTTGGTAGAGCCGATGACGGGCCGCCAAGAGGGCCCCATCTTCGCCGGCATGACGCGGCTCTGGCGTGACATAGCGAATGCCACTCCCTTTTTGGATCCGGCTTGCCTCGGGCGGCGACGATCGAAGCCAAAGGTCGCTACTGATGGCGATGAGTGCGGCCAACAATCCGACCAATTTTTAAGCCCCGAAATTTTAGCCGCTAAAATCTGGCTCACAGGAATCACGGCTGGGCATTGCGGATCAACTTCCGCGGAACATACCCTGGAACTTCCCACGCTACTTTGGTCTGTCCCTTCGCGGCGGCAGCCGCTGCCACCGCATGCAATCGAGTCGCCTGCGCTGATACCGCCGTCACCGGCAGCAAACGCGCCGCACCCACCTTCGTCACATCCACCGTAACAAAACGCGCTTCCAGCCAGTCGGCCCACTTGGCGGCCTTCACGCGCAGATCGCTCCGGTACACCGCGTTGTATCGCGGCGTCCGAGAGTGGTAGTTGGCTGCCTTGGTCCAGAGGTCACCTTTGTCATTCTTGAGGTGTCCGCGGATCCGCCAGGCGGCCAGGTCGAATGCGTAGCAGCCGGCCGTGGCGACATCGTCGGCCATGATTCCGTAGCGGGACAAGTCGCGGAGGTAGGACGTGTTGAACTGCATCGCCCCTACGTCATGCGTGCCGTTGCTGTTGCGCACCCATTGCCCCGGCTTCCCCGCTTCCTTTTCGGCCACTGCCAAGACGATATTCGCGGGGACCGCGTATTTCACGGCTGCCGAAATCGAGCACACGACGCGCTCTTGAAGCTGTGGCGGCAGATCGACAAAAGGCATTGCCCTTCCCTCTTTCTGGTTCCTGCCGTGATTACAGAAGGCGCCGCTGCGCTGCCTCTGCTGCGATTCTGGCGTTGTACTCCGCCTGTGCGCGCTCATAGTCATTGGCTTCGACCCAGTACCCGCCCCTTTCTGGCGTCCCGACGTAGCGCGGCTGCGTGCCGGAAAAGTCGGTGTAGGCGTGGCCGGCATAGGCTGCGCAATAGCCTGGCATCTGGTTGCCGATGAGCACCGTCTCACTGTTCCAGTTCCATGAAAGAAGCGTCACGTTCAGCGACGCCGCATCGCAGCGGCCGGCGCCGTTCGCCATCGCGTTGACCAGCAAACTCATTTCCGGGGTTTGGTTGGCCACCGGGCACAGCTTCAGGAAGTTGCCCCGCGCGCGGATGGTGTCGCTCAGTTTCCGGTGCGAAATGCTGAAATAGCGGTGCAGCGACGGCGAGCACTCGCCGGGACGAGTACCCGTCGATAGGCACAGGATGGCTTCGCACGCCAGGCGGGTATCACCGGTCAGCGCCTCGTCGGCGCTGGCCGGGGTCGAGATTGACGCAGCCACGGCCAGCGCGACCGAAGCGAGAACAAGTTTTGCTTTCATGTGTAACGCCCCTTGCGTGATGGAGAGTGGGTGTCGCGGTCGCGGAATGCGGAGACTTCCGAGTCGGCGTCCACCGACGTGTCGCTGGCCCCTGACAGGCTGTTGCCGTCGAACGTGGGCTCCGGCTTGAGCTGCTCGCTGGATGTTGCGATCGTCCCCTGGGCCTTGATGGCCGCGGCGACTTTGCCACCGACGGTCTGGCTGAGGCGTTCCTGTGCAGCCTCGGCGCCGGCATTGGCCCTCTCCTTGGCGACGTCCCAACTGCCTTTGACTAGGTTGGCGGCTGCGTCGGTGGCGACCCGGCCGACCGTACCCAGAGCAGATTTCTCGCCGCCTTTCGGCTGCTGACCTGGCGTCAGGCCTGCACCCTTGGCCTTACTGTTACCGGTCGTGCTTCCCTTGGCCGTGTTGCCCTTGCTGTTGGAGCTCGCGCGAGAGCCACCCGAGGTCGCTCCGGATGACGGGCTACCGCTCATCGCCGGGCCATCCATCGCGCTCGCCAGAGGGCTGCCGATACCGGCCGAGCTGCCGCTCGCTCCGCCGCCGCCAACCGCGTCAGCCATCCCCCCGGTCATGCGCGAAACAATGTCCGTGCCTCCAGCGACGTTCTGCGATGCTTTCGAGGCGGCAGTCATCAACGCTTGAACGCCACCCGCCGCATTCGCCGCGCCGGCGGCGATCGCAGCGCCTCCCGTGGCGACGGCTGCGCCCGCCATGGCTGCTGCACCCATCGCCGCGCCGGTTCCGAAACCACCGCCCAGGGCATGTGTGCCGCCATGCATCGCCAGACCGCCGATCAAGGCCGGCACCTTGTTCACCAGGGCCAGCAGGACCACGGCAACAATTAGCATCACGCTCAATTCCTTGAGGCTGATACCGGCGCTCATGTTGACGTAGTACTGGTCGACGAAGGACTTGCCGATGCCGACCAACAGCACCATGGTGAGCAGCTGCGCGGCGATACCCAGAACGGTCTTGTAGTAATGGATCGCCATGTCCGAGGTCCATCGCGAGCCGCCAAAGCCGAGGAAGAAAACGCCGGCGTAGGCCAGGATCCAGCCGCTCACCAGGAGCAGCAGCATGTTCACGCCGATCAAGGCCAGGATGATGAGGATTGCCGCGCTGATGAGGATGCCCGCCGCACTATCGACGGGCCTCGATACCGTGGAGTAATCGAGCACCTTGAAGAAAATGTTGAAGCCAATATCGACGATCCCCGAGGGCGATAGCGCCGGGCCTGTGCCACTTGCCGTACCGCCGATCGTGCGCAGCGAATTCATGATGTCGGTGGCGAAGGTCGGACCGTTGGTGAGCAGCCACCAGAAGAAGCCGGTGAAGATCGTAAAGCGCGCGAACTCCGCGTAGAACTCGCCGATGTCGGCCTTGCGCAAGGCCAGCATGCCGAAGGTCCAGACCATCGAAATCAGGGCCAGGGTCCAGAACAACCACGAGGCCCGTGCCGTGATCGTTGCCGCCCAGGTGCTGGCCGCGGCCGAATAGCGTGCCAGGACGTTATCCAGGACATCCGAATTGTCGATCGCTGCCTGCGCTTCGACCGAGAACAACAACAGCCCCAGCAAGAGCGTACCGACGGCGATTTTCCAGTGGGATGGCAGGCTCATCCTCGCTGCCTCACCAGGCTTTATCTTGACTGGGTTTGAAACCCGGGCCACGGCGCAGACACGCCGCCGCGAATTCCTCCCGCGTGGCCTTGTCGCCAATCTTGGTGATGTTCTCCAGCTTGCAGTTCTCGTCGTTGACGGTCGGCGCTTCCTCCTTGGGGATGTCCGGGGAACACGCGCTGACGAAGGCCGCCACCATGGCAACCAGCGCCACGCTCGAAAATTGTCTTGCATTCATGTCATCTCCTTCTTACCAAGTACGCCCTGTACTACTGCGGAAAGTGCCACTGCGCAGTTGCTCGCCGGCAGCGGCTTCTTGTGCTTCACGATCGGCCAGCGCCTGGTTCCGAGTGGCGATGGCGTTTTGCTGCGCGATCAGGAGTCCCCGGATCTGCAGCAACTGGTTCGCCTGTTGGCTGGCGAGCTGGTTGGCGTAGCCGATGGCCTGCATCTGGCCAGTCGCGCCTTGCGCACTCGACTGCAGGCGCTGCAGGGTGCGTGCATCGGCTTGCATCGCGTCCTGCTGACGATCCAGCCCTTTGAACAGCGCATCGGTCGCCCTCTTCTGTGCTTCGGATCCGAGGCGCTGGCTGTCTCTCATCGCGGCCCATTCGGCCGCCGTACAACCACCAGGGTTGAAGCAAGGCGAGCTGCGGTAGTAGGCCGTGTCCTGAAACTTGCCCAGGTAGTTGTCGATGCTGCCGAGGTTGGCCTTGTAGTAGTCCAGGGTGTCGATCGCACCGCGCAGCAGGTTCATCGTGGTCACCGCCTGATCCCAGATGTAGGCGGCCGGCGCGGCGGTATTCCTCAGCATGTTTTCGTACTGCTGCAGCTGCGTCCGGTATTGCTCGATTTGCTGCAACGTTTGCGCCACGCTTTCCATGGCGGTCATCACGTTCTGCGTGAGGTTGCCGGCGTCGAACACAGGGATCCCGGTCGCATGTGCCGGTGCCATCATCGCCGGGCTGGCCGAGAGGGCCATCGCCAGGAAAATTTTAGCGGCTAAAATTTTCTTCCCGGGCTTCATCGTCTTTTCTCCTTGGCGTCATCAGTAGTCAAAGGATTGGTACGGCTTGGAAAACGTCATGTCCTTGGTGACGATGACGTTGAAGCGATAGCCGGGCCGGATTTCCAGCGTCGGCGCAATGTTCATGTTTTTGGCAATCAATTGCGCGGTCACCTGTCCGAGCTGCTGCCCCAGGGCCTCGCTCATGGCGCTACTGGCACTTGGCGTGCCATAGGGTGTCTGCGTCTGGTTGCTTTGTTGGCTATAGCTGATGCCGGCGGTGACGGCCGACATCAGCAATGCGGATCCGAACAGCCGCAGGTAATGGTTGTTCACCCGGTCGTTGAAGCCGGCGTAGCCGACACCATCGGCGCCCGGCATCGCGCCAATGTCCATCGCTTTCCCGTCCGGGAAAACGATGCGCTGCCAGGCCACCAGCACCCGCGCCTGACCGTAGGCGACGTCGCTCGAATAACTGCCGACCAGACGCGAGCCTTGCGGGAGCAACAGGTACTTGCCGGTGGCGGTGTCGAAAACGTTTTGCGCGATCTGGGCCATGATCTGGCCCGGCAGGTCGGAATTGATTCCCGAGATCAGTGTCGCTGCCACCACGAATCCGGCGCGTAGTTCGTACGGCGAACGCGGCGCTTCCGGCTGGGAATCGAGCCTCCAGCGGTCGCCTGCTCCGGTGTTGCCGAACTGCGAAACGCTGTTCTTGCCGCCGCTCGCCGCCGTTGCCAGCAATCGCGGGGCCGACGAGGCGCTGCTGCCCCCTGCCCCACTCAACCCTTGCAGCTGCGCCAGGCGAGCCTTGTAGGCCGCCGTCGGGTCATCCCGGCCGGCGGCGTCGATCTGCTGCCGCACTGCGGCCAGCCGGGCAATAGCCTCTTCGCGGCTTCTAGGAGCGCCGGTGACACCGCCCGGTGGCGAGCCAGCGCTGCGCGCGGCGACGACCGGCACGGTCGTCCTGGCCTTCACCGCCTCTTCGAGCTGCTGCATCTTCACCATGCGGATGCGATCCAGCTCATCGTCGCGGGGAGAGCGTTGGAGCGAGCCATCGCTTGTCGAGCGAGGTGGCAGCGGCGGCGCGTCGAGGTTTTCCGGGCGGGCAATGGGGATTGCGCCGAGTGGCGTAGCGGGGCCAGCGAGTTCCGGGACTTGTAGCGGCTTCGCGGCTTCGGCCGGGATGATCCCGTCCTTTTGCTTGCCGGCGATCTCGTTGGCAAACAGGCTGCTGTTGCCGCCCTTCTCCTTCGCGCCCTGCGCCGGCTCGTTCTGCTGAGCAGCGCGATCCGCAGCCACCAGGACCATGACGATCAGGAACACGCTCATGACGCCGCCGACGAGGTACACGGGCAGGTTGTTCACCCGGCGCACACCCGACCGCCTGGACAGTTCGCCAGGCGAAGCGTCCGGTGACATTTGTTCTTCGGTGAGCTGGTCAGCCATGCCCGCTCACTCCTTCCGAACCCAGGCACCGGCCGGCGCCACGGTATCGTTCTGCGCCACGTAGGCGCGACTCAAAGACTGCGAACCGACCATCACCGTCACGCGGTAGAGGTTCGTGCTGGCCGGTGCGTCGAGCACATAGCGCAGGCTCAGTCCCGGCCTGGCGGTGTTCGGGTTGTCCGGGTTGTCCGCCTGTGCTGCCTCGTCTGGTTCGAACTCCAGGATGGCGTAGCCCTTGATGCGCAGCGATTCGACCAGCGCGCTGCCGTAGGCGTCGGGCGTCGGCTGGCCAAGGTCGAAGCGGGTGCTCGCCGGTGGGTACAGGACCGTGAGCTGCTTCAGCGTGTCCGTGGCGAGCTTTTCATTCAGGGTGGCCGGGGCATCGGCGCCAAGGAAGTTGCCGTAAGGCTCGATCGAGGCGCAGCCGGCCAGGCCGGCCAACAGGAACAGGAGGGGCGCGTGGCCCAGAAGCTTGCGCATGGTCATTGCCCCTTCTGGATGGTCACTCGGTCCTGGCCGGATCCGACGCCAGCAATCAGGATGGCCTTGTCGAATACGGCGTCGACGATGTAGCGGTTGCCCTGCACGCGATAGTTGACCATCACCGTTTCGTCATCGGAGAAAAGGCCGCCGTCCTTGCGTACGACGAGAAGGGTCGGCGCTTCGCCCTGGGCCATCGTCGAGGGCATCTGGATGATGGTCTTGCTGCCGTCGTTATAGACGCGCAACGGCTTCCAGGCCGCGCTGCCCGAGACCTCGTAATCGAAGCTCAGGTTGCCCAGGTATTCGCCGGTTTGCGGCAGCGTGTTGTCTCGGCGGTCCCTCCCCTCGCGGGTCTTGATCGCTTCCCACTTGGCCATGGCGTCTTCTGGATAGGTGAATGAGACTTGCGGCATGTATCGCGTGCGATGCGAGCGCAGCCGGAAGTGATAGGTGCGCCGGTTGGTGGTCACGACCAGGGACGTCTCCAGTCCCACATCCAGCGGCTTGATGATCAGGTGCTGAACCTCGCCGCCGCCACTGCCGGTGATCGCCGGTTCAACCGTCCAGCGAGCCGTATCGCCGAGGTTGATCGAGTTGACCTGTTCGCCGGGTTGCAAGGCGACGTCGCACACCTGCAGTACGGCGCAAACGATGCTCGGTTGCTGGGCGCCGTACAGGAACTTGATCGAGCCGTTAGGCCCAGCCACCGGGGCGGTGCCCGTTCCCCCGGAGGCCTTCCACTTCTCGGCGATGGCAATGGCGACTTTCTCTTGCTTGGTCAGGGTCGGGTTCTTGCCCGAGAAATACAGGTCGGCGAGGTCGTCGCCAGGGGCCGCCAGTGCGACTGCGGGCATGGCGCCCAGGATCATTGCGTAGAGAACCTTCTTCATGGGGGTGCCCCTCTCAAAGCTGTTTCGACCAGGAGAAATCACGGACATAGAGTCCCAGCGGGTTGTTGCGCATCTGCTCTTCGCTGGTCTCGGGGGTCGGTTCGACGACATAGATCGTCACCAGGGAGCGCATGCGGAAAGGCTGGCCCTTGACGATCCCCTGCCGATCGCGGGTGGTCTCCAGCCAATCGACTTGCCAGGTTTCCGGCGTTTGCGCGAGCACCGAGGCGATCTCGATGCTGACCGTCTCCTTTGCCGCCCGCTTGAACGGGCTGGATTCCTCGCTGCCGTTCAGCCATTCATTCATCCTGGCCGTGGCCGGATCGTGCGGGGCCAGCATCGAGTACGCGCGGAACACGGCCTTGCGCTGCAGGGCCACGTCCGGCGTGACCACGCGCGCGTCGCTGATGAACGAGGCGACCGACGCTTCGATCACCCGCACATCGGCGGGCGCCGCCCGTTCGGCCGGTGCCACGGCAAGCGCCTGCCCGAGCTTGTCGACCTGGACGACGTAGGGTACGAACTTCGCCTGGCTGCCAATGTGGATGATCCCGCCGACGCCGGCCAGCGCGATCAACAGCGACAGGATGCTGAGCAGTTGCCACGTTTGGCGCGCAGAAACGACGCTGCCGACGTGCTCGTTCCAGGTGCGACGAGCAGCCAGGTAGGGGTTCTCGTTCTCGCCGGTACGGCGCCCGCCGACCATCGGTTCATGGGAACGCCGGGGATCGGCGTCGGGAGTGGCTCGCTTGAACGGCCAGCCCTTGAGTTGATCAGCAAAGCTCATGCGGCGACTCCATATTCGCTAAGGTTCAATCCCCTGCCCTGCAGCCACTCATTCACCCAGCCATGGCCAAACTTGGCTTCCAGGTGCTTGATGGTGGCCACCGATTCCTTGTCGGCAGCACCGACGAAGGCCAGGGCCAGCGGCCCCAGGGCGAGGTCGTAGAGGCGGCGGCCGTTTTCCGAAACGTAGTAGTACTGGCGCTTGGGAATGGCGGTCGCGAGGATCTCGATTTGCCGGGCGTTGAGGCCCATGCGGCGATACAGCGCCGCCGTGTCCTCGTCGCGCGCGTAGATGTTGGGCAGGAAAACCTTGGTCGCCGTCGACTCGACGATCACGTCCAGGATCCCCGAGTTGACCGCGTCGGAGAGGCTCTGTGTAGCCATCAGAACCAGGCAGTTCGCCTTGCGCAGGACCTTGAGCCATTCCCTGATCTTGGCGCGGAACGCCGGGTGTCCGAGCATCAGCCAGGCTTCATCGAGGATGATCACCGCCGGCTGGCCGTGCAGGGCGCGCTCGATTCGCCGGAACAGGTACAGCAGCACCGGCAGCGCGTACTTCTCGCCCAGGTTCATCAATTCTTCGATCTCGAAGACCGTGAAGTCGGAGAGCGACAAGCCGTCTTCCTCGGCGTCGAGCAGGTGCCCCATCGCGCCATCGACCGTGTACTGCCGGATCGCGTCGCGAATCGCTTCGTCCTGGATGGTGACCGAGAACTCGGAGAGGGTGCGGCCACCACTGGAATGCAGGCTGAGGATCGCATTGCCGATTTCGTTGCGCTGCGCGGCCGAGGTGTCGAGGCCGTTCAACGCCAGGATGGTGTCGATCCACTCCATCGCCCAGGCCCGGTCGCCCTTGGTTTCGAGGAACTGCAAGGGACAAAAGGCCAGGCGCTCATCGTCGGCGGCGACCGTGAAATGCTTGCCGCTGCTGCCCCCGGTCTGGGCGCGGATCGCAGCAGCGAGCGGGTACATCGACATGCCCTTGTCGAAGGCGAAGATCGACATCCCGGCATAGCGGCGCAGCTGGGCGGCGATGATGCCCAGGTGTGTCGATTTGCCGGCACCGGTCGGACCGAACATGAAGGTATGGCCGAGGTCGCGCACGTGCAGGTTCAGGCGAAACGGCGTCGCGCCGTGCGTCACGCAGTGCATCAAGGCCGGCGCCAGTGGCGGGTACATCGGGCACGGCGCACCGTCACTGCCTGTCCAGATCGTGCTCGTCGGCAGCAGGTCGGCCAGGTTCATGGTGTTGATGAGTGGCCGGCGAACGTTCTCGACGCCATGCCCGGGCAAGCTGCCGAGGTAAGCGTCCATGGTGTTGATGGTCTCGATGCGGGCCGCGAAGCCGAGACGGTTGATGGCCTTTTCTACCTGGCGTGCAGACGCTTCAAGACGGGTTCGATCCTCGTCCATGAGCACGACGACGCTGGTGTAATAGCCCTGGGCGACCAGGCCGCTATTGACTTCGGCGATGGCCGCTTCGGCATCGGCGACCATCGAGATCGCGTCCTGATCGATGGACCCGGTGTTGGTGTTGAACACCTGGTCGAAGAAGCCGCGAATCTTCTGCCGCCACTTCTTGCGGAACTTGTCGAGGTGCCGCACCGCCTCGTGCGTATCCATGAAGATGAAACGCGACGACCAACGGTATTCGCAAGGCAACTCGCCGAGAGCGGTCAAGATGCCCGGTGTGGACTCCAGGGGGAAACCTTCGATGGCGACCGTCTGGATGAACTGGCGGCCGACCTTGGGTACCACGCCGGTCCACATTTCCTGCCCGCCAATGAGCGCGTCCAGGTACATCGGATTGGTCGGCAATTGCAGCGGATGATTGATGCCGGTGACGCAAAATTGCAGCCAGCGCAGGAAGTCGTCGTGGGTGACCTGCGAACCGTCCTCGTTGACCACCTTGTGGCCGCGCAAGCGTTGGAGAACCACCGCCGACGACAATCGCGACTCGATGGCGGCGCACTCGCGTTTGAAGAACTCGATCAAGCCCTTTGTGCTGGCCTTCTGATCGGGCGCCTGGGTGTCGTCGTCGAACATCAATTCAACGAACTTGCGTTGCGCGAGCAGCGGCGGGAAATAGGTCAGCGTGAGCACGAAGTAGCCTTCGTACATGGTGCCCAGGCCCTCGAACAGCCGCCGTCGTTCCTCGTCGATTGCCGCCGACACCCCGTCTGGAAAATGCGAGCTGCCGCGGCTCGAGTAGTTGGCCGCCGGCCGGCGCACCGCGTCAACGTGCAGCATCCAGCCATTACCAAGCCCGGAGAGTGCCTGGTTGATGCGGAACGAGACGATCTCGCGCTGCTCGTCGGTGCTGCTGGCGTTGTCGCTTCCGTTGTACAGCCATGCGGCCATGAAAGAGCCGTTCTTGCCCACGATCACCCCGTCGTCCACCATCGCGGCGTAGTTGAGCAGATCGGCCAGTCCGGCATCCCTGGAGCGATGCTTTTTCAGCTTCAAGTCTTCATCGACCGCCCGGATACGGCTGTAGAGCACGAGCAGAAGAACGGCTCCCGAGGCGGCAATGGCGAATGCAAGTCCTTCGATCATTGGTATTGCCTCCCCTGGCTGGTCGTGTTTTCCCGGAAGGGCGTGCTGCGCGCCGGGTAATACGGCTTGTAGCGACGGTGCCGCATGTACACGAAACGCATCTTCGGATCGGCCTTCGCCATCAATCGGAAGGCATAGAGCGCCGCGATCCACAACACCAGGCCGACGAGCGTCGCCCTGACTTCCTGCGCACTGAAAATCAGCGCAAAGGCCAGCAGGCCGGCGAACATGACCAGCTCACGGTCCCCTCCCATGAACAGGTTGTCCCGGTTGCCGGCGCGCCGAATGGGGACCGAGCGCAGAGCCATGCTCAGGCCAGCCTTCCGGAATCGATCGAGCCGGCGATTACCGCACCACGGCCGAAGAAGGTGCCCATCACGTTTTGGGCGCCAACCAGCAGGGCCATCACCAGGACGATGAAGATCAAGGTACGGAAGAAGCCGTTGAGATCGCCGCCGAAGATCAACACACCGCCGGCAACGACGATCCCGATGATCGATAGCGCGAAGGCGACCGGACCGGTCACCGAGTTGCGCAGGTTGGTCAGCCAGCTTTCATAGGGCAGCGAGCCGCCAGTGCCCACCGAGGCGAAAGCTTGTTGCGGGGTCAGCAGGAAGAACGTCAGCAACAGGAGCAGCCCGAGAGAGACGACGGTCGCGTGCTTGAGTTGGAAAGGCATGGCGGGTGCTTGCATGGGTTTGGTCCTTTACAAAGGGCGAGTGATGTAGCGGCCGTCCTCGTACCCGGAAACCTCGATGATTTCCTGGACGCAGCGGCCTTCGGGAGTTCTGGCGATATTGACGACGACGTGAACCGCCTCCCCTATCAACGGTTCAATCGGTTTGGGTGAATCCGGGTGCATGCTGATGAGCATCGCAAGGCGATCAAGTCCGGCCTTGGCGTTATTGGCGTGCAGCGTTGCGGCACCGCCTTCGTGGCCGGTATTCCAGGCCATCAACAAGTCGAGCGCCTCTGGGCCGCGCACTTCGCCGACCAGGATCCGGTCGGGCCGCATGCGCAGCGTGGTCTTCAAGAGCATGGTCATCGTCACTTCGAGCGAGGTGTGGTACTGCACGAAGTTGTCGGCGGCGCACTGGATTTCCCCGGTGTCCTCGATGATGAAGACGCGTTCGCTCGGATCGAGCTCGACCATGGCATTGATGATGGCGTTGACCAGGGTGGTCTTGCCGGAGCCCGTGCCGCCAATCACCAGGATGTTCCGGTGTGCGCTTATGGCGGAGGTCAGAACCGCCCGCTGTGCGGCGGTCATGATCCCGGCTTCGACGTACTGTTCGAGCGTGAAGATGGCGACGGCCTGCTTGCGAATGGCGAAAGTCGGCGCGGGAACTACCGGGGGAAGCTGCCCGGCGAAGCGCGACCCATCGAGCGGCAACTCGCCTTCGAGAATTGGCTTGTGCCGGGTGACTTCCTTGCCGTGATAGCCGGCAACCGTCTTGATGATTGCTTCGGCCCGTGCAAACGGAATGGAGCCGATGCAACACATCCTTTCGCCCAGTCGCTCCTGCCACAGCTTGCCGTCTGCGTTGAGCATGATCTCGACTGTCTTGGGATCTGCCAAGGCGTCCATGAGGAGCGGCCCCAGGTCGCGCTCCAACTTTTTCTTCGCCCGTTCCTTGAGGGTGGAAACGAGCGCTTCGCTTTCTGCCATCTGTCGATCCCGGTCTGTTTTGCTAGAATGCCGAAAACATTCGGCTAGACAAACGATATAACGAACATGAGATTAATGCAAGCCGATGGCTATAGTGGACGTGCGGTGGAGTTTGTGCTAACGGGTGGCCCGCTTTAACAAGCTTTGGTGCTTGTCATGCGTGGATTCGTCAATCCAGAATCGAGCCTTGGGAGGCGCAGGTCGCGCCAATTTGAAAGGGCAGGGAATTTTAGCGGCTAAAGTCCTGCCCTGGCGTTACGAGAGGTTGCGCAGTTTCTTTCTTGTCGCTTCATCCCACTTCTTGACGATGAACGCCTGGTGATCTGGCAATACCGCCGACACTCGGCTGACGCCTTCTGGAAGGCTGTGCGGAGCATGTCCACCGGCCAGAGCGTCCAGACTGTCCCGGTCAAGGTCGGTCCATTCGAGGAGCATTGGCAGCGGGGTGTCAAGCGCGTCGGCGATCGCCTCCATGATCTTCAGCGAGGGATTTGCCTTGCCGTTGGTCAGATCCGAGAGGAACGAGATGGAGATGTGCGCCTTGTCGGCCAGCTCGTGCTTCGTCATGCCTCGTTCCCCAAGAAGCCGGAGGATGTTGGTAAAAAAGATCTGGCTGTACACGAGATGGTCACTGTCCGGTGGCGCGGCCTCGAAATTTTAGCCGCTAAAGTTCTTGACGCAGGAATGGAGTTTAGCTAAATTGCAATCCAGCGCTCTACGGGGGACTGTGTTTGTGACCTATGACTCCCAACTGAGCAGGCGGCACAGCTGGCGAACCGACGGCTAGCGAGCGACAACGAGGCGGTGTCATGCAAGGAAAGCCCGCGCGCAGCCCGAATCCGGTTCGTGCCGACGTGATCGGCCGAAGAGGACAGTCGGCGAACGGGCGGGCAAGGTGAAGCGCCCCGGACGAACCGGGGCGCTTGACCCCAGCGCTGTCACACCAGGGCCCAGGCGCGGGCCTGCAAGCGGCATTAGACATGCGACCGCATGGAGGGTCAATAAATGGCGAGCATCATCAAGTTCCCCCGGAGCATCGATTCCCTCGCTCCTCATGCGACTCGACCACAGATTGCTTCAAAGTACCTTGAAGGGATCCGCGGACAAGCCATCTTTTCCAGCCTGGTTGAAGGCGTCTGGGTTGCCATTGTTCTCGTGTGGCGGGTATTGAAATGGGTTCTATCGATCAACGTGGTCTTTCAGCTGTTTCGCATGATATACCAATGGGGCAGGCCGGACGTTCATGCCGTTTGGACGTTTCTCCTCCATTTCGCAGTGCTGACCGCGCTTACCTGCTTTGTTTCCCTGTACCAGCCGAAGGGTAAGAAATTTTAGCGGCTAAAAAAATGGGCCTTCCCGGACGACCCTTCGGCTGACCGAAAACTCACGATTGGCGGCTGTCACCGTCTTTTGATCAATCCTGGCGCGGAGCAAGAAATGGGTGCAATCCATGAAAAAACGCCTGACCGAAGGCCAGTTCCACGAGGCCGTCAAGGGGCTGAAAGTAGGGGTGCAGACACTGGAAATCGCACGCGGCGTGCTGATCGACGGCAAACCACAAGCGGACTTTGTCGCCCTATTGGGGCTCTCCAGGGGTGCGGTATCGCAAGCGGTCGATCGCGTGTGGTCCGCACACCAGGCAAAGAATTTACCGGCGGGCTACGAGCGGGTGTCGGCAGTATTGCCGGAACACCAGGCTTTCATTGTGAAAAAGTGGGCCGAGGACGCCACAAGGAAACGGGAGCCCACTAAATGAAAACACTCGTCACGGCAAACCAGAAGGGCGGCGTCGGCAAGACTTCGACCGTCGTTCACCTTGCGTTTGACTTCCTCGAACGCGGCTTGAGAGTTGCCGTGATCGACCTGGACACCCAGGCCAATGCCTCTTATACGCTGCAGGAATTCCAGAGCGGCTACCTGGCAAGCCAGATGTTCTCGACGAACGGCGACGCAGTACGCGCCTGCTTCAAGGACTTGCCCGAAGGCCCACTGGTACGCCTGATCGCTTCCGACGCGCCACTGGCCGACATGGAAAAGCGGACGATGGCCGATGTGGCATCGAGCTTCACGCACAACGTCAAGGCACTGGCCAAGTGCGGATTCGACGTGTGCTTGATCGACACCGCTCCTTCCCTTGGCGTCAGCATGGCCGCGGCACTTTACGCGGCCGATTATGTGCTTTCGCCGATCGAGCTGGAGGCGTACAGCATCCAGGGGATCAAGAAGATGGTCATGGCCATCGCCAACGTCCGCAAAGCCAATCCCGGCCTGAAATTCCTTGGCATGGTGCCCAGCAAGATCGATGGCCGCAATCCACGCCATGGTCGCCACCTGCAAGAGCTGGCGAACGCCTATCCACAACTGATGATCCCAGCCGGAATCGGCCTTCGCAGCAGTATCGCCGATGCCCTGGCTTCAGGCGTTCCGGTCTGGAAGATCAGGAAGACTGCCGCTCGCAAGGCCGCGCAGGAAGTCCGCGCATTGGCCGCTCATGTTTTCGAGAAAATGGAGATTGCACAATGACCACCGCCGCCACCAACACCGTCAAGAAGGCCAAGAAGCAGCCCGAGGCGCAGCCACCGGCGTTCGGACTGGGCCTGGATAACATCGGTGATCTTTCGGGCCTCCTGAACCAGCCGGAAGCCAGCGGGAACGCTTCCGGGCCAATGGATCTGCCGCTCGATCTGATTTCCGAGGATCCCCACCAACCGAGAACGAAGGACAACCCGGGCTTCTCTTCGGACAGCCTGACCGAACTCGCCGACACGATCCGTTTGCGCGGCGTCAAGACCCCCATTTCCGTACGTGAGAACCACGAGGCTTCCGGCTTTTTCATCATCAACCACGGAGCGCGGCGCGTCCGCGCGTCAAAACTGGCCGGCAAGACCAGCATCCCCGCGTTCATCGACAACGACTACAACGAGGCCGACCAGGTCATCGAGAACCTGCAACGCAACGACCTCACCCCCCGCGAGATCGCCGACTTCATCGGCCGCGAACTGGCCAAGGGAAAGCAGAAGGGCGAAATCGCCAAGGAGCTTGGCAAGTCTGCTTCCTTCGTGTCGCAGCACGTGACCTTGCTGGACCTGCCGGACCCAATTGCCATCGCCTTCAACTCGGGGCGCTGTCGTGACGTGACGGTGATCAACGAACTGGTAACCGCGCACAAGAAGCGCCCCCAGGAGGTAAGCGTGTGGTTGGCCGACGAGAGCCAGGAAATTGCTCGCGGATCGGTCAAGCTGCTGCGGGAGTTTCTCGAAGACAAACGCAAGCACGAGTACGTCGCCCCTGCCGCTGACGAGGACCCGATCGATGAGTCTTTCGCCGCCCAGAGCGACACCGCAGCCAGCGACGATGAAAACGCCGTTGCCGAGCAAGCTCCGGAAGCATCCGCGGACAAGCACGAAAAAGCTCCGAAGGAAGCCAACCTCGACAAGCTGAAGAAAACCATCGTGCAGGTCAGGCACGATGATCGGCCCGCCCGTCTGCTCCTGAATCGCCGGCCACCGGCCGCAGGCTACGCCTTGTTGAAATATGAGGATGACGGACAGGAGTTCATGGCCGATCTTTCGCAGGTGCAGCTCGTAGCACTCGTAGAAGGGTAAGCAGGGTTCGGACACCCCAGCAGCCTTGCGGCTTTGCAACTTCAAGCCGCAAGGTCAACGGAAGAAAGAGGGAGTAGAAAGCCATGGCAACCGGCGAAAAAGTACCGACAGACCAGATTTCCGGGAAGTTTGACAAGCTTCGTCGCGACGCTTACCTGGACAAGCGGGGCATCGACCCACACCAGCCGTTCCAACTGGACTTGCTGCTTCCCGATCTGAACGACAGCCAGCGCTTCATCCCGAACGACTACGCCCGCTCGTCGCTGTTCACCGCCCGCAACAAGAGGGAAGCCCGGCGGGTTCTACAACACGAAAAACTCTTCCACCTGCACGAAGGGCAGGGCATTTCGCTGGTCTATACCGGCATCGAGCTGAGGGCCGAGGATGACGAACTCGTCTGGCTGCAAATCATGCACTACGCCAAGCACGTTCCCTTGGGCGAACCCTTCGAGTTCTCCGTCAAGGACTTGGTGCGCGACCTTGGCTGGGCCAAGAATGGGCGCTACTACGACAAGGTCCGAGAATCCATTTCTCGCCTCAAGGCCAACGAAGTGCTGGTCCTCAACGAAAAAGCCTATGGCAAGAGCGGCGCCATCTCGCTGATCGACAAGTACAGCGCCATCAACGACTCCGAAGGCAAGCTCACGCAATACCGCGTTTGGATCGACCCCAACCTTGTCGTGCTGTTCGCCGGCAACACCTTCACCAATCATTCCTGGGAAACCTACCGCTCCTTGTCCCCGGTAGCCCGCCGCCTGGCGGACTACATCGAAAGCCACAAGCAACCTTTCCCGCTCAAACTCGAGAGATTCCGCGAAATGTGTGGATCAACGAGCAAGACCGTCTACGGGTGGCGACGCACAGCACGCGAGGCCTGCGCCGAGATCGAGGCCAGCGGAATTGCCAAGTGCGTGCAGCTACATACCGACGACAGCATCTACGTCGTCAACGAATGACGGCACGGCCAGCACACACCATCAGGTGTGCGTGAGCGCCCTGTTCCTGTCCATGCTTCATTTGTCACGGCTCGACCAGCACCTGTCCCCGAGCCTTCTTCAAATGCCTGCGCAGCCCAGTTATCCACAGTATCGTGACAGATGACGCATGCGGCGTGACAGATGACGCAGGGCAAACTCGTTGACCATGCGTCATCTGTCACGGTTTTGGACGTCAAAACCCGGTTTCCAGACCTTCCTTGTGGATAACCTTCTCGACGCATCGCTCCAGATCCACCAAACCTCCGCCAATCGTGACAGATGACGCATGTCTCGTGACAGATGACGCATGACATTCGCCACTTCGCTGCGCAACTCGTGACAGATGACGCAGGAAACCGTGACAGATGACGCATGAACCTGTGACAGATGACGCAGAGGCCACTTTGCCAACTCTATGATGTTTCAATGGTTTTTGCCCTGTTTTTCGGCCGTTAACCATCTTTTAACCTTGTTATAACCAAGTAAGCCTTGTCATGCATCGCCAACGACATCTCTTTCTTCCCCCCAAACCCCTTCATCCCTCCTTTGGACGTTTAGATCTGCAAACCCATCAAGGTTGAACTCCAAGGAAAACATCGCCCCGATGCTAGTTTCCTCATCCCCAGGGCTGATCAGCTTGCATCTGTTTCAGCCTTTCCGAGAGAGGCTGGATTCAATTTCAGAGTCCTTCGTAATTGATCGAAGCCTGATTGCTCTCTTGCCAAACCAACAGCTGCTTTCGGCTCCACCTCTGGATGAGTGCAATCGGCCAATTCCCGTCATTGCGACAACGAAAAATGCTTCTGGCCGAACGACGGATAACCGTTGCCGAAGGAGCCCGTCAGCAGCTCCGCAGCGTGTCGTCCTACAGTCGGGTCCTTCTTTTTCAAAGGGCTTTGGTAGCTATCAGGCCAGGGCGTGCAGCCCTTGATACCCGAGGTAAATCCCGACCAGCAGGATGAGTGCGCCAGAGAAGTACGGTGCTTTCCGTGCAAACTCGCCGAAACCGCTCCAGCGCTTTGAAACGTGCTTCACGCTCAAGGCCGCCAGCGAACCGGAAAGAACCATGGTCAAGGCCAACCCGATACTGAAGCACAGCACCAGGGTTGCACCGAGGGTGATCTCCTTCAGTTGCAAGCACAGCAACAAGACGGTGATCGAGGCCGGACAGGGAATAAGCCCGCCGGTCAGCCCGAACATGATGATCTGGCCGGTCGTCACTTCCCGGTTGGCGAAGCGACGGCGAATGTCGTTGGCGTGCGCCAATTCGTGTGGGTCCTGGTAACCGGGAGCCGACACGTCCAGTCCTTCGTAGTCCTTGATGGCGTGGTGATGGTGATCGTGCTCGACAAACTCCACGTCGTAGTCGTGGCTATGGTGCTCATGGCTCAAGCGCAAGCGGACGACAAACTCGTGCGGTTCGGGAATCTCCTGTTCCGATTCCACGAAACCATCGCGCTGCACGAAACTGAATTTCTGGATGCTGCCGTCCGCTCGTTCGGTCTCAATCCTCACCTGATCGGCAGTCCACGTGTGGCCGTGCCCACTTTCACGGAACAGGCGGAACTGCGGCGGCACACCGTCCTCGAAGACTTCCAGCCGTACTAGACCGTGGCCGGTATCGATCCGTTTCGTGTCGTCATGATGATGGTCGTGATCGTGGTCATGCCCCTGCTCGACAGACTGCCCTTGCCGCCAGGTTCGCCACATCATCCACAGAGCGACGCCGATAATCAGAACTGCGGATGCGACCTGAAGATACGGCTCACTGGTTTCGGCATCCCATTGTTGGCCGAAGTACATCCCGCCCAGCGCAATTACCCACACTACCGCCGTATGGGAAATCGTCGCCGATATTCCGAGTAGAACGGCTTGCGCCACCGTGCCACGAATAGCCACGATGAAGGCAGCCATCATGGTCTTGGAATGGCCGGGCTCGAGGCCGTGCAGGCCACCGAGAAGGATGGCGCTCGGAATAAACAGCCAAGCATTGGCCGTGCCTTGCGCTAACAGGGCAGAAAAACTGGTCATCGGGGTCCTTTACAGATACTTGGTGATGGCTTTGAACTCGCGGATGGTTTCGTCCGCATTCTGGGGGTCGCTGCGCACCGCTCGTTCAAGGCAGTGATCGATATGGTCGTGCACCAGGGTCTTCTTGGCATTGGCCACTGCGCTTTCAACGGCCTGCAGTTGCTGGGCGATGTCCAGGCAATTACGGCCGCCTTCAAGCATCGTGATGATGCTCCTGATGTGGCCTTCAGCCCGTTTCAGGCGCTTGACGATTTCCGGGTGGGAGGTGTGTGTAGTCATGGCACCTATCCTATCCAGGTGGATAGGATAGGTCAAGCCTAATCGCGATCAAAAGAATGCCGGGCATTTGAGGCAGTGGCAGGCAAATTGCGGTCGTCCACCAAGGCCAGCAAGTGCTCTGTCTGCATCGTTCGTGCTTCCCAATACACAAGTAAGCGTCTTGTCTGGCCGACTCGGAGGCGAGTCTCGCAAGAGACGCCAACGGCCGCTTAAGGATCGGAAAGCTGCCATAGCAGTTGCAGGTGTCATATTGCAGCTCAGGGACTATTCTGTTGAAAAACTCGGTTACTGATCATTCTCGGGCAACGCCCCAAGAATCGACCTTCAGAATCGCCTCACATTCAACGATCGCAGCCTCGAGAATGGTAAAGATCGTGGTGGCGGTGGCAATGCTGCTGCTCGGCACTGGTCTTACGGCCGGTCTGGTCTAACGCTGTTCAAGAACGACGCGTTTTTGAGCTTGGCGTGCTCTATTTTCCGTTTTCTGACGTGCCCCCTATCTACTCCAGCGAATCCCAATCCCTGGAATTCTTGTAAAATAAGAAGAATAAGAATAATATAACTATTGTTGTTATCTTGCCGCTTGATACCGAAGGAGCCGCCGTACATGGAACTGAACAAAGACACCCGCGACCGCATTTTTGCTGCTGCTGACTCGCTCTATGAGCAGGCCGGCCGGGGATCCTTTCCTACGGTGGATGCGGTCCGCAAGGCGTCCAAGGTCAACATGAACGATGCTGCTACCGCGATGAAGCAGTGGCGGCGCGCTCAGACTGCCCAGGCGGCGCCGGTAGCGATCACTGTTCCGGAGGCTGTCCATCAGCTTCATAGCCAGGCGCTGGCCGCCTTGTGGCAATCCGCCCAAGACACGGCAAACGAATCGCTGCGCGCTGCGCAAGCCGGGTGGGAAGCCGAGCGGGCCGAGGCGGAAACGCTCAACAAGCAACTTGGCGATGCCTATGACGCCCAGGCAACCGAGCTGGAGACCGCATGCCGGCAAATCGAGGAGCTAAGCGCCCAGAATCACGTCGAGCAGAAGCGTTCGACCGAACTCGCGCAGCAGCTTCAAGAAACGGTGAATGCCAAGCTGGCTGCTGAAAGTCGGGCGACCATAGCCGAGCAGCGGGCCATCGAAATTGATCGCCGAGCAGCAGATTTGCGGGCAGAGCTGGATCTTGCCCACCAGGATGCTGCTCAGGTGCGCAGCGAGGTTACGGCCCTCCGGGCCAAGGTCGAGTCTGCCGAGCAGGCGCATCAGGAACAACGGAAGATCGCAGCTCAGGAAGCACATCGAGCTGCCGAGCGTCTTGCCTCGACGCAGATGGAGCGCGACGAAGCGCGCAAAGAGGTCGGAAAGGCGCGTGAGGAAGCTTCAAACTGGCGCGGTCAGGTCGAGGCGTTGAAGGAGCAGCAGCGCGGTCTTCTCGAAGCCGTCAAGACAGGGCGGGTAGCCGGTATAACGTCCGAAAGTGATTTCCCGAAAGACCGCTAAAGTCGACGATCTTGCAGCCATCCGAAAGCGACCCAGAAACATGCTAAGTCAATGAGTTATTGGACTACTTTTGGTTTCTCGGCGGCTTGTGGGAAGCAGCGTAACATCCTGTTTAGAAACGAATAATCGTTTCTTCGTAGTTTCCAACTGCGATCTATCGTATTAGACTTGCACGCTGTTTTTACCCTGCAGGTAGTGAACTTCATCGTGCACGCCGTTCTACCTGACAGCCATGTGGCGGCACTCTCGGATAGGATCAACCCATGAAACAGCGCCTTCTTGTGATGAACGGCCAACGAATCGTTCAGCATGAGCAGGAAGGGCAGTGGCAGAACGACAAGGTGGACAGAGCCGGAACCGTCAAGCCCGGCATCTACAACCTGTATTTAGCCAGTCCCGCAGACAAGACCAAGACCCACGATGGCGTGGTCCTGTATGCCGACAAAGAGAGTGTTTTTCAGCAGGTCGGCAAGACTTTCATCAAGCATGCTCGGTCGGATTTCGAGAAAGTGCCTGAAAGCGGCAGCAATGCCAGCATCAGGTACGATCAGGGGAGGGCGGTTACCTCAGTGTTGGCGGCGCATTTGAGCCGTGGGTTGTCCAGATGACACCCTTTAGCCACTAAAGCTCGATAGCTCTCAACGCCCGCCTTGCCGCTGCTTTCGACGGCATACAGGCGACGCCAACGCTATGACCGCTGCTTTTCGCTTGAGTTATCGCGACCAAAGCGAAAGCACGTCCGGAGCGGCCGGATTGGATTTCAATGAACAGCTGCCCATAGGGCGATCGCTGCCGCAACACACGTAATGCACGATGCCACCACGTTCAAGGCGCCGATTCGCCGGGCGTCGCGAACTGGGCCGGCGACGCGGCGCAGCGCCACATCGATTTCGCCCCGCACGGAAGCTGCCGCCTCCCTCGCGCCTTCTTGCATGAGCTTCGCCGTGGCTTCCTTGCTGGCTGCAAGAGACACATTCAAGATCCTTTCCGCTTTGGCCTTGGTATCGTTTCCCCAGCGCAGCGCGAGGGCTTCCAGTTCTTCCTTGTACTGATCGAGCATGGCTTGCTGGGCCTTGGCGCTGTCTTGCATCAGCCTGGCGTTGATTGTTTGCAGGATCAGGATCGGGTCGTCGCGGCTGACGGCTATGCCGTGCTTGGCCGCGATTTCCTTGATCAACTCTTCGACCTGGTCGGCCATCACAGCACCGCCGCGCTATCCAGTTGGCTGAACAATTGCCCTTTGACGATCTTGAGGCGCTGCCGCGTCATGATCGTCAGCGAGTCCATCGCCAGCGCTTCGTCGAAAGTCAGGCGTTCCTGCAGCATGTCGCTCAGGTCTCGGCCGTAGGTGTCTTCCTTGAGCGCCGGGATGTTCACGATGGCCGACACCCGTGCCTTGTTTGCTGTGTAGGCCTTCATCTGCTCGAAGCTCTTGCCTTCGTGCTCGACCGCTCCCCAGAAGGGATTGAGCCAGACCACGAACAGGGCTTCGGCCGGGAACTGGCTGGCCAGCTGGGCGAAGCCACTGACGGTGTCGAGGAGGGCCTGGCTTCCGGTGATCACGGTATGCACGACCATTTCGTGGCCCATGTCCTGTAGCAGCGCCGGCACCTGGTTGCTGATCAGGTAGTGGGTCAGCGGGACGAAGGAACTGGCGCCGTTGTCGATGATCACGTCGTCTTTCGACGGTGCAATCAGCTCGACCAGGGTATCGAAGTTGCGGGTCTGGATTTCGTCGCCCTGCATGATTTCCAGGAGCCGGACGTTCAGCGCCTTGAAGCCGTGGAAGGTGGCGTTCACCGGGTCGGTGTCGATACACAGGGGTTGCTGTCCCTTGCTCATCTTGTACTGCGCAATCACCGTCGCAATGAACGACTTGCCGACGCCGCCCTTGCCTTGCAAGACCATGTGGATTTTGGCCATTAGAGTAGATCCTCCTTCTTCGGTGTTCTGTTGAATGTGAAGCCGCTTGTCGCCGGCCCCTCTGGGGTTTTCTCGGTCGCCTGGGCTGTTGCCGGGTCGCGCTGTTTGCCGATCCGTGAGTCGACGGCCATCGGCGTCGACACTGTTGTCCTGCTCGCTGGCGATGACAGGATCAGGCGGTTTGCGTAGCCGCGGAACGCCTGGTAGCTGAAGGACACCTTGCCTTCCTCGTGCAGGGTTTCCCAGATTGTCTTGACTGGCCAGCCGTCATCGAGGGCCTGTTTTACATCCCCACGTATGGCCAGGAAGGTCGCCCGGTTTTGCCCATTACGGGAAGGTTTCTTCTGGGCCGTGCGTTCTGCGATGCGCACCGACAAGTTCTTCGTCATGACCGTTTCGTAAGCATTGTTCTGTCTTTCTTCTACCTGACGCACCGATTTGGAACCGCGCTTGTGCCGCTGCGTGTCGGGTTTTGTCTTCAACCATGATACGATATATCGAAATTAAAGGCAGAGCAACGCTGCAGCAACGCCCCGGCAACGCGCTGTGTCTTGTCTCTTCTGGCGTAACAACGCTGTTGGGCCGGGCAGGATATGTGAAGTAGGCCCACCCGCAGGCGGGTCGTCCTTCTTCACGAAGCCCTTATTCGCACTTCGTGCTCAACGGACATCCTGCTCTGCGAGGCAGCCGGCTATCGCCGCCACAACTGAGGGAACGATGGAGAAGGAAAACAAGGCAACGCGCAAAGGCAGTCCGCCGATCAAGGTGTATTGCCTGCCCGAAGAGCGGCACCAGATCCAGGCGAACGCGCAAGCCACTGGCTTGAGCTTGTCGACCTTCTTGTTGAACGTCGGCATTGGCTACCAGGTGCGCGGCATCGTGGACAACAAGCAGGTGGAAGAGCTGGCGAGGATCAATGGCGACCTCGGTCGACTCGGCGGTTTGCTGAAGCTCTGGCTGACCGACGACGCTCGTCTGGCTTCGGTCGGCGAGGCCACCATCCGGGCGGTGCTCGCTCGAATCGAGTCCACGCAGGACCAGATGATTCACGTCATGGGGACGGTGGTCAGGCCCAGGGCTGACTAAAAAAATTTTAGCGGCTAAAACGCCGGGAGGGCAGGCATGATCGCCAAGCAAGTGCCCATGAAGTCGGTCAAGAAGAGTGACTTCGCCGAACTGGTGAAGTACATCACCAACGCGCAGCAGAAGGCCGAGCGCGTTGGCGGCGTGACGGTCACGAATTGCCAGTCAGACCGCCCGGACGCGGCCATCATCGAGGCCATCAACACCCAGGTCCAGAACACCCGCGCCGAGTCGGACAAGACCTATCACTTGATTGTCAGCTTCCGGGCTGACGAGCCCGACGAAGCTACCTTGAAGGCTATCGAGGCGCGCATTTGCGAGGGGCTCGGCTACGGCGATCATCAGCGTGTCAGTGCCGTTCACCACGACACCGACAACCTGCACATCCATATCGCGATCAACAAGATTCACCCCACCCGCTATTCGATTCACACGCCCTACAACGACCACAAGACCCTGGGCGAGCTTTGCGAGCGCCTGGAGATCGACTACGGCCTGGAGCGCGACAACCACCAGGCGCAGAAGCGTGGCGCGGAGAACCGCGCTGCCGATATGGAACGTCATGCCGGCGTTGAAAGCCTGCTTGGCTGGACTCAGCGCGAATGCCTGAAGGAGATCCAGGCTGCGCAGTCCTGGGTAGAGCTGCATGAAGTGATGCGGGACAACGGCCTGGAACTGCGGGCTCGTGGTAACGGCTTGATCATTGCCGACCAGTCCGGAACGGTGGTCAAGGCGAGCTCCGTTGCCCGCGAGTTGTCGAAGGGCAAGCTCGAAGGTCGACTTGGTCCTTTCGAAGCTTCAGCGGAGTGGACGGCCGATCAGGCGGCGAATCCGGCGCGGCAGTACGAGCCGCGCCCGGTTCGAACGCGCATCGACACGGTCGAGTTGTACGCCAGGTACAAGGCCGAGCAGCAGGACATCGGCGCTTCGCGTTCGCTTGCCTGGGCGCAGGCCCGCGACCGGAAGAATCGCCTGATTGAAGCCGCCAAGCGGACTGGTCGCCTGAAACGTGCCGCCATCAAGCTGCTGGGTGACCCGGGTGTTAGCCGCAAGGTGCTCTATGCACTCGCAAGCAAGACGCTCAGGGACGAAATCGAGAAAATCAACAAGCAGTACCTCAGGGATCGGCAAGTCATTCACGAGAAGAGCCAGCGCCAGACGTGGGCCGACTGGTTGCGTCGCAAGGCCACCGACGGAGATCGCGAGGCGCTGGCTACCCTGCGCGCGCGCGATGCTGCGCAAGGCCTCAAGGGAAACACGCTGGCAGCCACAGGTGGGCAGCAAGCTGGCCAGGGGCATGAGGCAGGGGGCCACCAGGACGGCATCACCAAGACGGGAACGATCATCTACCGGGTTGGCTCGTCGGCGGTCAGGGACGATGGCGAGAAGCTAAAGGTCTCTCGGGGAGTTACCCAGGACGGCCTGCAGGCTGCCTTGCGCATGGCGATGGAGCGATACGGGGACCGTATCACGGTCAACGGCAGCGCCGAATTCAAGGAACAGGTCGCCGGCGCAGCGGCGATCGGAAACCTTCCCCTCACGTTTGAAGACGTCGTCCTGGAGCGGCGTCGACAAGCGCTCTTGAGCCAAGCAGGCACGGATGGGTGTGATCGCCAGGAGCAACAGGAAAAGCAAGTGGATAAGGTGCCGCGACCGGATGTTTCTCGGGCAGGAGTGGCTTCGCCCGCCATGTCGGCGACCGGGAAGCACATCGAGAAGCGTGACCAAGAGCGTTCTTTTCATTTCGATATAAAGAACAACATACGATATACTGATCAGAAAAGCGGGGCGGAGACTTCCGTCGGAACCTGCCAGGGCGAAGATCAATCGCCGGCCTTGCTGAAACGCGGCGAGGAAATTCCGGGGGTGCCGATTGACGAAGCGTCCGCACAACGCCAGAAGCGCGTTGCTGTCGGTGATGCCGTCACCGTCACCCAGCCGGGTTCAACCAAGACAAAAGGGCGGAGCAGGTGAAAGACAAATTCAACAACGCCGTCGGTCCGCAGGTACGTGCACCGAAACCCAAGGCAGACAAGATCATCCCAGCCTTGGGGGTTGTGTCGCTGGTCGCGGGCCTGCAGTCCGCCACCCAGTTCTTTGCACACGATTTTGAGTACCAGGCGGTACTCGGTCCTCACTTCAACCACGTGTATGCGCCGTGGTCGATCCTGGGCTGGGTCGGTACGTGGTACGGCCAGTATCCGGACGCCATCATGCGTGCCGGCGGTATCGGCATGACCGTCAGTGCTGCGGGTCTGCTCGCCCTGGCTGTCACCAAGATGGTTCTGGCGAACTCGGCCAAGCTCAACCCGTACCTGCATGGTTCAGCACGCTGGGCGAACGTGAAGGACATCGAGGCTTCCGGGCTGTTGCCCCGGCCGCGTAGCTTCTGGCAGCTCCTCACCGGGAAGGCGCTGCCCACAAGCGCTGGCGTCTATGTCGGTGCTTGGCTGGACAAGCAGGGCAAGCAGCGTTACCTGCGCCACAACGGCCCGGAGCATGTCCTGTGCTACGCCCCGACTCGTTCCGGCAAGGGCGTTGGCCTGGTCATGCCGACCCTCCTTTCCTGGGGCGAGAGCGCCGTCATCACCGACCTCAAGGGTGAGCTCTGGTCACTGACCGCCGGTTGGCGCAAGCAGCACGCGCACAACAAGGTTCTGCGCTTCGAGCCGGCCTCCGCCAACGGCAGTGTTTGCTGGAACCCGCTGGACGAAATCCGAACGGGTACCGAAAACGAGGTCGGCGACGTGCAGAACCTGGCGACCCTGATCGTCGATCCGGACGGCAAGGGCCTTGAATCGCATTGGCAGAAAACCGGCCAGGCATTGCTTGTCGGCGTGATCCTGCATGCGCTCTACAAGGCCAGGAACGAGGGAACGGCGGCGACCCTGCCGGCCGTCGATGCCCTGCTGGCCGATCCCGATCGGGACATCGCCGAACTGTGGATGGAAATGCGCACCTACGGCCACATTGACGGCGAGAACCATCCGGCCGTCGGATCGGCTGCTCGCGACATGATGGATCGCCCCGACGAAGAGGCCGGCTCGGTGCTGTCCACCGCCAAGTCTTACCTGGCCCTGTACCGGGATCCGATCGTCGCCCGCAACATCAGCCGGTCGGAATTCAATATCCGCGACTTGATGCACCACGAGCAGCCGGTCAGCCTGTACATCGTCACCCAGCCCAACGACAAGGCTCGCTTGAGGTCCCTGGTGCGCATCATGGTGAACATGATCGTGCGCCTGCTGGCCGACAAGATGGATTTCAAGGATGGCCGCCAGGTCGCGCACTACAAGCACCGCCTGCTGCTGATGCTGGACGAGTTCCCGAGCCTTGGAAAACTCGAAATCCTGCAGGAGTCGCTGGCCTTCGTGGCCGGCTACGGGATCAAGTGCTACCTGATCTGCCAGGACATCAACCAGCTCAAGAGCCGTGAAACCGGCTACGGGCACGACGAAAGCATCACCTCCAACTGTCACGTTCAAACCGCCTACCCGCCGAACCGGGTAGAGACGGCCGAGCACCTTTCGAAGCTGACCGGGCAAACCACCGTCGCCAAGGAGCAAGTCACTACCAGTGGTCGCCGCACGAGTGCCTTGCTGGGCCAGGTTTCGCGCACCATCCAGGAGGTGCAGCGGCCCTTGCTCACTCCCGACGAGTGCCTGCGCATGCCCGGCGCAATCAAGAACGCCAACGGCGATATCGACGAGGCCGGCGACATGGTGGTGTACGTGGCCGGCTATCCGGCCATCTACGGCAAGCAACCGCTCTACTTCAAGGACCCGGTGTTCCAGGCCCGCGCCGCGATCCCGGCACCGCCGAACAGCGACAAGCTGCTTCACGTGCACGCGGTGCCGGCAGCGGAGGCCATCACGATATGAACCGCCTTCTCCAACGCGTCAGCGTGGCGACTGCCGTTGCCGGCGTCTCCCTTCTGCTGCTGGGCGCCATGGCCTACGCAAGCGGTGCACGCATCAACAGCACGCGGAGTATTCCCGTCGGCGTGTACTGGCTGAGCAGCGATCCTGTCGTTAAAGGCGCCTACGTCATCTTCTGCCCGCCGCAAGTCGGGGTCTTCGATGAAGCCAAGGCAAGGGGCTATATCGGCGCCGGTTTCTGCCCCGGTGAGTACGGCTACATGATGAAGCGCGTTTTAGCCGCTAAAAACGACGCCGTCAGCATCACCGCCGAAGGCGTGCGCGTGAATGGCGAACTGCTGCCGTTGAGCACCCCGATCGAGGCCGATTCGGCTGGCCGGCCCCTGCCGCGTTTTCAGTCCGAGCGCTTCACGCTGAGAGGTTCTCAACTGCTGTTGATGTCGGACGTCAGCGGCATCTCCTTCGATGGCCGCTACTTCGGCCCGATCGATCGTTCGCAAATCAAGGGCGTCATCCGCCCTATTTTTACGTGGTGAGGAGGAAAGCATGAGCTTGTTCATCGCAGGAAAGCCCGGCCTGGCCAAGCCCAGGTCCGCCCACAGCCAATCCAAGGAGTAGAGACCATGACTACCCGGAACACCGTTCTGCCCACCGATGAAGCGGCCAATGACAGTGCGGTCAGCGATACGGTCAACGCCGCCGCCGTGCTGTACGAGAAGCTCGCCGACGCGATGACTCCCGGCTATCAAGCCGAGTTCGATCCCGAAGAGGCCGAACAGGCCGGCGCCTTCGTCGAGGACGCCCTGAGCGAGCAGGACGCCGTCGAGAGCGACATTGACCTGGTCGATGCCACGGCGCCGGCCGCCACCACCGAGGCGAAGGGGTAAGGACGATGGCCGAGACAAAGAAAGCATTTCACGAACAGGTTGCCGAGCAACTGATCGAGCAATTGAAGCAAGGCACCGCGCCCTGGCAAAGACCCTGGCATCCGGGCGAGCCGGGTTCCTTCATCCCGATCAACCCGACCACCGGCAAGCGCTATCGCGGCATCAACGCTATCCAGTTGCTGGGTCAGGGGCGTACCGATCAACGCTGGATGACCTACAAGCAGGCAGCGGCTGCCGGCGCGCAGGTGCGCAAGGGCGAGAAAGGCACGCCGATCCAGTATTGGAAGTTCAGCGAAGAACAGGCGAAGACCGACGAGGCCGGCAAGCCTGTTCTCGACCCCCAGGGCAAGCCGGTGAAAGATGATGTTCGTCTGGAACGGCCCCGAGTGTTTTTTGCCACCGTGTTCAACGCCGAGCAGATCGACGGCCTGCCACCGATACAGCCGCGCAAGGAGCAGGAATGGAATGCCCTCGAACGGGTTGAACACATCTTGCAGGCCTCTGGCGCGCTGATCCAGCACGGCCCGCAAAACCGGGCCTTCTACCGGCCGGGGTCAGACAGCATCCACCTCCCCGAAAAGGGTCAGTTTCCCAGCGCCGACACTTACTATGCGACAGCGCTGCACGAACTTGGACACTGGACAGGCCACCCGTCACGCCTTGCTCGCGACCTGGAGCATCCTTTCGGAAGCGAGGCCTATGCCAAGGAAGAGCTGCGGGCAGAAATTGCCAGCATGATCATGGGCGATGAGCTCGGAATCGGCCACGATCCCGGCCAGCACGCGGCCTATGTCGGCACGTGGATCAAGGTTCTGAAGGACGATCCACTCGAAGTTTTTCGCGCCGCCGCGGACGCCGAGAAGATCCACGCCTATGTGCTGGCCCTGGAGCAACAGCAGGTTCAGGAACAGAGCACCGAGCAAAGCCAGGCAGCGATCGCGCCGGTCATTTCCGACAGCGAAAACCAGGAGGCAGCCATGCAGACCTTGACGCACAGCGAAGCCAACGCGCACGAACAGGCGGCCGAACTGGCACGACTCGAGGAAGAGCGGATCCGCCGCGATCCCGACAGCACCGACGAGCAGATTGCCGCCGCAAGAGAGGCGCGCAAGTCGGCCGACCTGGCTGTCGTGCTCAACGACGTCGATATCCAGCGGCGCGTCGCGCAGATCGAGAGCGAGAAGCCGCCGACGCCGGCGGTGAACGACGCCGAGCCGGCAAAGAAAACCTATCTCGATGTGCCGTACCACCAGAAAGACGAGGCGAAGGCGCTGGGTGCACGTTGGGATCGTCAGGAACAGTCTTGGTTTCTTCCGGCAGGCATCAAGGACATTGCTCCCTTCGCCCAATGGGCGCGGCAAACCGAGACCGCGGCCCCGGAACGTCCAACCCAGCCCGAGAAGCAACGTACTCAGGAGCGCCAATATCTCGCCGTTCCCTATGGCGAACGCGCCGCAGCCAAGGCCGCCGGTGCGTTGTGGGACAAGGCCGCAAAATCCTGGTTTGCCGGCGCGAAGGCCGACAAGAGCCGACTGCAACGCTGGGTGCCGGAAAACGTCCCTGGCCAGCAAGGGCCGGCCATGTCGCCACGAGACGAGTTCGCCGAGGCGCTGCGCTCGATCGGCTGTGTGGTGAGCGGCGAGCATCCAATGATGGATGGTAAGAAGCATCGCATCAGCGTCGAAGGCGAGAAGCTCAGCGAGAAAGCCGGTTCCGGCTTCTACGTTGGCCACCTGGACGGCCACCCCGCCGGCTACGTGAAGAACAACAAGACCGGCGTCGACATGAAATGGAAGTCGAAGGGCTACGCGCTCGACCCAGAGCAGAAAGCCAGGCTGCAGGCCGAAGCGGCTGACAAGCTGCAAGCGCGCACTGCCGAGCAGGAACGGTTGCAGGAGCAGACGGCGCAGCGGGTGGCCAAGCAGATGGTGCATCTGCTGCCGGTTATCGCACCGACCACCTACATGCAAACCAAGGGAATCGAGCCGCAGGCAGGCGTTTTCACGGACAAGGAAGGCCGGGAAACCTACATCCCGGCCACCGACACCGACGGCAAGCAATGGACGATGCAGTACATCCAGGAGGACGGCACCAAGCGCTTCGCCAAGGACAGCCGCAAGGAAGGCTGCTTCCATGCAATCGGCGGCCTGGATGCACTATCCAAGGCCCCTGCCCTGGTGATTGGCGAAGGCTACGCGACGGCCAGCAGCTTGCAGCAGACGCTGGGTTTCGCGACTGTCGCCGCCTTCGATTCAGGAAACCTGCTACCCGTCGCCAAGGCCTTGCACGCGAAATTCCCGGACAAGCCCATCCTGATCGCGGGCGACGACGATCGGCACCTCGAAGCCACCCAGGGAATAAACCCCGGCCGCAGCAAGGCCGAGGAAGCGGCCAAGGCCGTCGGCGGCAAGGCCCTGCTACCGATCTTCGCGCCTGGCGAGCAAGCGGCAGAGCCGAAAGGCTTTACCGACTTCAACGACCTGGCGACCAAGAGCGTGTTGGGGCGGGAAGGCATCGAGCGGCAGGTTCGTTCGGTGGTTGATGACGTGATCGAGCGGCATCAGGCGCACTGTGTTGAGCTGCCGCAGCAGGTTGAGAAACTGGAGCAGCGGCTACGTCGGGCGGTGAAGGTGGGGTAACGGACCTGGCGTTGTGGCAAGCTGCGCTGCGATGACGCGTTCTTGGCTTGCTCGTGGTCGGGTGTGTGAGGGGGCTCAGAAGGCATCAAGGTGTTCAGCGGCTGCTCGCTCTTGGGGGACTGCCTGCGGCAGACCCCCGCCGCTAGGCTCCCCCCAAATTGCGAGATCGCTTGCGCGAACTCACTTGCCCATATCCACTCAGGGAGCGAGCGAGGTGTGAGGGCTTTAACGGGCTCACCAATGGATCTGCTCACGAAACGAAACGGAAAAGATTGTGCGCTAAGCCATGGACATTCGGACGTTTGACAAAAGCAGCCTATCGGGTTGCGCGGCTCCTCGCTAGAATCGAAAGATGACGAAACAAATTCCTCCCGCAACCCCGGAACTCAATCGTCTCCGGGCGGCGGCTGGCCTGATCCCCATCATCGAGGCCGGCTTGACCGACTCAAAACTCTCCGTCGAAAGAGCGGCGCTGATGGCGTCTTTCTGCGAATGGACTACCGAGAAACGCTCCACCGATCCCGAGGCAATAAAATTGGCGGAAAGCGTTGATGAAGGCCTGAAACGCATCAAGACAGCGCTTACTTCTGCCGTGTGAAACACCGCAAAGAACGGTAGCACCGGCAGAGCATTGCTGCCCTCAAAGGGTCGGCCCAACACTCGTGTCACCAGCCGCTACCTGAACCCCTCGTCCGCTGTGCGTTCCCGAGCGGACGCTGAGTAATCGCCAGGCTTAGCGTTCAGCGGTGAGCGGGATCGATTCCAGGACCTCGTACCCGACACGATCCCCGAGTTCAACGCGCAGTTCCTTGGTGCCTACCACGACGGTGAGCATTGTCGTCTTTTGAGGGTGCTGTTGCACCAGCTTTCGCCACTCAGCTCGATCTATACCAGACGGAATAGGAGTCGTCTGGGGATGCGTGTGCCACTCCCCGAGGTAGTCAACTTGGTGCCCCCCGCTCATCCATGCCTGCTCCGCCACTTCGGCGTGGCCCTCGACTTCGCGCACGAAAAAGTAGGCGGAGCGTTTGTCCTGTGAGCTCGGCTCTGTGGCCGTTAGTACTTCAAGGTGCCTACCGCGTCGACGCCCCAGCAAGATTCCGCCACCTTCTTGCTGCCAGAAAAAACGCTGACGGTACTTCCAAAATACCGCTAGAACTTGTGGCTCAAAAACCACAAATTTCTTCTGGTTCGCGCTTGCCCACTCTCCTATGAACTGCATGCAGGACAGGTGTTCTGGCGCGCCGCATTTGCATCCGGAGCAGCCTGCGTAAAGTTTGGCCGCGTCACCCGGGTGCGTAGGCGCGGGCTGGGCGTACCGCCCGTCCACTCGGTCACCATCTCGGCCGCCAAACACGCTGCTTGAACGGAGACGCTAGCCGGAAACGGAACGTACAGGCTTTCGCAGCCGTGTCCAGCCAGCCCCAGCGGCACAGCTTCGTTCACGACCGGGAACAGGGGCGAGCGCCGTGGGTCAGCCAGGCATCGCGTGCATGCGCACTCCACCTTGTCGCGGAGAAGACCGCGCACGGCGACACCCGGTCCTTCCACCCAAATTGTCAGAGTTGGCACGAAAAAGCCCTTCTGAGCGAACGTCCGCGTAAGGTAGTGCCCAAGCGCCTCCTCGCCAGTCGTGTTGATGATGAGGTCGAATGGGCTGAGGTCAGCCTCTTCGGCCTTTACAGGAAGCGCGCGGGTATTGGCGGTCGGCGCGGCTGCAGACAGTTCCTCCTTAAGCCCAATAGCCTTGTTCTGCAACGCCCGATTTAGACCTAGACGATGGCGCCCGATATTCTGTGGAAATAGGATGTCGGGGTCGACAAGGGCCAGTTCGCCGTCTTCGAGACCTGCACCTGCCTTCAGCAGGAGTTCCCCGAGGAAGCCGCCGATGGTGCCGCAGCCGACGAGGGCAATTTTCTTGCCGGCCAGCGTCGGGCAGCCCGGGGCGTTGCGCTGCGTGACGTACCTGTCGTCCATTCTGATTGCAACCATCGGATGCGGCTTTGACTGATAGAGCCGCACCCTGGCGTCCCCTACCGAGCGGCGGCCTGCCGCGTTTCCCTCTTCGAAAGCCACCCAGAACGCGTATTGTGTGAGTGGCGAGTCAACAACGCACAGCACAGCGCGCCAGCCGAATGCGCACGCTTCTAGCAACCGGTGCTCGATGCTGCGGCGTGCCGACTTGTCGAGAAGGCCTTGCCACTGCAGCAGCGAGGCCACGGTTGGCGGCGGCCAAGTGCCCTGGAGTGGCCTTGGTTTGGCGGAAGTCTTGACCCGGAAAGCCGCGCCCGCAAGCAGTTCTTTTTCGGTGAGCGACATGGACTTGAGCTTGAGCCGCGTACGCGCTGCGTCGTTGGTCACGAACACGACGTCGGAGCCACGGTCACCGCGTCCTGCGAACAAGACGTCGAGGGTTCCTGGATCACCGGGATAAATGTCCAGAAAACAGATGTCACCGTGCCAGAACGCGAAGAACTCGTCTTCGAGGTCCTTGTCCATTTCGCCGCGCAGCGAAAGATTCAAGACCTCCGCGGCCCGATCGATGCAGGCCAGCGTTTGCCCCGTGATGTCGAAGATATCGAGGACCAGACTGCCCTCGGCCGCGTAGCACACGTTACCGCCCGCACCTATATGCGCGAGAACCTCTGGCGCGTTTCGCGGGAGTTGAACGCGAACGCGGGGAAGCTGCAGCCCAGAGGGGGCAACCGTTACGTAAGCGACGTGGACGGCGTTGGCCGCCGCAATGGCACCTCGGAATTCCAGCCACTCGTCCGTCGCTCGACCGACGTACTCGAAGCCGCGCGCCTTCATCGCGCGGCTGAGTTCTGCCAATGGCGTGTCGTCGGCCATTATCCCGCCTGGGTGCGGCCGACCAGCGGCGTCGCCACGGCTATCGCCGGCGTGGCCTGTACTACGGCCGTTGCGGAACTGGCTTTGACCCGATCCGGTAGGTTGGGGAACCGCGGTCCAAACTGGTTCTGCATCCACATCAGGGCTTGTGCCGGGTCACTGGCGTTGACGGCGCCGCGCAGGTATAGCTCCAGCTGCTGGAGCTTCTTGATGGTGTCCTCTACCCCCGGCTTGCCCAGACGCTCGGTCAGCGACTCGTTTGCGTCTGTCGGGCAACACACGCCTTGACGCAGGACGTCCGGCATGCCTTCAACCAAATTCAAGAGCGCAAGATCGTCGCGGCGGTCCCGCGCCTCGAACAGCGGCGCGGCCGTGGCCATCAGCAGCAACGAGGATGGACCGCCCTCCACCCACTGCCAGTCCCGAAAACACTTCAGGTAGCGCACCGACCGGCGAAATTGCGGGCCGTGGCGTTCGACTTCGCCCAGGAACCATTGCTTGACCGGCCGCGGGTCGGACTTGCCCCAATCCTCGTCGCGGCGCGCCAGCAGGACTTGGTCGTGCGGCAACGCCGTCCAGACGTCACGCTCGGCCCTTTTCACGGCCTCATCCAGGGTGTAGTAGCCATGCGCCGCCATCGCAGCCTTGCGCAGTTGCTCAAATTGGTCGTCCGGGATTGCGTACAGGGGCACATCGATGTGCGCGTACTCGGCAATCTCGATGCGAATGCACGTCGGCTTGTCAGTGATAAGGCGCCAGCCATGACGTTCGCGCACCAACGGCATTAGGGCCGTCTCGGCCGCGGCGAAGAACACTTTGCTCGCAACACTCGGCTTGGACGTTACCTTCATGAAGCTCAGAGGCAGATAGGCGCCGTCATCGATGTCGGCCTGTTGCGCCGGGTGCGCCGGCGCGTTCAGGGTGTGATTCGCCCAGGAGCCCTGGGTGACGAAACGGGGTTGGACCGCGCCACCCTCGTACCCGCGTTCCCGCAGGACGGTAGGCAGGGCCGTCCGCAGCTGTTTGCGCACAGCCTCCTTGGCCTCCACGATGAACTCGCAGCGGCTAGCCGAAAGGGTGACATTCTCCAGCAGCGTCGGCTGTTCCACGCCAGAGTAGAAGAGGGAACTTAGGTTAAGCATGGCGGTTCTCCGGGGTCTTGTTGGGCCCGTGGAAGAACACGGGGTTTGCGGCGAGGTGGTTGCGAAACGGGTTGAGGGCTGGGTCGCCCAACGCACGGCGGGCGGCCTGCGTACCCCGGCTCGTCAGCACCTCGATGGCTGCTGGGCTGACGACATCAAGCGCCGCCACGTCCTTACTCTGATCGGGCGTTGCAGGGTCGTCGATGCGCACATAGTCCTGCCCGAGCAGATGACAGAGCATCGCGTCAACCGAGTATTCTTGCGCCGAGATGACGAGGCTAAATAGCTTCGCGCCCCAGTCGAGGATGCCCCAGTCGAGCCCGGAGTTGCCGCTTTTGGTCGCACCGAGTGTCATGGTGCCGATGGCGAGAACACGTACATTGCCGGTTCCTCGCGGTACGCCCAACGCGTAGTGGGCCTCGTGCAGACCGAAGAACCCGGGAGAGTTTCCGACCAGACCTCCATCCGCATAGACCCCTTCTTCGCCAATCCGGTGCAGGGGGAAGTAGGTCGGCGCAGCGGCTGTCGCCATCCCCACGTCGACCAGCGTGTGCTTGTGGTCCACAGAGAACTGGGGAGAGTGCGGCGTCTTAAAGAACTGGCCGCTGCCCTTGGAGTAGTTCACGGTGGGGATGAGCACACGGTGTTCCAGATCGCCAAGGGTGCGCTCGCCAAACTTCTCCGTCAGGACGGCCCTCAGACCATCGGGCGAATACTTCGCTCTTTTGAAGGGGCCGAGGATCCGCCGCATCCCGGTCGGCCGGTTGAAGATACGGGCGCCATCCTGCTCGAACATGGCTTGCAGCTGTTCGGCCGGAATTTCAGCGGCCAAGCCGAGTGCGAGCAGACCCCCAGCCGACGTGCCGCAAATAAGGTCAAACCGGCGGGCCAACGCCCCCCCCAGCTGCTCCTCCAGGTGCTTCAGCACAGTTGCCGTATACAGGCCGCGGAAGCCGCCTCCGGACAGAGCTAGGACGTGGAACGGCTTTACGCCATCGGTTACGCCGGCTAGGAATTGACCCGGCTGGGTTGCCCGGGGTTGGCCGGGCAGGTCGTTCTTGTTCTCCACCAACACTTTCGTTTTTCTCCTTATTGCTCCGGATCGTCACAGGCAATCGCGTTGCCCTCCTGTTCTAAGACTCTCGGGCTGGCGACTTTGGACGCGCGGGGAGAATCTTTTTCCCCCGCTGGCACCCTGTTGAAGCCAACGTGGACTTCAAGGCACCTTGAAAGTAATGACTCCTAAGGCGTGCCTCAAGGACAGCGAATAGCCGCCTCCTTCTTTGCCCAAGTTCAACCGGCCCTAGACCGTAGCTCAACAACCGATGGCATACTGCTCGGGGAGCATATTAGGGTCCAGTCACCGCGCCGCAGCGTGTGCAACTTGAGATCCGATTGGCCGTCAGCAGGACGGTGTAGAAAAAACTGCGATGCCGTGTCCGCGGATCGGCGTTCAGGAGTCTTATATGGAGAGAGACTGAGGATGTCCGCCGTACTAACCAACCCGCCTCGCCTCGACAGGCTGCAAGTCGAGAACGGCCTGACAACCATGTCCGACGCTGACTGGCGGCGCATCGAGTTCATCGCCAACAGCTTGAGTCATGGCTTCACGGGCTTCGAGCCGGAGGATCTCATTATGGAAGCGCAGACCAAATTACTCGAGGGCGTGCGCGTCTGGCCAACTGGGGTACCTGTAGTCATCGTGCTCGAGAACGTGATGTCGAGCATCGCCAGTAACGCCCGCAAGCGCGTGAAGGAAGGGCCAATTGACGTCACCGTTGAGGTCGACCCGCAGGAAACGGGTGACCAGGAGTGCGCCAGCGCGGGTCAAGCGGTGTTCAGCCGCACGGATTTTTCGCCGGAAAGCCAGGCTGCAGCGCGGGAGCAAATCGCGGCTATCGACCGGCTTGTCGCTGACGACGCAAAGCTTCAGGATCTCGTGGCCGCGTGGGCCATGGGCCTGAAGGGTGAAGAAGCGTGGACATCACTGGGCTGGACGAAAGACACGTACGAAGCCAATCGCAAGAAGCTCACCCGGCGCCTCGACAAGCTCACCTTTGAAGGGAGCAAGAAATGACTCAATCGATCAAGCCGAACGACGAATTGCTGACGTTCGTCAGCGCCTTGCGTGACGAGCTCATGTCCATGTCCGACCAAGATGTGCTGGAGGGTTCTGACCTCGAGCAGTTGCGCGCTCGTCGCACTCGCATACTTCATGACGTAAAGAGAGAAGCAGGTCGGCGACGTCTTGTCGCAGCTAAGGCAAAGCTTCAGTCTAGAAAAGCAGAAGCGCCCCCCGTAGAGCGCATAGATCCGAACGAAGCACGCCGGTACATTGCTCACGCTGCAAACGATACGCGCTATACGCTTGTCGCGCGCCAGCTTGGCGAAGGGCTAAGCGATGACGAGGCTGTGAGGCTTTATCTCCAGCTACGCTCCCTTGAACAAGGACAGTCATGGGAGAAGCCGTGACTTCCATAGGTATGAGGGCCGAAGCGCTGATTTCCGAGCTCGGAATCTCCGCGCCCGACGAAATCGATATTGAAGCCATTGCAATAGACTCTGGTGTCGAAGTGCAGTACGCACGCTTAAACGGGTGCGAGGCTAGCCTCGTTGGTTTCGAAGACCGCGCTATTGCAACCATCAATCCCTCGGCGGTGCGCGGGCGCGAACGCTTTTCCATTGCCCATGAAATTGGGCATTGGCATCTGCATCGTGGACGCTCATTTCAGTGTCGGGTCGATGACGCCGACTTGAATCTAGTTTCTGACCGGGTCGTCGAGAAGGAGGCCGACACATTCGCAGCTCACCTGCTCATGCCGCGGCCCATCTTCTTGCCGCTAGTGAACCAAGTTGGCAAGCCCAACTTTAAGCAACTGGGAGAGCTTTCGGCAAGGTTCAAGACCAGCCTGATGGCGACCGCTCTGCGGTTGGTGAACATGAACACGCTGCCGGCTATCGTCGCTTCGTACACTAAGGATGGGAGGCGCTGGAGCTTGCCTGCAGCAGACATTCCGAAGCGCTGGTTCATGAAGTGGGAACTTGATGAGGACAGCTTGACCTATGACCTGCTGCACAGGGGAACAGAGGTTCGCTACCTCGGCAAGACTCCTGCGGACGCTTGGTTTCAAAACGACGACGCCGACCGGTACGAGGTGCTCGAGCAAAGCGTGATTAGCAAGGCCGGGGAAGCGCTAGTTCTTCTCTATCTCGAACCCAAGATGATGGACGCCGGGTTTGACTGGAACGTGGCACGGCGCTACAACGAGCACGGGTCATATGTCCCGAAGGGTCGTAGGCGGTAAGTGGCGAGAAGAGCACACTACGGGTCGTAGGCTGACCATCGAGAAATAACCAGACCAGCACACCGCTCGTACTTACCGCACGAGTCGGTGAGTTTCACAGCGGGTTGGCCTTACACCAAGTGATGGAGCCAGACCGTTCACAGACCGAGTTCGCTGTGCGAACCGAGACGGACGAGTTGCAGAACGCTGTCATCCGGCTTTCTGTAGATCAAAACCAGATCCGGCTTGACGTGGCAATCCCGGTGGTCCTTCCAGTCTCCACTGAGCGAATGATCGTGGTGCTTCTCGGCCAGAACCTGATCATGGGCCAAGGCCGTGACGATGGCGACGAAATCACTTTGCAGCGTTTGCCGGTGCGGTCCCTTGGTTTCGCGCTTGTAGTCGCGCTTGAACTGGCCCGTGTGTTCAATCCTCCGCATTCAGGCCCGCCATCAGATCCTCGACGGTAGCAAACGACTTCAGGCCACCCCGGCGCGCTTCCCTCATCGCCTCGATGGTGTCGATGTTCGGAACCAGGGGTTCGAACGGCAGCGCCTTCTCGTGAGCGACGCGGGTCAGCAGGATGCGAAAAGCGTCCGACACGGTCAGCCCCATCGCCGCCAGTACAGCGGTCGCCTCTTCCTTAATGTGCTCGTCGATCCGGGCACGGACAACAGCATTCGCGGCCATGGTTTGATCCTCCAAGTATATGCGCTACATTGTAGCCCACGTGACACCAAAACGCATCCGTTGCACGGTGACCGGTAGTTGGAACAGGGTTACGTAGAGACTGACCGCCTTACTATTGATAACGTATTTTATCAATAGTAAGATGACCGGAAGCTGTTGCGCACGATCGATCGTCAGTGTATTAGTATCTAATACAAAAAATCAGCCCAGAAAGGGGCGGTCATGCCGAGAAACACCAGCGTCACCCTGGGTGAACACTTCGAGGGCTTCATCGCCCAACAGATCGATGCCGGCCGCTTCGAGTCCAAGAGCGAGGTGGTGCGCGCCGCGATGCGGCTGCTCGAAGAGCACGAACAGAAAGTGAGCGCCTTGCGTCAGGCCCTGGTCGAGGGCGAGACGAGCGGCGAACCCGTGCCCTTCGCGATGGCGTCGATCATCGAGGAGGCGCGCCAGGAGGCCAAGAGCGGTTCCGTGGATGCTTGAACTGCTTGTTCGCCCGCGCGCCCGCCGCGACCTCAAGGACATCTGGCGCTACACCGTTCAGCAATGGGGCGCCGCGCAAGCGGATCAGTATCTGTACGACCTCGATCGGGAGATTCAGGGGCTTCTGAAGTTTCCCGAGCTGGGAACGCCGTACGATCCTATCCGAGCAGGCTACCGGCGGCTGCATGTGAAACGTCACCTGGTGTTCTATCGCCGCGACGGTCAGCGTCTTGAGATCGTTCGCGTGCTTCACGACGCCATGGATGTCAAAAGCCATCTATGACCAGCCGTGATCTTGTCGAAGGATTGGATGACCACCCCGTGAGCGACACAAGCCCCCTTCCCGCCCTCCCGGCCGTTGCTTCCCGGCTCCTGACCGCCGAACAGTTCCAGCGCCTGGCCGACGTGCCGCCCGAGATCGAATGGTTCGCCAATCTCGGCAACAAGGCCACCCGCCGCGCTTACGAAAACGCCCTCGGGGATTTCATGAAGTTCACCGGCATCGTGAAGCCCGAGGAATTTCGCGGCGTCACCCGCGCCCATGTCATCGCCTGGCGTGACGACCTGGTGCAGCGCGCCTTGAGCGGCATGACCGTCCGCCATCGCCTGGCGGCGCTGTCGTCGTTGTTCGAATCCCTGTGCGAGAAGAACGCCGTGACCCATAACCCGGTCAAGGGCGTCAAGCGCCCACCGGTGGAAAGCTACGAAGGCAAGACCCCGGCCCTCGGCGACCACCAGGCGCGCAAGCTGCTGGACGCGCCCGACGGCGCGTCACTCAAGGGCAAGCGCGACCGCGCCCTGCTGGCCACCCTGCTCTATCACGCGCTACGCCGCGAGGAGCTATGCCGGTTGAAGGTCAAGGACTTCAAGCACGAGCGGCGCGGGGTGCCGCACCTCAAGGTGTTCGGCAAGGGCGGCAAGATCCGCTATGTCCCGCTGCACCCCGCGGCCAGCGGCTTGATTGGTGACTATCTTGAGGTCGCAGGGCATGGCGCGGACGATGCCGGCGCCCTGTTCCGGCCGCTGCGCAACAACTGCACCGGCACACTGGAAAATGCGATCACGCCCGACGCGGTTTACAAACTGGTGCGGCAATACTCAACGGCGCTGGGTTTCGCGATCGGGGCGCACGCGTTGCGGGCGACCGCCGCGACCAACGCGCTCGATCACCAGGCCGACATCGCCAAGGTGCAGGAGTGGCTGGGTCACGCCAACATCGCCACAACCCGAATTTACGATCACCGCAAGACCAGGCCGGAGGATAGTCCGACCTTCAAGGTCGCCTACTAGCGAATGCTCGAGTTCTTTGTCAGTCAGGACCGGCCACTGGGTTTCCACTCTTGATTTCCGCCGCGACAGGCTGCCGACGGGGCGTATCGCGGCGGCGAGCGGCAAGGTGTCTGGGTCGCGCCGGCGGCGTGACTCCCGTGGCTTGAGCTGAGGGACGGCGCGCAGCATCCTGAGGGCGTCGAAGTTGCCATGCGTCATCGATGCTGTCGCGCTTGGCGTTGTGTGGTTTGCCACCGCTCCCGAGCGGAAGTGCCGCGTAAAATTCGCCGATGATCCGCTCCGAACTCATCAACCGACTCGCTGCCCTCTTCCCGCAGTTCACCCTCAAAGATACGGAACTTGTGGTCAAGGCGATTCTTGAAGCGCTGAGCAACACGCTGGCGAAGGGGGACCGCATTGAAATACGCGGTTTTGGAAGCTTCGCGCTCAACTATCGGCCGCCACGTACCGGCCGCAACCCAAAAACTGGTGAGGCTGTACGGGTTCCAGCGAAAGCGGTGCCCCACTTTCAGGCTGGGAAAGAACTGCGTACCAAGGTCGACTCGGGCAGATAAGCGCTTCTTGATTGCGTTCTGCTCGTGCGGTGGAATGCATGCCGCATGTACTGTAGAACAAAACTGATGGTCTCAGATCGGCTACTAGAGGACAGGGCTGCCTACTGTCATCGGAACGAATCGAATCAGCCGAGCTCCCGATTCTCCGTTCTTGCGCTTCAAACTTCATCTAGCAGCCGCCAAATGGCGAGTATCGAGAGCGTCTGCCTTAGCGTGCTTTGTTGTCCGTTTTCCGAGGGGAAAGAGCAGTTGCCAGGGGCAGGAACAGCGTCAGCGGAGAGTCGGGCAAAGCGATAAATCCATGATGCCGGTAGAAGGCATCTGCCGCCTCGTCCTTGGCGTCTACCATCAGGGCATAGGCGGCGATCTCCGAGCGAGCGGAACGGTCGAGCGCATCGGCCAGTAGCGCACCGCCTAGACCTTGCCCCTTGAATCCCTGATCGACGGCCAAGCGGCCCATGCGTACCGCTGGCACGGTCGGGTAGCGCGGCAGCTTCTTGCCGGTATTGGCCGGAAGATCGGCGAGCAACAGGCTTGCCGACGCCAAGGTGTAGTAGCCCGCAATGCGTTGCCCTTCAGCCAACGCGACAAAACAGGCGGCAACGCGTCGGCGAACATCCTGAGTGACCTGTTCCCGCAAGTAGCGGTCTAGCGGCTCGGCAGCACTGTTGAACGTCGTTCGGTTATGTGTCGCCTCGAGCGGCGCGAGCTGGAACGGCGCGCTACTCACTCAGCACGCAGCAGCTTGCTACGACGAGCGAAAGCACGTTCCAAGGCCGGTGACGGTTGAGGCGGCGACAGCAGCGCCTGAGCAAAGCACTCCTGATCGGCCATGGACAGGCGGATAACTTCGGCCTGCTCGATGGCGCGTTGTGCTGCGTCTTGAACGGCAGCGATCACGAAGTCGGTCATGGTCCGCCCCTGAAGTTCAGCGGCGCGCTTGAGCATCGAATGCAGATCGGTGCTAATCCTGGCTTCGAGGCGGGCGGTAGAAATGGTTGCAGGCATAGTGTTGTCCTCCTGACGAGGAGCGTACGGCAATCAGCCGTACACGTCAATTCCACCTTGGCGTACGATTTTTCCCATTTTCTGAGGCGGCCCCAAGTAATGCGCAAGGACGCAGATGACAGAAATGTCATTCCCGTGACAGCTTGCCGTCGGTATCGATCGTCGATACTCGTAAACCTGATGCATTGCCAGTAACGAACCGCTAACCAAACCGAGGAATGGCCATGAAAACTCTGCCCCGCAAGATTCTAGTAATCGCGTTGTCCGCTGCGCTGAGCGCACCGCTTGTCTTGCTGGCTGCCGAAAAAGCAACGCCGGCAGCCCCGCTGCACGATCAGATGCAGGCCAGAATGCAGGCCATGCAGGCGCGTATGCAAGCCATGCAGCAGGCGGAAGGCGCAGCGCGCATGCCGATGATGGCGGCACAAATGGAGGACATGCAAGCGATGATGAAAGACTTCGGCGCCGGCTGTCCGATGGGTGGTGGCCAGGGCAACATGGGCATGCCGGGGCAGCAAGGGATGCCGATGATGCCCGGCATGCACGGCAGCCAGGCGAAATAAAGCGAAGGAAGTCACATGATCCCCTGGCTGAAACGACTTCTGGCCAGCTTTCGTGAATGGCGAAAAGCCAACGCAGAAGCGCACGCCAGGTCGACACCACACTCGTGCTGCTCGGCACCTCCGCCGGGAGCTGGCAGCCATCACGACCATGAAGGAAAAGCATAAGTGAACAAGACGTTCAGTCAATCCCGGGTGATTTCCGCAAACCATCGCCACACCCGCCTGCAGTTTTGCATGCTCGCGCTGCTGATCGTCGCGGCGGCAATCAGCCTGCCCGTCGCGGCACAAAACATCCAGGTGCCGCAGCCGAGCCCCGGGCTGATGCCCAACCCGGCAGCAGGCAAGGCCCTCTTCGAGAAAAGCTGCGCGTCCTGCCACGGCGCCAGTCTGCAAGGCAGCGATAAGGGGCCACCGATGCTGAACAAGATCTACGCGCCCTCGCATCACGGTGATGCCTCATTCCAGTTGGCGGTAAAAAACGGCTCGCGCGCGCACCACTGGAAGTTCGGCGACATGGCGCCAGTTCCCGGCCTGACTCCGGACGACGTCGCTCAGATCACCGCCTATGTGCGGCTCGAGCAGCGCAAGGCAGGCATTCGATAAAGCCATCCGCCGTCGTTGCAGGCCAAGCCGGATGTGTCGGCGACTCGCGCCATGGCCTTGTCAATCGACAAGTACGTTAGATCAGACACGCAATCGCAATTGCTGGATTCAGTGTAACGCCGGCAGCGTCGACTGACCGGGCTTTGAAACCGCTGGTTTCGTGGTTTCGTGGTGGTGCGGCTATCTTCGCGACCGCGCTGCTTCGCCACGGTGGACAGCTACGCCATTTCGGCTTGGAGAACACTGCAAAATGAGGAATCGTTTACCGTTTTCGCTCGCCGTTCCACACCCACCGAGGCGGCGATTCGTTCAGGGGCTTGCGGCCGGTGGCGTCTTGGCGAGCCTACCATCCTTCCTTGGCGCCGCTCTGGCGGCTGTCGGCCAGGGCTCGGCAGCTGCAGCGCCGGTGCTATCCGGAGAGAGTATCGATCTCGTCGTTGCCGAGACAGCCGTGAACTTCACCGGCACGCCGCGCATGGCGACGACCATCAACGGCTCGATTCCCGCACCGACATTACGCCTGCGCGAGGGCGACACAGTCACCATTCGGGTGACCAACCGGCTGCCCGTAGCGACCTCGATCCACTGGCATGGAATCATCCTGCCCTACCAGATGGACGGCGTTCCCGGGATCAGCTTTGCCGGCATCGCGCCGGGCGAGACCTTCACCTATCGCTTCCGGCTTGAGCAGAGCGGCACCTACTGGTACCACTCGCACTCCGGCATGCAGGAGATCACCGGCATGTACGGCTCGATCATCATCGAGCCACGTGACGGCGAGAGGATTCGCGCTGACCGCGACTTCGTGGTGCAGTTGTCCGACTGGACAGATCAGGATCCGATGCAGGTATTCGCCAAGCTCAAGACCCAGAGCGACTACTACAACTACCACCAGCCAACGGCGGTCGAGTTCTTCCGCGATGCCTCGCGCGAGGGCCTGCAGGCGGCGGTCGGCAAGCGCAAGATGTGGAACGAAATGCGCATGAGTCCGACCGACCTGGCCGATCTGTCGTCGGCGACGCTCACCTACCTGATGAACGGAAGCACGCCGGCTGGCAACTGGACCGGCCTGTTCCGTCCCGGCGAGCGCTTGCGCTTGCGCTTTGTGAACGGCGCCGGCAATACCTTCTACGACGTGCGCATTCCCGGCCTCAAGATGACCGTGGTGCAGGCGGATGGCGTCGACATCGAGCCGGTGAGCGTCGATGAATTTCGCTTCGGCCCGGGCGAAACCTACGATGTGCTCGTCGAGCCGAAGGACGAGGCCTACACCATTTTCGCCCAGTCGATGGACCGCAGCGGCTATGCGCGCGGCACACTCGCTGTGCGCGCGGGACTGAGTCCGGCGGTGCCCGAGCTGGATGCCGTGGAGTGGTTGTCGATGTCCGACATGATGGGTGCGATGGGCGGCGGAATGGCCGGTGGCAGTATGGCCGGCATGGACCACGGCGCCATGGCAGGCATGGACCACGGGAAGATGGCCGGGATGAACCACGGCGCGATGGCCATGGATCATAGTAAGCACGGCATGTCGATGGGAGGCCTGGCGACTGCCAGCCAGGTCGTGCGCCATGCCCGTACCGAATACGGTCCGAGTACCGACATGCGGGTGGACATGCCGCGCACCAATCTCGACGACCCCGGCGTCGGCCTGCGCAACAACGGCCGCAAGGTACTCACCCTCGCCGACCTGTCGACCATCGGTGGGCCGATGGACCCGCGTGGCGCCGAGCGTGAGATCGAGTTGCATCTGACCGGCAACATGGAGCGCTACGCCTGGTCGGTCGACGGACTCGAGTTCGGCCAATCCACCCCGGTGCATTTCAACTATGGCGAACGCCTGCGGGTGATCCTGCACAACGACACGATGATGACCCACCCGATGCACCTGCACGGCATGTGGAGCGAACTCGAGTCAGCAGATGGCCAATTCCGGGCGCGCCGCCATACGATTCCGGTGCAGCCCGCGCAGCGCTTGAGCTTTCTGGTCACAGCAGACGCGCTCGGTCGCTGGGCCTGGCACTGCCACCTCCTGTTTCACATGGACGCGGGCATGTTCCGCGAGGTGGTGGTGACATGAGCGCTTCAATCAAAAGGGAGAACACGATGCGGCAATTCAGCGTGCTGGCTCTGGGCATCGCCTTGTCGGGTGCCGCTATCGCGTGGGCGCAATCGGCGCAGGCGGCGGACGAACACGCCGGACATCACGGCGCGCCGTCACCGGCGCCTGCCGCTGCACCAGCGATGCCGATGTCCGGAATGAACCACGAAGCGATGAGAACTGGCGACATGCCAGATGCCGACGGTGGAATGATGAAGACCCCTCCGACGGGTGCTGCCGGCGACATGGCAGATATGGACCATGGCGACATGAAGATGCAGGGTGGCAGCGCACCGGCCGACGCCCGCGACCCGAATGCGTACTCGGACGGCTATACGCTCGACATGGGAAAATATGCACTCCCCGGGCCGGAGCGCTTGCGCCTGGCGGACGAGCACAGTTTCGGTGCCGTGCTCTTCGATCGCCTGGAGCGTGTGTATGGCAACGACGGTAATGGCACCTCCTACGACGCCCAGGCCTGGTTCGGCCGCAACTACAATCGTCTGGTGGTCAAGGCGGAGGGCGAATACGCCAACAGCAAGCTCGAGGACGCGCGTACCGAGGTGCTGTGGGGACACGCCATCGCCAGCTACTGGGATACGCAGCTGGGTGTGCGCTTCGATTCGGGAGAAGGACCCAATCGGACCTGGGCCGCCTTCGGCGTACAAGGGCTCGCCCCCTACTGGTTCGAGCTTGACGCGACTGCCTACGTGGGCAATGAAGGACGCACGGCACTGCGCCTGAGCGCCGAGTACGAGTTGTTGCTTACGCAGCGCCTGGTCCTGCAGCCGCGCATTGAAGTCAACGCCTACGGCAAGGATGATGTCGCCCGTGGCATCGGCAGTGGTATCTCCGACGCCGTCGCCGGCCTGCGCCTGCGTTATGAGATTTCCCGCCAGTTTGCACCCTACGTCGGCGTCGAATGGGCCGGCAAATACGGCCGAACCGCTGACCTGGCCAAGGACGAAGGCGCACGAACCAGCGATACCCTGTGGGTTGCCGGCCTGCGCTTCTGGTTTTGACAAGGACGCAGGAACCAGCGATTGAGCTGCCCGTTTACCGCAATAGACGCAAACTACCCGAGAGACCAATGATCATGAAAAAACCAACCCTCCTCCTTTTCCTGAGCCTTGCATCCACCGCGGCGATGGCCGCCGGAGATCACCAAGGCGGCCATGCCATGCCCGGAATGCACAGTGCAATGCATGGTGACCAGCAGGCGAGTGCGGTCGGCGTACCCGGGAAAGCGGCTGACGTTACGCGCACCATCGAAGTGAGCATGGACGACTCGATGCGTTTTGTTCCGGATCACGTCACGGTCAAGGCTGGAGAGACCGTCCGCTTCTTCGTCAAGAATCTCGGCAAGATGCCGCATGAGATGGTGATCGGATCGATGGCCGAGCTCAAGGAACACGCTGAAATGATGCGCAACATGCCCGGCATGCAGCACGCCGAGCCCAACATGATCACCCTGAAGCCAGGCCAGCGAGGCGGCCTGCTCTGGAAATTCGAGCAACCGGGCAGCGTCGATTTCGCTTGCCTCGTTCCAGGTCATATGGAGGCCGGGATGGTTGCCAAGGTGACGGTAAGCGAGTGATCCCGAGCAAGGCGGCGCCTCAGAAAACGGAAAGACCGTACGCCAAGACCTCGATCAGCCGAGGTGCGTCTGCCGTTCATGCCGAGGTTCTGTTTCCATGGACGCCAGCCCCTGCAAGATTCCACAGGCGTCCATGGCCTGCTCGCTCTGGCAGCGCTGACGCAGCTCTCTGAGCTGCTGCTTGAGCTGGGACAGCTCGGCCATACGCACATCAACGTGGGCAATGTGTTCGTCGAGTAGTTGATTGACGCCACCGCAATCACCGGCAGGCTGATCCATCAGACCCAGCAGCCTGTGGATTTCCGCATGCGTCATGTCCAGGGCGCGACAATTCCGTATGAAGCGAAGCCGCTCGACGTGCAACTCGCCATAGCTGCGGTAGTTGGCCATCGTCCGTGCCGGCGCGGATAGCAGTCCTTCCTTTTCGTAGTAACGCACGGTTTCCACCGTGCATTGCGCCACCTGGGCGAGTTCACCGATCTTCACGGGTAGTCTCCAAAACACTTGACCCTATAGTAACTTCAGGGTGTGCAATGCGCAGCATACCAACAATTGGACAACGCCATGGCCTCTCGCCCCGCGGAAATCGCGCGTGCTCACCACGCATGCGGCGACGATCATTCGCATGCTCACGACGCCTTGCCCGCTGATCACGATCGTGGGCATTCGCACGACCATGGTCATGAGTGTTGCGCTGCCGATCCGTCACCACCATCGTCATCAAGCAACGCCAGTCTGGTCACAGCCAGAATTCCGGTCGGCTACACACTCACTCGCCTACGCGTTGCCGAGATGGATTGCCCGACCGAGGAGGCGTTGATCCGCAACAAGCTGGGTGGCCTGGCCACGGTGAGCGGGATGGAATTCAACCTCATGCAGCGAGTCCTGACCGTTGTCCACAAGAACAACACGCTAGCTGTCGTTGAGACGGCCATCCGCGACTTGGGCATGAGCACCGAGCCAATGGAGACAAGCAGTCAAGGCAGCGCGCCCACCGAGGCAGTCAGCAAGCCTTGGTGGCCGTTGGCGCTGGCCGGGCTTGCCGCTCTGGGTGCGGAAATCGTCCATTGGCTTGGCTTGCCGGAATGGTTGTCCGGATTGCTGGCACTCGTCGCCATCACCATCAGCGGTATCGGCACTTTCAAGAAGGGCTGGATTGCGTTGCGCCACGGCAATCTCAACATCAACGCCCTGATGAGCATTGCCGTGACGGGTGCGGTATTGCTGCGGCAATGGCCGGAGGCGGCCATGGTCATGGTTCTGTTTACTCTTGCCGAGCTGATCGAGGCGAAGTCCTTGGATCGGGCACGCAATGCCATTCGCGGCCTGCTGCAGCTCACCCCGGAAATGGCAACGGTACAGCAGGCGGACGGCGATTGGGTCGAGCTGCCTGCCAAGGCCGTGGCCATCGGCCAAATCGTGCGCGTCAAACCTGGTGAGCGCGTCGCCCTCGATGGTGTCGTGACGGCTGGACGATCAAGCATCAATCAGGCGCCTATTACCGGCGAGAGCTTGCCGGTCGACAAGTCGGCTGGAGACAGTGTATTCGCCGGGACCATCAACCAATCTGGCGCCGTGGAATTTCGGGTTACTGCCGAATCCACGCATTCGACCTTGGCACGCATCATCCACGCGGTCGAAGAGGCGCAAGGCGCACGTGCGCCAACCCAGCGCTTCGTCGATCAGTTTGCCAAGATCTACACGCCGGCGGTGTTCGTTTTCGCCATCGCTGTGGCTCTTGTGCCGCCGCTACTATTTGGTGGCGACTGGCAGGACTGGGTATACCAGGCGCTGGTTCTCCTGGTCATAGCCTGTCCGTGCGCCTTGGTCATTTCCACCCCCATCACCATCGTCAGCGGCCTGGCAGCAGCAGCCCGCCACGGTATTCTGATCAAGGGCGGTGTTTATCTTGAAGAAGGTCACAAGCTCGCGTGGCTGGCATTCGACAAGACCGGCACCATCACGCACGGCAAACCGGTATTGACCGATACGGTCCTGCTCGATCAGACGACTGGAGTGGATGCCGTCCGAGTTGCCACCAGTCTTGCTGCACGCTCCGATCATCCGGTTTCTCACGCCATAGCCACAAGCGGACAACAGAACGGCACCGTCCTGCTTGAGGTAGCCGACTTCGCTGCCATTCCAGGGCGAGGTGTGCTCGGAACCGTTGGCGGCGTGTCTTATCAGCTTGGCAACCATCGCTTGATCCATGAGCTTGGCGTATGTACGCCCCTTCTGGAGGCTAGCCTTGGTGAATTGGAAGAGCAAGGCAAGACGGTCATTCTGCTCACCGATGGCGAGCGCGTGCTGGTCCTGTTTGCGGTGGCCGATACGGTCAAGGACAGCAGTCGCGCCGCGATTCGGGCGCTACATGAGTTGGGCATCAAGACCGTCATGCTGACCGGCGACAACGCGCACACTGCGAGAGCCATCGCGGCTCAGGTTCAGATTGACGCAGCCTTGGGCGATCAGCTGCCGGAAGACAAGTTGCGCGCCATCGAAGGCTACGCGCAGAGGGGCAAGGTCGGCATGGTGGGCGACGGCATCAACGATGCACCAGCGTTGGCTCGAGCTGACATCGGCTTTGCCATGGGCGCGGCGGGTACTGATACGGCTATCGAGACTGCTGACGTCGCACTGATGGATGACGACCTGAACAAGATAGCGCGTTTTGTCCGCCTGTCGCGCACCACCCGCACGGTGCTGATACAGAACATCACGCTGGCATTGGGAATCAAGGCCGTTTTTCTGGTACTGACGCTGCTCGGCATGGGCACCATGTGGATGGCGGTATTCGCTGATATGGGTGCGAGTCTTCTGGTTGTGGCTAATGCTCTAAGGCTGGTGCGTCAGTAGCAAATTGCTCTCAGATTGGATTCGTTGGTTGCGTGCTCCCCATGGGAAGCACGAAACCAACGGTTGTCCTCCCTATCGCGGACTCTACGAACGTCTTGCCGCCATGCATGCGCGCGATGGCGGCGACGATCGACAACCCTAGACCATGGTTGGTTTCGCTATGTTCACGCGCAGGTGACGCCCGGTAGAAGCGATCGAATAGGCGAGATTGGTGCTCTTCCGGGATGGTCGGGCCGATGTTGCTTACCGAAAGTTTGACGGCATTTGTCGCGTCGGAGTCGATGGCCAGCTCAACGACGGAGCCTGGCTCGGCGAAGTGGGTTGCATTCGATAGCAGATTTGACAGTGCCCGGCGTAGCAACGCCGTGTCAAAGAAGCCTGACGAGTCTCCCTGCACCTCGGCACGTAGTCCAGCCTCCTGGAGCGACGCGTCGTGATAGTCGATGACTTCGGCTGCGATCATCGCCAGGCTATCAATACGATCTCGTCGTGCGAGCGCGCCACAAGCGGCTCTTGACAGGAACAGCATGTCGTTAACAAGGCCGGCAAGGCGCCGCAGTTCTTCAAGGTTTAAGCCGAGGACCTCCCTCAATTCATTCGCTTCTCGATTGCCACTCAACGCCAATTCCGTCTCACCAATCAGTATTGTCAGGGGATTTCGCAACTCATGTGCGACGTCCGCATTGAAGCCATCCAGCTGCTTGTAGGCGTAGTCCAGCCGCGCGAGGAGCGCGTTGAACTGCGTAACCAAAGGCTGTAACTCTTCAGCTTGGCCTGACCCATCCAGCGACTGGTCAAGGCTGTCCGGGGCTAGTGCTGCCGCCTGCTGGGCGAGGTCGTGAATCGGCGCCAGTCCCCGTCTTACGAGCCAGACGCCACTCAGGTAGATCAACGCGGAACCGGCCAAGGCACACGCTAGAAGCGTCCACGCCAAGCGTCTCATTAGTTCAGCGTCTGCTTCCGTGTTCAGCGTCATCTGGGCGCGAAGGGCCGATGTGCCTAATAGCATGGACGGAACATCAAAAGTAAGCTGCCTCTGAGAAATGGGGGCTTGTGCGGTAGAGGCGCTGCTGTAAACGAGCGCGCCAGCGGCTGTGCTCAGGCGCAACTGAAGATCAGCATGGCCGACAAAGAAATCGTCAAGCTTGTGACGCAGGCTGGTCAATTCGTCCTCGGCTCCAATTTCCGCCACCAGATGGCGAATGACTTCCTCCTTGTGCTGAAGCTCTTCACTCTGGCGGGCCATGAAACTGAGGTTCGTGACGAAGTACACCGCCACACAGACTAGCCCAAGCCCTAGAAGAGCCTGCACAGCGAGCCAACGAGACAACCAGTGGTCTATCGATCCTGGAGCACTCGTCTTCACGTCTTTCGGCTTTCTAGGACGTAGCCCATTCCACGGACGGTGTGAAGGAGTTTCTCGTAGAACGGATCGTCGAGCTTGCCTCGCAGGCGCCGCACGGCTACTTCGACGACGTTTGTATTGCTGTCAAAGCTCATGTCCCACACCTTCTCGGCCAGGGCTGCGCGCGAAATGACCTGCCCGTGCCGGCGCAGTAGGAGGCTGAGCAGCGTAAATTCCTTAGCGGTCAGGTTGATGCGCTCGCCACCTCGCGTTACCCGTCGCCGCGCGAGATCAACTTCGAGGTCAGCCAGCCTGAGGATATGGGCGTCCGGACCTAGGGGATCTCTTGTTCCGCGACGCAGCAGGGCCTGCACCCGGGCAAGTAGCTCGGAAAGGGAGAAGGGCTTTACCAAGTAATCGTCGGCCCCAGTTTGCAGGCCCCTCACCCGATCCTCAACCTTGTCCTTCGCTGTGAGCATCAATACCGGCACGGCGCTCTGTCGTCGAAGCGCGTGCACGATTGCGAAACCATCCATCCCTGGCAGCATGACGTCGAGAAGGACGGCGTCGTATCCGCCGTGCAGCGCAAGCTGCAGCCCGGCCGGGCCGCTGTGCGAGACATCAACGACGTAGCTGTTCTCCGTAAGCGCCTTGCGCAGGTACTCGGCAAGCCTCAATTCGTCTTCGATGACCAGGATCTTCATGCGCGAATTATCGCGGGATCGGCGATGCAAAAGGATTACGAATTCGTAATTTGGCAGTTCGCAAATTGACGTGCTCGGCGCGCTATCGTACCTCCCGTGCCGAACGTTCAACCCGAACGGCATCGTTACCGCACACCAGCGCGTTTTCAAGTTCCATCAAATTCCACTTCGCCTACAAGAAGGAAACCCATCATGTTGATTCGTACTGCCATACTTTTTCCCGTCCTCTCCATCGCCCTCGCCGCGCCGACGCTTGCGCTGGCCGAATCGGAGATGCATTTGTCGAGAGGCGAGGCGGGTTACACGTTCTATCCCAATCATGTGAAGTCCACCAAGACCACCGCCCAGGTCATGCAGGAATTGCAGGAGGCCAAGGCAGACGGGAGCTACCAACAGTCTCTGGTAAATTATCCGGCTCCTGCCAAAAGCGTCGGACCGGTCAAAACTCGAGCCGAAGTGCTCAATGAGCTAAAGAATGTTACCCCCGCCGAGCGCGCGCGAATGCAGGCAATCTATACAAAGGGTGCGGGCTAACATCTGGGCTCTTCGTCTTTGAGTTACGGTCATGTTGGCGGCAGTTGCGATCCGTAAAAATTTGGTGACGGCCACGCCTCTGGCGTATCCGTACGCACTGCATTCGGGTGCGAACCGGTACGCCAGAGGCGACCGTGGTACCTGATGTCTCAAGCTCGAAAGCTACCAGCTCAACCGCCCAGACCAATCGGCATTGTCATGGCGAATGCGCAAACACCACCTGCCTTACCGGGAAACCACCGTATGAAACCGACGCAGCGGCAAGGCTTCTTGTTTATACTGCGCCCGTGATCAAGCGCCTCGTCCTTATCCTCTTGCTAGTAGTGACGCCGCTCCAGGCTGCTTGGGGCCTGGCGGGCAGCTATTGTCCGCATGACGAGCGGAGTGCGGACACGCAACATTTTGGCCATCACGTACACCAGCACCAGGCGGCCGACCAGAACGACGTCGGCGATCCAACCGCGACCAGTTCTGATACCGATTGCATCTCGTGTCACCTTGGATGTGTCGGTGTCGCTATCTCTCCTGCCCCAGTGCTGCTGTCCACGCCAGCATCTTCGGCTGTCGCCCCCCCCGCTTGCTTTCCCCTCTCCGTCTTTCTCCAGGGTCCAGAACGACCCAATTGGGCGCCCGCCGTCTGATCCGGCGGAACGTCCACAGCTTTCAACCGCAATTCCTCTCCTTGAGCCCCAGAACAGGGGCTAAGCGGCCGTCGCAAACGGTGCTTCAGAGTGATGGCGGCCACCACAAGCTGGAACCGTTGCGCAATCGCGCAAATCGGCGGCGAACGCCTGCCAATACGGGCTTTCAGCGCGCATCCCGCGGCAACGACTGACAAAGCCAAGGCCAACTATCTGGTTGCCTTGCCGCCTGCATGCGCGGGTATCAAACGGAGATTTCGACGAGACATGCATTCAGATATTCATCGTGGGCGTGTGGCCCACTTCATCGCAACGCTGATCCTGGCGGCCGTCACGTCGACGGCGCTGGCTGCCGAGCCACCCCTGACCTTGGCAGCGGCCTTGCAGCTTGCCGAAGCGGCCAACCCCCAACTTCGGGCAGCGCAAGCCGAACTGGCCGCCACCGAGGGGCAACTCGATGACACCCGTGGCCTGCTCTGGAACAACCCGCAACTAGCCGCCGAACAGGCCCGCCGCAAGGTTCCTCTCCCGGGCCAGGGAAATGACACCCTGCGGGAGTGGGGTGCCGATCTTTCCCAGACCCTGGAGATCGCAGGTCAGCACGGCTATCGTCGCAGCGCGGCTGAGCAGGATCTGGCCGCACTCAAGGAAAGCATCGAAGAGACTCGCCGGCGGGTCCTCGCCGAGGTCGAGCAGAAGTTCGTCCAGGTATTGGGCCTGCAGACGCGTGCCACGACCGAGGCTGAACTGGTCAGCTTGATCAGGGATGCTGCTGGAGCGGCAAGAAAACGCTTTGCGGCGGGCGAGGATACCAAGCTCGACAGCAATCTCGCGGAGGTTGAGCTCGGCCGCGCCGACAATCAGCTGCAGGCGGCGCGCGAGCAGCTCATCCAGGCCCGCGCAGATCTCGCCGCCACACTGCAATTGCCGGCCGAAGCGCTGCCGGAAGTACGAGGGACGCTGGCCTCCGAAGTGGCCACGCCATACACCCTGGACGAGCTGCTGACCACAGCCGCTGACCGGCCGCAATTGCGTGCGCTGGAGTACCAGGAGCAGGCCGCTCGCAGTCGACTGGGTTTGGAGCGTGCCGCGGCATACCCGGACGTGACTGTCGGCGTTTTCACGGCCCGTGAAGGACCAAGCGATGCACGCGAGCAGATCACCGGCGTTTCCGTTTCCCTACCCCTGCCACTGTTTCGGCGCAACGCCACCGGCATCGGCAGAGCGGTCACCGACGTGAGTAAAGCCCAGATCGAGCGCGAGGTGGCCAGGCGGGACGCGCGCGCAACGGTCCTGGCTCTGTGGCAGAAGCGGGAAAGCCTGCGTGGTCGGGTAAAGCAACTCGATCAAGTTGTCCTGCAACGCCTGAACGAGAACAAGCGTCTGTCCGTAGCAGCCTACCGGGCTGGTGAGATCAGCCTCGCTCAACTCCTGCTGGCAACCCGGCAAGTTCTGGATACCCGCCGCGAAGTGCTGGAGGCGATGATCGATCTGGCCCTGGTGCGCATCGAACTCGAGCAGGCAGCGGGCTGGCATCGGCAGCCGAAGAGCTCGTGATGAGCCATCACCGAGTCGCACACGGCACCCATCACCTGAAAACGTATCCATTGGAAGATCATTCATGAACAAGCTATTCCACGTACTTCCAGCGCAGCGGGCGGCACTTCTCGCGCTCGGCTTCTCCGCCCTGATTCTCGGCGGCTGTGGCAAGACCGAATCTCCGGCCACCACCGCCAAGGCCGGCACGGCAATGAACAGCGCCGAAGAGCCGCACGCCCCTGCCGAGAAGCCAGGTGAGCACCAGGGCAAGGACGAACACGCTGCGGGCGAGAAAGCCGGGACGCACGCTGGCGAGGCTAGCAAAGACGGGGACGGCCACGGCGACGAGCATGGAGCCGGGGGGGTGGAAGCACTCAAGCTCAGCGCCGAAGAAATTCAGTCTGCCGGCATCGAGAGCGCATTAATACTGGTGCAGGAAGTGAGCGAGCCGCTCACCCTGACCGCCACCATCCGACCAAACCAGGACCGCATAGCGCACGTGGCGCCACGCGTCTCTGGGCGCATCGTCAATGTCAAAGCCAACCTCGGCGACCAGGTAAAGGCCGGGCAGACGCTGGCTGTTCTCGATAGCCTGGAAGTCGGCGATGCGTACTCGGCTTACCTGCAGGCAGCGACCCAGCAGTCGGTAGCCAAGGCCGACTTCGAGCGCGCCGAGAAGCTGCACGGCGATCAGATCATTGCCCAGAAAGACCATCTGCGCGCCCATGCCGAGTACGAGAAGTCCAGGGCCGCTCTCGCAGCGGCCAGGGACAGACTGCGCATGCTGGGTGTGGACGCCTCGCCTACGGGCGACGGCAAGGCACGATCCACCTTCCCGGTCAGCACACCGTTCGCCGGAACGGTAATCGAGAAGCACGCCATCCTCGGCGAGCTCTCCCAGCCAGACAGTCCGCTTTTCGTCGTCGCCGACCTGTCGAAACTATGGATCGCAGCCGATCTGTTCGAGAAGGATCTCGGCCGCGTCCAGGTAGGCGCCAGTGCGGTTGTTACCGTCGCCGCCTATCCAGACGAGTCCTTCGAGGGCACGCTGACCTACATCGCGGCAGCGGTCGACAAGGAAACTCGTACCGTGCAAGCGCGTGTGGAAGTGGCGAATCTGGACGGCCGGCTCAAACCGGAGATGTTCGCCACCGTCGCCATCCGTACCATCGAGACAACCAGACAGGGTGCGACAGTCAAAGCCTTGCTGGTCCCCACCGAGGCCGTCGTGTTGATGAATGGTCAGCCCACGGTGTTCATCGAGGACAGCGACGGCTTCGAGCCGAGAGATGTCGTGCTCGGGCAGAAGCTGCGTGGGCGCCTGGTGGTCAAGAGTGGCTTGGCGGCGGGCGAGCGGGTGGTGACGGCGGGCGCTTACGCTCTTAAAGCACGCATCATGAAGTCCGAGCTTGGCGCAGGTCACGGGCATTGAGGGGAAAACCATGCTGAACCGTATCGTTGATCTCTCCTTGCGCTACAAGCTGCTCGTCTTGCTGGCTTTCGTGCTGATGGCTTTCTTTGGCGTCCGCGCCTTTCTCAACGTCCCGGTGGATGCGTTCCCGGACGTTACCCCGAACCAGGTCAACGTCTATACA